>Ga0163217_1035656_pt1 | contig 20349 bp, 15 predicted proteins | sample SynspAceP_FD_185933 | JGI IMG/M metagenome (GOLD analysis project Ga0163217, IMG submission 185933) | Saline lake microbial communities from Ace Lake in Antarctica - Synechococcus sp. Ace-P (PacBio error correction) | ecosystem: Environmental > Aquatic > Non-marine Saline and Alkaline > Saline ...
AGAGGAGAAACCAATGGCCCTTTTATGAATGGGGGGCTTAGGGGGCCCGGCTAGAAAGAGTATTGGGCCCCAAAATAAACTATGGAAAAACAAAGTTCCCATTTGGGGTTTTTTTGTTTGGCCAGGGTTTGGGTTTTTTATGGGTTTATTTTTTCCGGACGAAGGCCCCCCGGTTTTTAACGAACAGATAAAAACCCTGGGCAATGTAAAATTAGAAAGTGGGTGACGGCAAACCATGCCTCCTGAAACGGAATCCTAAGGGCCCCCCATCGAGAAAAAAGGAAGCCAGTTTTTTTAAAAACCATAAAAGGAGATTTGGTCCCCCTGTTTTTCAAAAATTCTCTGTTCCACCATTAAACAAGGAGTGAACGGAAAACTCTGGATTTTTAAAAGTAATAAATAGCATTTATAACCAATTTAAGCCAAATGTAAGACTTTAATTTGGAAAAGCTTTAAAAAACAGAAATAGGAAAAAAGTAAATTAAAAAAACAAATAAGTTTGGCACGGCAAAAGATTTTAAGTCCCCGGACCACTGAACCAGTACGGCCTCAAAAATAAAAAACATAGACTGTCCCGTAAGGCCCTTAAGATGCCGATATTTTTTGAATTTACGTGCGCGAAAGGATCAACAATGGAAAAGGGAACTATATACAGGAGCCTGGCCTATTGTACAGCCCGATAAAAAAGCCACAGACTTTTGCGGCTTATTTCCAATAATTGGCCAACGAAAAAGCATAAAGAAACTGGATGAAACAATAAGTGCCTCTGCTAATGGAATACAAATTGTAAAATTAAACAAAAAGAAATGGCACCCTTCATGTCCGTTAAAATAGAAGGGGAAAAATCTCATTTACCGGGAGGAAAGCAGTTCCCGGCAGGGAGCACTGCTTCCAAAATTACAGATACCGAAAATGGGGAAGAGGACGAAGATGGAAACTTCCGTATTAGAAAGATTTTACGCGATAAACTATCCAGAACGAATAATCTTGGAAATTTCAACAGAAACGGCCTATACAGAATAGAAACAAGTCTCTTCAAAAAAAAGATGAAGGCAATTGATTACATCGGAATGTTCTTCGATTATCCCGAAGAAAAATGTATTGGGGTAACATGGATGGGCAGAGGACCTTATCGTGGTAGGAAAGAAATGAATTAAGGCAGTAATTTTGGGTGTGGAAAAGCAGTAACAATTATAACGGTCACTGGAGAAAACCTTTAATAATTTTTGATTTATCCAGAAGTTTTAAAAGGGATGATCCGGTAATTTGTGAATTGGGCCGCGACTTAAAACTACGGAAACACCTTTTTATTTAACCATTTAATTTCTGAAACCCAAATTTATATTTTTCAACTCTTTTCGCCCAAAAAACGCGGAGTATGCTTCCAGTAAAAGTCTCCCCCCCATTTCCAAATAGGTAATCTTTCCCATTCTTATATGAAATTCCAGCCATAGGGACAAAATTTCCAAGGAGCCTGGTAAGCTCGGTCAAAAAAGTAAAAAGTTTGTTTAATTCAGGACGAAACAGGTGATCGTAAACTATCCTATAAATTATGGCTTCGATTTCAAGGCCGAATAATTAAAACATTTCATCAGAGATCCTTTAATGTTTACACAAAAAGTGAAAAAATCTCATAAGAAAACTACTATGGCAAATCAACCTTATCAATTACTATTTTTTACACAGCTCTTGCTATGATCATACCATAAAAAACCAGTGGTAAAAGTTTTGAATTAACACAAAATAAAGTTGTTTTGTTTTTAGAAAAATATATTTAAATTAAATAGCTAATCGTTAAAGCCATAATTATAATACGCTACCCTCAACTATTATAAAGAATACAATTGCGCAACATGCAATTGATCGACCTAGCAATCTTTAAACAATAATCCAAAGTGGCAATAATTTTAAAATTGCCTCTAGAAAAACTTAATATATGTCAAGCAATAAAGTAAGTAGAGAACGAAATTTCATGGTGAAAACCGGTTTTAAATTTTCAGCAATCAGTTTACCTTATTTTCCAAAGCTGATTCCAGTGAAATTGATTTGGTAAAAACTCAAAATTTTAATCCTAAAAAATTTATTTGTTTTTCAACAATTTTTGGGTCAAACGGGATGTGGAAAAGTTAACTATCCAGGATGAAGAATCGAATACTATTCGAATTAGTGCCCATGATGAAGGTGTGGGGGTTGGTGGAGTAAAATCTGTGGCAACTTGTATGGTTGAGGGAATTAATCTAAACGAATAAATTAATTCTGGAGTTTGGAATTGGGGTCAGGGGCTAATAAATCAATTGTTTTTAGGTTATGAACGCAAAAAATGGGACTTACCAATTCATGGGATTGATAAAAAAACTTATAGACGGCAAAGACTTTATTGTTTTTTGTTAAACATAATCATTAGAGGGAAAAAACATGGTTTTTTCCTATGAATTTGCCCTTATACGCCGGCACATTAAACGCTATTCTGGCCGAAAGGTAAAGACTTATCCCGGACATCAAAACCTAGATTTTTGCAAACAAAAAAGAAGACAGGTCAGCGCATTTTTTACTCAAAATACAGAGCCTGACTTCAGATTTTTTAAGTATGGCATTTGGATGCAGGCCAGAGGCACAGCCTTTGAAATCGGGAAGTTAGTTGGGCTTGCATGAACTTATGTTGCTGGTTAATGTCCAATGGCACAGAGGCCAAAAGCATTAAAGGAGTATTTTCACAAAATATTTATTTGCCCATTGTAGATGTCGATTCTGTTTTGTGGATAGTAGAACAGGAAGAATCAATAAACCACACGCCATAACCGTGGATGGGATGCAAGGAACCATCATTCTGCCTGAAATAATGACGCGAGATCTAAGTTTACAATAAGCCGCAATGGGCCAAAAATGGAAAAATGGATTATTCCATGAAATTTTCATGGTCCGGGAAATTTCTAGCCACCCCTAACTTAATTGTGCCTTTAGCAAAGGATTTTTGTCCAGTGCAGAACAACGACAAAATAGTTCAATTTTTTTCCAGAAGACTTGGATGCAAGCAAATCAATGAAATGAACAAGTTGACACAGTCCTATGACCCAATTTAATTTCAGTGAGCTGGTGCAGAAAATAAATAGCAGGAAAACCGGTTTAAATGGTAAATGAAAAATACAACGGACAATGTTGTTTCCTTGACCTTGAGGTGAAAGTATGGGCACTGCCCTTAAGTACACAATCCGGTTTATAGGGTGCGGAAGGCTATTGCAAATAGGAGCAGGCAATAATTCAAATAATATTTCATAAATAAAACACCATCGAAAAATGAAAAACAGAATACAAAATCTATTCATCCTCTTATCAAGAGAGATCTAAATCTTATAATGTCATAGTCTGTTTTTGTCCAATTGTTGGGCTGTAAAAGTCTAGCAAATTAATCCCCGACCCAAACACCATCCTACTTCAGATTTGATGTTGCAAAAGGCGACTGGTTTAAAAGTTCACATGATATTAATTTTAAGTGATCTTCCCAAGATTCCCTTATGAACATGTGGTTGGTGACAATGTTGCAGGGGAAAGCAATAGTGCAGAATATATCTTTCAGGTTAAAACCTTTAAAGAGGGTGTAAATCAGCACAGTTATGTTGAATATTCCACAATGCGAAAAATTGGCTAATGTGGAGTGAGGGCCCAGGTGTGGAAGGAACCGAGTGGGGCAAGTGGTAAAAATATGCCACAATCCCAGACGGAATCGAATGGACGAGCCTAAAATAATGACCCGTATCTATCGAACTCAAGCCCTACCTCAGAAAAATTATAATACTAGAAACCCTAAAGAATGCGCTGGATTGGCAAGAGGTTTCCTGGCAATATAAACCGGAGAACTTCTGGCGTTGGCGGCTTCAGATGAGGCCAGCAGGATTTTTTGGACGCGAGCCTTTGAGTTAAGGGCTTTTAAAATGGATGAAACTGCCCAAAAATGGAAAGATAATGGTAATATTATGGATGACGCAATAAAATAACTTCCCCCCAAAAAAAATTTCCATCTGGACGAATGGATGATGTCAAGAAGATCCCATGACTACAAGTTTAAAGGATAAGACCTTTATGGTTGGAGGGTCCGACGGAAAAGATTAGTTGGAAAGTTTTTCCAGTTTTTGGGCACGACTAGTGAATTAGCCGCAGAAGAGCCTATTTGGTGGTTCCTTCGGATGAAAAGTCTGCATGGCGCTGTTTCGCGATAATCGGCCAAAGCCGGATATTTATATAGGGGCATTTTCCACCAGATAACGGCCGTACTTGGTCGAAACCTGTTCAAAACAATTTTCCCCGAGTGCAAAGATCCAAATTTCAATGGATCAGTGAGCAATGGCAGTAATATTGGTTTCCAACCTCAACCCAACAAAAGACGAGATCGCAGATGCCCTGTCAATTAAGCGATGATGGCATGGTGATTTACAAAAAAATGGGCTAACTTATGGGTGGCGACAAATAGAATTACCCCCATGTAATTGAGCATGAAGGATATATTTTTGATTGCCTTTTTCTGGAACCAAACAGAAAATAGAAGTCCTAAAGAAATAAAAATTCTGAATTTGGAAAAATTAAAAATATGTTCAGATTGACAATTCAAGAAACAATAGAAATGAATACACTGTAAAAACATCCTTCTGTTTCTCTTACTTCAAACATTCTACGAACCACAGGTGCAGGGCCAAAAGCAACTAAGTAAATGGACGTCCTCTATACGAAACCGCCGATATTATTACGAATTTCTTCTCTAATGCTACTTAGGGCTCATGGGGGTTGGTATTTATTTTTTTCGAAAAGAAACAAGACCACAGAAGAATATTGTTTTGGGAAGCCAGATCCTTCTCAGGATGGGTTTAGGGCTTTCCCATGCTCGGCACTATGTCAGTTCAGCTACTTTTTTGGCCTTCCCGCTGCTGCCTACATATTTGGAGGACTGGCGGCAAGTTAACCAGAAGTTTAGCGGTACCTTTTGTTGTCCGTACTTGCCGTTTTGATATTTTATCCCTTTTTTTCGTTTGGAAAAGTTTACTGTCTGCTTTTGAATATCTGGCGAAAGATATGGCAAGGTTTCCTAGAATTTATGGTTGAACCGGGAGTTTATATTCTAACAACTCATGAAGAATGGCGCAAATCCTATTTTTTTTTAGTATCACTTGGTCATTCAAGTTTTTGACAGGAGCTCCTATAAGTAATAGTCCATAATTGTAACAGGGGGATTTTTTCATAGGAATTTTAATAAACTTATTTTGGGAGGCTTTGAAAGCTGTTATTTGGACCGATGTTGTGGCCAGGCAAACAATATGTATTGGTTGGCCGGTGTCCTTGTTGCATATGCGGTAGTAGTGGATCTACCAGGAGGGTTAGGACAAATTTTTTGAGGTCGGTTCGGCCAATAATAAAATTTAGTTTGGGCCGAAATGGATTTTGACATTGGGCAGACGTACATTTTACACAGTAGCAATTTTAGGGTCATCAATTGGTTGGGCATTCTAATGCCCGGGACCAAATATGGTAACAACGCTACGCTTCGGCTAATCTACCCGAGGCCAAAAAAGCAACATAGTAATATTCAGCATGCAGTCCCAAATGTGGATTATGTTTCTTTTTTATAGCACGGCCCTTTTTTTGTGGTACTACCAGGAAATTTCCCAAGCCCGTTGATAAACAAGCCTGCGAAGCCAGATCAGATTTCTTCCCTATTTTATACTTACCGAGATTCCTCGGTGATTACGGGCAATAGTTATTTCGCCGTTATGCCGCCGGGATGAGTACGATGATTCTGCAATAAACTCGATCTCAACTGTCACTGAGTAATCGATTGATGAAACCTTGGTTTGAAACAAAGGAAATCTGATCGGTTTCTACTTAAAAAATCGGCTCAATATAATCGCTTTGTATCAGTAAACAGCTTAAGTCAATTAGCTGCGCCGTTTGTTTTTAGCAATTATGGAAAAAGAAAAGCATGATGAATATTAGTCTGATGGTCCTAGCATATTTGGGGTTGTCTTTATGGCCCTGGTTTATGATGGGGTTTTCACCAAACGTATTGATGTTTTTCCTGCCACCGTGGCCTTGGTGTCTCCGTCATTTTTAAACATCTACCCTGGAATGGGGGTGCTCCGGTTTTTGCGGATTCAGTTAAACATTCCCATACATAAAGTTATTGGGTAGGCGCGCTAGGGTCAGGTAACATTCATGATCGTGGCCTATGGCAATCGTATGTTTAGATAAAAACAATTTTAATGATTTAACAGGGCTACAGTTTGGAACAATGAAGAAAAATTAATAAAAAGTTGAAAAGTTACTCAATTATTAATATTGACAATAATAGAGAGAAATGACATTGAACAACGAAAAACAATTAAAATAAAATAATGGAGAACCCCTGGAGGTATTGCCACGCCAATAAACTGGCTGCAAGATTAAGGACACGATAGTAGCATTTGATCGAACCTGCATAACAGTATAGGAGGCATGACTAACTAGCGGTTTTGGGGAAAGCGATGTAGAACAGAAAAGAATTATAGGGGATTATTAAAGAGTTCACTCAAAAGTTTTTGAATTTTTATGAAAATAAATAACGGCCCCCAAACTCCATGATGTAAAGCTTTGCCGGGAAGATATTATTTTGGAACCTGTCTGTTGCGGAGTACATACTAATTGGAAAGTGGGTAAAGGAAACAGGAAAAATAACAATTTTCAAGACAGTGTACTCAAGAAGCTTAGTGAAAGGAAAGAAAAACTGACAGGCCCGTTTTATTTTACAAAAATCTTACAAATGAACCAAAGCAGTTGGATGGAAACTATTTTTGTAGATGCTACCTTGAGGGTGATCTTTATGCTGCACTGCGCCGAATACTCCTAGGGCGGGAAGGCAAGGAATAATATAAAGAAGCCCAATCGGCGTTAATCTATTTTGATTATGATAAAGGAGTTTTTCCTTCCCGCAGTAACCGGGGCTGCAGATGATGGGTCTACCGGAGAACAACCTACCCGTTATTGCAATGACCACTGACATCCAATAACAAGTAGGATTTTAAGAGAAAGAACCTGAATAAGTACCAACGGCAGTCTTTAATATACACCTTATTTTGACGATCTAGAAATCGGAGAGATTAAGTGCACTCCACAACTTTCCATGAAAGGCTGGGGATACTATCGGAACATTTGATAAACTATGGTTTAGGGCATTTGTCAATAACCGATTCTTCCGAATTCAAAAAGTCGAATGGCAACACTAACCCTAGACCCATAGCATTTCCCTACCCTGAGAAAACAAAGGCTGATAAGGAAGGAAATATAGAAACGCGAAATCGCAGTTTGCGATCGCCATAAGGACAGTTGCTTTAGGACTATATTTGGTTCCTACAAACGATACCAAAATACGGAGGAAACATAGAAAAATGCCCGAAAAGTACAGAATCTTCCACTGAGACGAAATTATACAGATAAAGCAACAATTTTCCCTTTCAATTATATGTTTAGGAAGGTCGCAGGTTGAAGGGAGAATATACCATCACTGGAAACGATGTGGCAATTACGGAAAATAACACCTAGTTTTTTTTCTCCACTAACGATAACTATTGCGATGGGCGAATTTCCAATGGACAGTTTTCCCGTACAAAAATACCCAGTAAAGACAATATTGTTCTGAAGGGATATTTGGAATGCTAGCCCATTTAAGCCCGGCCGTACTGCAAATCCATACCGGAACCATGAATTCCGTAAAAAAATAGACGGTCTAATCGTTCCTGTGGCCCCTTATCTGCCCACGGCATGTGGCATTTGTTCTTATAAGAATGGAACCTACCTGGATGCCCTAGGCAAGCGTGCAGGGTAGCTGCCGCAATGTATGTCTCAAAAACAGTGAAACGGGCCAGAAATGTGAAATTTCCGAAAGTCAGGGATATTTTAAGAAACAAGGTCAAGTAATCGTAAAAAATGAAGTTGCCTTAGTCAAGTAACTACTTATATTAAGTTTACATGGACCAAACAAGGAAGCGAAGACCCTATTAACCTAGTATCCACAGATCGTTGAACTAAGCTAGAAAAAACCCATTCGAAAGGATGGAATAAATAAGAATTGAAAGATTAAGATTTTATGATTTGACGACTTAAAAAAATGAAATAAGATTTTTAAGTTGATTTGCATTACACCTAGTGAAAATATAAAATACGTACTAAGGACACATTAAAAAACTTATTTAAGATGAGGAATATTGGGAACACTTTTTTTGAGGCTGTTTGTTTTTCTTTTTATTAAATGGCTTCAAGTTACTAGCGTCAAGGCAAAAATGAAAAATTAAACGTCGTATTTATTCTTGCAGATGACTTGGGCTGTCAGATTAAGTGGATATGGCAGTAATCTCCCATGAAACACCTAATTTGGATGGCTTTGGCTGAACAGGGAAATTGAAGTTTACCAACATGCCTATGCAGCGCTCCATTTTGTACTCCTACCAGAGCCTCCATAATGACGGGAAATTTCCGCAAACGCTTACATATGATACTGGCATTGAAAAGCAGAACTGCACTCCTAAACAGCAAAGGATAAATTATTGCCCCCAGCTACCCATTGGCAATTGCCATGGGAAGAATCCACTATCCGAGATTTTTTCAAAGTCAGGCTATTCACAGCACATATCGGCAAAATGGATTTAAGAGATTCCGCCCATTTTATCCCTTGAAGGCACAGGGATTTGATTCAATATTGGAGGTACAGATGTGGGGAGTCCATGATACCTATTGGTCTCCTTTAGGGGTCAAAAAAATTTCAGGAACAGGTAATAGATATATTCCAAATTTAAATGCAAGAATCAATCAATGACAAGAAAAAGAAGACTAGCTATTAAGCCGATCTGTGCTTTCACGGATAAAGCCGTGCATTATAAAAGAAAAAGCAGTGCCCCATTTTTTCTGAACCTTTGGGTACCAACACAGTACATCACCCCTATTGAAGGAAACCAAAAAACTGGTGGATATACTACAAAAGAAGGTTAAAGCCGGAATGGAAAAGAATCAGAATTACGAATTGCCGGCGATGAGGTAGCCAGTTTTGGATGAAAAATGTTGGTCGCATACTGAATTGCTATAGAAGAGGCCTGGATTACAAAAATAGCAATTATAATATACTTTTCTGAACAATGGGCGGAAGAGTGGCAAATATAAGGATTGGAAAACCGTTGCCACAACTACCTTTACGTTCGGAAAAGGATCCTTATATGAAGGAGGCATAAGAGACCCTTAATATAAAATGGCCCAGCATTACAAAAGCCGGAAAGTAACTATGTGATTACCCTGTTGATATCGAATGAATTTTATCCTACTTTTAATGGAAAGTACCCAGACTGTAAGAACCCAATAAAGAATAGCCAGCAAGATGGGTATATCATTAATGCACTTTTAAAAAAAACCCAAAATCAACACCTGGATAGGGAGGCGCTCTTTTGGCCTCGCCGCATTATTAATACTAAACACATCTCCTGTTTAGTGCAATCCGCAAAAGATAATTGGAAATGTAATCCATTATTTGTCGAGGACGACCATTTGGGAGTTTAAGCAAGGCTAGACAAAGATTTGGGCGAAAGAAACAATTTAGCTAATCCTATCCAGAAACGACAAAATATTTTATCAAAGAGCTAAAGCTTGGCGCAATAAACGTCAATGGCCCAGTTAACCTAGCTTTAAACCCTTTATTTATACAAATAATTGGTTAAGTTAAGACCAACATCTATCATTTTACCTCATTTATGCCTCGCCTACAAGGTCAGCCATAGAGGGAAATGTTCAATAATTAACACTTTTAACAATTAACCAAAATGAAAAAAATCACATTAATTCCTAATTTACCTTTTAGCAGTGTTTCCTTAACTGCCAGGCAATACGACGATTCCAAAAGGGCCAGGAAAAGTCGTGCCTATAGCCCTGCCCATCTTCAGGAAAATATATTGGCTCCCCTAGCTTGGCGATCTACCAAAATGGGGATATGTGCTCTCATGTTTTTTTGGACTGAGTCCGATGAACCATGTGAGAGCAGCTTCCAAAAATTTAGCACGTCTTAAAAATAAAGGTAAATCCTGGAGCCAGATAGCCGAGAATGAGGCGCAATTTTGGTCTAAGCTTTTGTGTCAAAATCAAGGAAAGGCTTTGGTTTTTTAGGCCATACCGAACAAGACTCATGAGAAAATACGCTTGTCCAGACTTTCAAGAAAATGGAGGAACAACCTGGACAACCCAAGCAATGCTACACAAACGGTTTAATCTTAGAAGGGGAATATCATTGTGCACCTATGGCAATTCTGCGTATATTGGCAGAATTGGTGGAGAGCTATGGAAAGTGCATGGGCCAATTAAGAAAAATGGGGAAAAAAAGATATGGCGCATTATGCTTTCACTCCTAATAGCTTCCGATTTTGTTGAATGCTGAATAGTTGGACGTCCATAACATTCTATAACTATGACTCAACTTACCTTGAAGTGAAAATTGGCGGCTGGTTAGAAGGCAATGCTGTCGTATGATAAGGATGGACAGAATGTTGGGATATATTGGCGTGTTGATGATCGCTCTACATTAGAGGAAAAAGCAGCATTTTTTAAAATTAAGTGCTGATGGTAAAAATGCTTCTTTTGATATCAAATACTGGCTTTATGGAATTTCCCAGGAGGCAGCAAAAAAATTTATCATCAAATACGATGAGCCTTCTGGACTGTATTGGACTTAGCCAATGTTATGCCCTGAAGAAATAAAAAGGATAATGAAGGCACAATGCCTGCCAAGATTAAGAAATACCTTGGCATTGAATTTTCTTCCCCGGATATCAATGAATCAAAAGAAAGGTGATTTTACAGCATCCAGATTTTCAATCATGGGTTTCAAAATAGTTGATTGGATGGTAAAAGGAAAGGATATTCCTATTTCTTTTAGAAAGCATACGATGATGGTGTTGGCCGGGGCTAATAAAATCACGATGCTAAATTTCCTAACTTTTCATTCGTATTAAGAAATTCAGAAAACTTAATAATCTATTGTTATGAACATTAAATGTAAAGGCCCTAAATAGGGAATATACATTCAGATAATTTTTATGTGTTTTGTTGGTTTCGCTTTAAATGCACAGTCTAAAACGCCAAATATACTGTTTCACTATACCGGATGACCAGGGCCTATTGGGATTTGGGAGCATCCGGGTAGCCAGGCTTTTACGCCGCATCTTGATCTATTAACAAACAAAGTGCGTTTTTGAAAATGCATTTGTCACCACACTGTAATGCAGCCCCATCTAGGGTGTTTCCCTGATTGACAGCACCCATAAATGCATCAGAAATATGGGGTTTGGATTTTAATTGCTCAGCCTGGCCACAGGTTGTACGATCCCAAAATAATCCAATTGGGCTTGACCGGACAGTTCAACCTTCCCTGAAGTACTTTCATTAAGCGGGATATAAAACAGGCTTAGAGGCAAATGGCAATCTGGCGACTGGACCAGGTCCAGGGACGACAGCGTTTTTTATCCGACTAACCAAGATATCAATATTTTAAGTGGGTATTACGGGTGGAGGTGAGTCACCTAAGATTTCCCAATCTGGGAAAGAAGACGGGGTGGTACGTAAAATGCAGAGGGTTAACAGTAAAATTTTTGACTGATAGAGCCTTGGCTTTAATGGAAAATAAATAAAAAGAGAAACCATTCCCTACTTAGTGTTCCCACTTAGATCCGCCCTCATGTAAATGTTTAACCGGTAGCTGATAGGACTGGGCCTCCCTATAAAGAGCAAGGATATGGTAGTCCCCTCATGCCTGATTATCCCAATCTGGACATTATTAAAGTCAAAAACGAAGATGAAAGAGTATAGGCCAGTTTTCCTCTGGAGTGGAGCAGAAGTGTTAAGGGAAGCTAATTAAGCCATTAGAGGATTTAGGCTTGTCTGAAAAATACGATAGTAATATTCACCCTGACCAATGGATATAATATGGGGCATAAATGGAATTGAGCACAAGGGGAATGGGTATTGGATACGAAGAAAAAGCACCTGCAACAAAAATCCTAGCCGCAATTTTCCGTCCAAATCTAGTATGACCAGTTGTCACTTCATGGTTCCTGGGTAATAATGCCCGGTGCCTGGTGTTATCAAACCCTGGAATGGCGAGTAAAAAGACCTTTACTATATGGATTGGTAATCCAACTGTGGGAAACCCGTAGGAAAGGTTTTTGAGGGGGAAAAGTATAGTCCATTTTGAAGGAGAAACTTGAAAACTGGTATTGTGATTATTATAGTACCGCTTTGATGCGTTCATATCGCACTCTGGTGTTTAAAGACTGTGACTCTACCACTGTCAAAGACCCAGAGGAAGGATTAATTTAATTGGGCAAATTCGAATGAAATCAAATGATTACAGCGAGTTGACTGAAAAAATCTGTAGAAAAATGAAAGAGATTGGAGATCCCTTGTTAAAGATCCATTTCAAAGACCTAACCCTAAACAATCTGAAAAACTTATATTTTAGTGCAGTTTGAGAGATATTGCTTTATCCTTATTATTTCAGTTTTAACAAATTTTGTCATCTCTGCCGATTCAAAATCGGTTTTGTTTGACCCAATCCGGCGTTAAGGGTTTTCGCCCATTCATTTGGCGCTCATAAAAATTTTCGGTCCGCTGTCATTTTGCGTACAGATACTCAATCAACAAAACATGCCCCATTTCCAAGTATTCGAGAATCTTTTGTTTTTTAATTCTTCAATAATTGTTTTCTAGCTTGTCCGTAAGTATCGATAATCCGGGCTGCTATCAGATTATTTAATGCAAAGCGGATCCTCTCCCTACTACATTATATAACTTCCTTTATGGGGCGTTTTCCCAAAACAGAGATCCCAATACTTAATTTTGCCCCTAATTTCCTTCGGTCATTCAATATTTGAGTTTTGGTGCAGCCTCATCCGTGGTTTAAATACTGTTTCCGGATTTCCCGCAGGCCAGCGGTCCTGTCTCCAAAATTAAGTACAAGTAAAATACTCCCTGCGAAATTCCTCTGATTGATATCCAAATCATTTGTCTCCTACATCATGTCGCTCTTTCCCAATTAATACAGAGTCTCTTGTCTCCGAATATAATTTTCCCCTATCAGAATACAAAATATCAGTTTAAACTTCTCTTCAATTGGTTGCCAATTTGTGATCAAATTGTTCAAGTACCGGCCAGCTCAAGAAATGTTGTGCAAGAATAGATAAAAACTTACAAAATCATTAATATACGAACCAAGGTTGTTTTACTCCATCTTTCCACATAATAGCAAGTGCAAATGGTTGGAATACTCATAAGCTTGCCCTTAAACACGTGGAAATGGCAATGCCGTTTTCCGATGATCGAAATTAGACAATTGTATGTCTACATTCCCTCTTCTAGATTTTTAGCATTCGCTCCAAATTGAAATCCGAAGTATTCTAAGTTCGAAAGCGTAATCAAGCATATCTGTTCTGACCTACTTCATTGTCGGCCAAAATCCGAACACATCATCAAACATCCTCGAGCTTTTTTATTGCCCTTGTTTAAACCAACTACCAATAGTTCATATTCAACGATGGGGTTGCGAACCCTCCATAACCATACCAAAAAACAAAATGGGTTCGTCTTCCTGATTTCTCATGTTAAAAATTCCAGTCAGAAATTGGTCCGCGTATCTATATTCGACATTGCATTTGTGGGAGGGTTGTTTTCTTGTTTTCAATTAAATTTCTTTTCCCAAAACAAGTCGTTGTTTTCCCATTTTTTAGTTAATGCCCCACAGTGGTCCTAATGCCCTTGCAGTTTAATACCAACAGATGATAGCCGTTCTCACTAAAGCGTTTCAAGCAATAAGTTTAAATTAGTTTTGGAAAATAACTCAATGATTTTTCCAGCCTCTTCAATTGCCAATTGTTGATTACGACCTGTTACAATCAGAACGTAAGGTGCGCACTTCCACTTTTGCATTGGGAGTAATGCGTTAGTAAAAAAGTAAAACCTTTGCTCACAACTCTGTCCGAACGCTGGCGTGTTTTTTTACCCAAGAGCTGCCATAAGCGCCCATGTGCTTTAAAGGTGCATCGTCGGCAATAACAGAAAAGTATTGTTGGAGATGGCTTTCTACTTTGCTTTTTTAGCTGGATCGCAACTTAATATAATTGAAGAAAAAGACAAATGTGTTGAAAATGAAGATAATTTTTGATGTAATTCATTTAAAAATAGATTTTTTGTCGATCCACTTAAGTTATAACTTTTGTATCACCTGAGGTTTTGAATTAGATGAAATTTAATTCTTTAAGGCAACAAAAAAAGATAACTTTTTAGTAAAGAAATCAAATATTGAAAGATTCAGGTTATTAACCTAACATCTGATTGTGATATCTACGCAAAGTTTCCAGGAAATTCTCAGTTTGGCTGATGATTTTGTACAAGGAAAATAATGAAAATTGGTCCGAATAAGGGCCTAAAAGGGTGGCGATGGAAGTGCAAGAATGCTTTTACATATTGGTAAATATGGCTCGGGTTTATTTAAAGGGACCAAAAAGGGAGCAGCGTTCACGTATTGGGATTGTGGGCCGCCCATAATCTTGCCCCTCCCTTCAAAACAGTTAAGGAATTGGAAGTGAATCTTCTAATAATTGGAAAGTAATTCAATCTAATATCCGAAAAAATAGGCTGTCTGTCATACTCAGCAGTATATTTAAAATTCCGAGACAGGTTTAAAAAAAAATATTAAACCACAACCTTTTTCCAAAAATAAACCCACTTTCTTTTGAAATATAAATAATTTAATTATCATTGCTTAAATCGATAAAGCATAATTGACGAATACTCATTATCCAGTATAATCCCTTATCATTAAGGCTTTGACGATATAATAAAATCAGAATTTTACCAATTAGCCAACGTCTTAAGGTAGCGTGAATATCCACTTTTTAAAAAAAAAGTACCAAAACCTAAATTAGCCCAAACACAATGAACAGTTTAAGATTTAATCGTATTCATTCATTTACATCAGGAGGAATAGCCCTTTCGGAGGCTTCATTTTTTTAAAAAAGAAGTAGAACCTCCCTCGTCTTATACATGGGTAATAAACGACATCGCCGGGCTGGGGTGGTTACCATGTCTATTTTTGCTACATTCGTTAGTGCATAGTTTACCTTGGCACTTCCAGGAATGCCTATCCTCCAATTGAAAAATGCGTTGGCGTTAGCCTTTCCTCCCTATAGCCTCCTTGATTGGCATGTAAAGTTTTTTGTCCGTTGTACAAGAAAAATAAATAGTCCCTCGGCCTATACTATATGGACAACCGTTTTGGCGGCCTGGGCCCTAGAATCTATGTGTCCCTTTGTTACTTATTAACCCAGTTAAATGCGTATTGGAACCATACTCTATACCTTTTTGGCCCTTACCTAAAATGCATTGTAGGATGGGGATATGATCACCATAATTATATTTACCGGTTTTGGTTAGTATCTATATACTCTATGTTGGGTGGAATTAACGGCGGATTGATGGACAGACCGCATTCAATGGCATAATTCTAATTGTTTGGGAGCCTTGTCTGTGTTGGTTTTATTCTCTTTTAATATGGCCCGAAGGTCCGCTGGACAAGGTTTTCGACATTGCTGCCCAAAATGACAAATTTGGCCTTGGTAGTTTCAGCCTTAGCTATCCGAAACCCACCTTCTGTAGGTACTTGTTTACGGTGTATTCATCAACTTTGCAAAATTAATGGTATAGATCAGGAATTATGTGCGCGTTATAATGGCTCAGAAATCTGACAAAGAAGCTCAAAATCTTGCACTGATCGGCGGCTTATCTATCTCCCTATTTCCATGATGTTTTCTTTATGTTGCACCTCGCTTTTTTGCTATTATGAATTCAGCGCCACCCTAACCTGTAGAGCTCAGAATATAAATAAAGAGTGAATAGTGTAATCTTTATTTTATTGTTAATGCCCCTTGCCGTGCAGGAATTAACGGGACTGAAAATGAGCGCCTCTGAATCTTTGCCGCGGGTAATGAGTACTATTTTCTACTAGTTTAATAGTTCGCTACCGTTTTTTTCTTACGGATTACTAAACAAACAAATATGTTAAAAAAGCCGCCTCCGACAGGAAGGAATGCGTGTACTTATATATCATCGCATTATAAGTGTAAATGGAAATCGGTATATGCCATAGCCATGGATTAACGTATAAAAAAGTGCCCTGGGATGCTTGGTGGAAACTAATCCTCTAATTGTTTAGTGGAGGTATGTGGATGGTTACTTTTAAGGTCGCTATTCTCTAAAACTAAAATAATCAAAGGTGCCCTTTTCTGGATACTAGTTTTGGAAATTCTTATCATAATATGGATGAGTCTTTCCGGTACACTATGTCGGAGAAGATTCCGTTGTGCTTCTTCCATAATATTACGTTGTTTTTTGGAACACAGCCATATTCATAGTAGGCTTCCTCGTATCCATATTCAATTAAAAATACAGAACAAATCTATGAGGAAGTAAAACCAACTATTTAGTTTATTTTTGAAAATTTAGGTTTGGACTGAACAAAGCATTGTTGTCCCGATTACGGAAGATTATCCAATAATGAATTTTAGTAAGAATTTTCGTATTTTAACCAACTTGGAAACTTTGTTTTAAAAAACTATAACCTACTGGTTACTATATAGTTACAATTAAGGTTTGCTCCAACTACTAATTTTAATCTAGAATAACATGAAACCTAAAACATCATTAAGATATTGCTAGAAATTGTGGGTGATCAATATCCCTTGGTTTCATATGTTCTAAGTATAAGGAAAGGAAAAATAGGGTAATCCGAAAAAACTGCAATAAAGAATAAACAGGTGCAATAAAGGAGACTTAACTATCATCCTAAATTGGAATGCCAGAGCCTTAAAAACCATATAAAACAAGGTCTAGTAGGAGTAATCGTAGCAGATAATTTCCACCCCTTCTTCTCTAACTGGCGAGAAACCATTGGAAGACGAAAGGCCTTTCACAGGATTATTACAGTAATCTTGGAGTCTTCGGACGAAAAGGTGGAGAAATTCAACAAGGTTTTGGATTTTCTTAAAATGAGGCAGTCGATGGATTATTATTGCGCACCAGAGGGATCGAAAATATTTTATTGGCCGAAACTTACCAAAGCGTGACCATCCCTTTAGTGTTGATCGATTTAGATTCTTCCAATGATTCTTTAAAACCAATTACGTCACGGTCGACAATTTTAAGGCTCCATGCAGGCACCAATTATTTTGTTGGGAAAGGAAAATAAGAAAATTGGAGCTGTGCTATACGAATCAATCTCTGACATTATCAGGCAGACACCTAGGGTAACCTAAGCTCTTATAAAAAACAAGCGGACTGCAGAAGAAATACCGAATTCATAAAAAGAATTCGATCAAAACAAGGTCCTTAAATCAGAAATGAAAAAGGTGGTAAATGGATTGGTACAGGATGGCCGAAGTAGATGCCATCTATATTTTCATACCAACCTTGGCAGAAGAAAGGGGTTAACGCAAATGTTGAGCTTTTGACAGGAAAATACTCAAGAAAGATTAAATGTGTACGTATTTTGATCAAAATTCATCCTTATAACTTCTTGGAAGACCCAAATCCCTTATCTACATCAACCTATAAAGAAAAATTTGTCAAAAAGGCATTGAGATCCTTGTTGGACAGAGTAGAAGACCCAACCCAAGCAATTCAACATAATTTTGCCTTTGAGACCCAACTGGAAAAACGAGTACTTTAAAAAAGGGAATAAAATCGCTTCAAAGTACCAAAACCGCGAATCAATATAAAAATATCTTCCATCAGGCTTTCCATACCTGGTATTGGGGTAAACGACCAGTCATGGCATCAGAATAATTTTAGACTTGCTGCATAAAGACCGAGGAATCAGAAGAGCCATTGTTGTGTTTTATGCAAAATTCTAGAATGAACATGAAATTTAAAACATGTTTTTTTTGATTTCAAGCTCTATTTTATTAAAGTCATAAATCTGAATAAAACTTTGTTCAAATTATTCTTTTCATTTTTCCTTTGCTTGTCCAAAGAAAACGAAACAAAAGAAAGACCTTCTTCACTAGGTGGCCCCTAAAATCTTGGGATTTGATGGGACGCGTATGCCATGGACTAAATTATTCCAAGGCTTCAATAAATTCTTTACGGCCATGCCCCTCTTCCATTAACGGAAGAAATCGACCCAACAATGGGCTTTTGAAAAGACAATGTTAAACTATATTTAATACGACTATGGTTCTTCGATACAATTAAGTTGACGAACAAAGTAACGGCCATTTAAATTTCGTTGTAAATCAAGTGATTTTCACATCGGTAATGGAAGCACGTCAAAGAGCATTTTCACCAAAGGTGAAGGCGGACTGGACGGTGCGCGTGGAAAGTGGCCGTGATTTAAAGAAATTAAAAAATCAGCCTAGCGTTTTTTTGGTTTCGTTTTTTTGGGCGATGCAAAAAATGAAACGAAAGCATGAACTTTGATATAACTTATTCTATCTTTTCTAATTTCCACACAACTTTTAAGAAATGATCAAAACGAGACTGCTTAAAACAGTATTCCCTTCTCCCACAATGAAAGAAAACATTAGCCATCAGTTTCCCCATTTCAAACTCCTACTATACCAAACAAGGCTTAATTTGGCATGACGCCCATCAACCATTAAATAAATGATTTGAAAATCCCCTTAACCTCTTCACAACAATTTGTTCCATTACCCTGTGTGTAATTCTGTTTTAAAAGCGATATGGTATGGTCCCTCACCTTTAGCACCCAAAGCTGCAACTCCGTACATGAAGAGGAACGTCAAATAAAGGTAAATTTCGCTCCTCTTGCCATTGTCCTGGCAAAATAAATCCGGTCACCCTGCAATCCACTGTCCACATCACCTTATTTTTGCCTTTCCCGTAGTTTTTTCGGCATTCTGGTCAAAGTTGGTTTTAATCGTAGATTCCCCCGGCATTCCAACTGCCTAGCCCCCATGATTGAAACAATATTACATCCAAGTCCAATTTAATGGCAACTTTCGCTCGCTTCGGTTGGCAACCCCTTTTATTCACCATTTTGCCCCTTCCACATATCCCGCTGATAGGTTTTTATCTTCCTTCATTCAACCTTCCTGAAAAGGTCCTGGGTCCATAAATTTTTCCCCAAATTGTGCAAATCCAATCCTTTTGGCAATATAAGGTTTTAGGGTTCGATTGAGGTTGCCCGATATTTTAAAGTATTCAATGCCCAACCATAGGTTTAAACTACCAAGTACCTGAGAATATTCTTTACCGACATTTAAGGTGGGCTGGCCAGCCGTTCCGATAATCCCTTGGACGAAAAACCAAGAAAAGTGGGCACATCGCATAAAATTAACAATCTGGAGCATTTCTGCAAGCCCTCGGCCCTTTTAAATAATATCGTTTCTAACCGCCTATCCTCTGTTGGATGATAAAGCTGAAACCAGCTTTACGCTTCTGTAATCTCACTAATGCCGTTCATACTACTTGGTCGTGCACGTACTTAAAATAACGGAATATTATGTTCAAAGGCCGATTTCGCCAAAATTTCCGGAGCGTGGGCCACATAAGTCCGTTGCAAAGCCAACGGGGGCAATCCCAAAAAGGAGCATGCCGTAAAACATGTCCGAAGAGCTCGGTCTTCATACTAGACCCGGTATGTTTACTTAGGTTAATAAAGGCAATAAAGCTCTATGTCCCGTATTTCAGCAGTGTTTTCTTTATGTAGGTTTTACATCTTTCGTACACCCACCATACCAAATACTCAAAAGCAAACTGCGGAATCCCTTTTTTTTTGCTTTGTTCCTTAGAATCAACAACGGATGGATAAATTTAGTATTGATTTTGATTTCTTTTTTGTATTCTCCATGGATTTTGTAATGCTAACCAATTGTTCTTTATCTATTACTCTTTAGTACAATCCTTAGTCCCTAATCCCTTAAACTAAATTTCTGTTGGGAATAGGTATTTCATTTATTATTTGCTTGCTAATTCTTTGAGTGAAACGCTTCAATAACTCTTTCGCACAATTTTTTCCAATTCCACTTCTTACCTATAAAGTGAAAAAGTCCTGATGCGTAATGGGTGCTTCTCTCATTGGATTTTGAGATCTAATTGGCGGGTGATGAATCTCCAATTCAAATAGAAAGGGGCCTACTAAACTGTCCACCATCCTCAGCGGCATCGTTATAAGGCATTTGGCTGCATCCCCAGAATGAGGAAACTGCTGTAACTCCGATTGTGAATTTTACATAATCTGTGACCCTCGGCAAAAGACTAAACACTTGGCAATGGTTAGCAACTCTATTA
>Ga0163217_1075733_pt1 | contig 20334 bp, 21 predicted proteins | sample SynspAceP_FD_185933 | JGI IMG/M metagenome (GOLD analysis project Ga0163217, IMG submission 185933) | Saline lake microbial communities from Ace Lake in Antarctica - Synechococcus sp. Ace-P (PacBio error correction) | ecosystem: Environmental > Aquatic > Non-marine Saline and Alkaline > Saline ...
CATTACCAAAAAAAAGAAAAAAGGAAAGATGGAAAATGGCAAACCTTTTTCCAAAAAGGCAATCGTTAGCATACTTGCCCAATAAGAAAAAATCGCCTGGGAACCTCTGGCCAGAAAAGTTTTACGGAAAAAATTTTCTTGCCCTGGTGCCCGAGTTGTTGTCGCCCGGAGCTTTTTTTTTCCCATCACCTCGCGAAATCCAATGATCTGGTCCTACGCGCTTGGCTCGAATCTGCTCAAGGAATTCTCCCTTCCAGATCTGAAAAATGAAAGAGTCCATGGGTCACCATTCGTCCATCGAGTCTACCTAACGCTTTTCCCATCAACCTGGCCGCAGATTCCTTTCTTGCGTAAACAAGACACCCTGCGGCGCCGGCTCAGGTGGCAAATGGCCCATGGGGTTGGACTGCGTGCTCAAATAACCCTCAAAGTATTGGGTTCCCTTGTTTGGGGGACCATTTGATTGGTACTTCTTTGGTTTCAGGGACAGGGAGCCCGTAAAGCAGGGTGGTGCCTTGCAGCCGGCCAAATCATAAAAACTGACACCAGCACTCTTGAGAAAGCCTGAAGCGCGGATTCGCTATTCACGTGGTTCGAACCGCCATGACCGACGGAAGCCACCCTTTGATATTCGCTTTTCAAATTAAGCTAGTAGCCAGTTTCTCGTCCGTAGAGCGCTTTCAAGTAGTCATATAGCTTGCTTCCACAGGGTGAAACTAATGCCCTCCGGTATGAGCCCCTATGTCATTTGGGCCCGATGCAGCCGGTGAGAAGTGCTAACACACGAGTTGGTCGGCACTCAACAAGTGGCGTGCCTGAGGCAGAATCAAATCTGGATTCCTCAAATGGAGCACAGGCCCACAGCGACCATGCCACTTCGCTGGTGTGGGATCAAGGCGTTGCGTGTTCCGTGATGATCGGTGCAAGAGTGCCTGGCTTAGGGCTGCATGGGGGCAGGGTTCACCATGCATTCACGCGGCGAATGAGTGTCCTGAAGTAAACATAACGGAAAGGGCAGGCTGGGTTTCCGGAACTGGCGCAGTTGAGGAGCAGAGTGCAAAAGATGTTACGCAGTTGCCTGGGAATCCGATTTGATAACCAATCACACGGGCAACTGCATACTGGCAAAGACTTGGTTACTTGAAATGATTTCGCGCCAAGTAAATGGCAAGAGTAAACATAGTCAATCAGTTCGTTAGCTGGGAATCTTTGCTTTGCAGAGTCGAGCGGATGTCGTCTCAATTGAGCCACCGCAAAGGTCGAATCAAGTGGCGCCGGCAAAATTAAATTTACATTTGTCTTCTTGGATTAGGGCTAATCCATACTTTGCCACAGATGCTCTCTAGTCCGATGAAAACGCCTCTCGGCTTCCCGTCCTACCTTCTAAAGCCAAGTTCGTAATCGTCAATATAGCGGATGACCTCCGCAGGCCTGGAATGGTATTTATCAAATTCTTGTCACAGGCCTGCATGCAGTATTTCAGCAAGACTAGAGATTGTGTCCAGGCTCAATTGGTATTCCGAACTGTTTGTCCGTCTTTGCGCGGACGCACAAGTAGAATCTAAGCCGGTTTTTTCCGCAAATAGCGGTTGTCTTCGCTTTCGTTTGGCAAACCGCCTTAGTGTGGCAGCACCCAAGGAAGGGGAATGGGTTATAAATTGGAAATGATAAGAAACGACTAAATATCTGTCCTTTAGAATAAATCTTTTTGTTGCGCTTGACTCGACTGCGTCTAGCGCACGATGGCTTTGGGGCTTAGACGCTTGTAATAGCCCTTTCCCGAGGATGCGAATACTGGATTTGGTTTGGCCGACATAATAGTACCACCTACGGCCGGAATTAAGTCGCCCAGTTAGATACTAATCTCATGCAGTGCATGTTGACTGACTGGGATTTGGAACATCTAAGGGCGGCGGGCGAAGAAGAACCACCCACGGGCTCAAGAGTAACGTGCGGCCTTTGTCGTCTCTATCGACCATTACGGGCTAGAGTCAAACGCTGAAAAATCCTGAGGCAGGTGGCACCTGGTGCGGTACATGGTGCTAGCAAGCGTTTCAGTTGTGAACGTGGTTCGGGAGGTTCTCTGGAAAGTAACGCCCTCGCGAGAATGTCTTCAGAATACAGTGCCACCAGGTAAAAGGAGGTCAGTCCACGCTCAAGATCAGCGGCGGATACTATCTCATCGCTCGAGACAAGCAATACAGGACCCCGCCCCGCTGCATCTTGATGTTATACGCCTGCCTCAGTAAGTGATACTATAGCAAAGAATCAGGTTCTGCATGGGTCTTGCACACAAAGCGTTTCTGCAAAAGGCGCATTGGGTTTTCTCGTGAATCAAAATGGGCACAGGAGCAGACGCTTTTTCAGTTAAGAACATATCGCAGTAAGGGCATGGGCCCATTCCCGGCATGGCGAAGAATCGCCAAGATTGTTTGACTTTGTATCTTCCTGTTTCTTTGCCATCGGAAAGCCGCGTGAAGAAGTGACGACATGTCGTCAGAAGTTTTGGCAACTTATCCTCCATCTTGTCTAGCTTGAAAATGTTGTATATCAAGTTTGCAGCTGTCTGATCCTATCGAAGGGTCTGGTATTCGCAATTCAAGATCTGCACCTGCCCAACGCTTCATCTCAGATAAATTCTGAAACATAATTTCGAAAGGGAGTATTTAGAAGACCTCAGAAATACCAGCCAGTTCATCATGAACAGCTGTTTTAAACCGAGCTGAATTCATTTGCGTTGGCAACTTTCCCTTTGTTGTACTTATCTGCAGATCGGGGATGGGCTTTCCACTCTGGGCGACATCCAAGATGTTGAAATATATCGGCCAAAAGTGCCTGCATTCCACCAATCTGATCAAAAATGCTTTTTTCAATAGCATCAGCACTGCTCCCCTGGTAAATGACTTTGACTGAGGTGCCACATACCCAAGGACATAGCCACATTTCGTTCCATATCGATAACTTATCGTGCGTTGTATCAATTTTCTCCTTTTATGCGAGCGAAGAAATACCATAATTCAGCCAATTATTCGAGGTGAACAGTCCGAACTTGTTAGGCCAGCAGCTCCGCAAGGCAGCCCCTTTTGGGACCTAGGCTGGTACGCATATACCAGTCGTCACTGCCCATGGCTATGAATCGGATCCAGTTCCAGGCCAGCCCTGGTCGCTGCCACCAGTTTTATTGAGGCTCTACCGGGAACCGAAGCCAAAAATGTGAAGTTTGCCCTGGAACAGGCCCGCGCCTTGGCCTGATGGTTTCCGTTGCCCACGTTGTGAGGGCAAGGAGTACGGGCTCATCCATTGGCAGGCGCCACAAGCGGCTATCAGTTGCCGGAGCTGTCCGTCACAAGCCACCCTCACGGCCGTACCATCTTGGAGGTCACACAAAAGTTACCTCTTGACCACCTGGTTCCTTGCCTTCTACTCCGCCGGCCAAGCCAAGATCAGAATCTCCTCACTAGCTTCTGAGGCGTCCATCTCGGTGTGGAACTACCGGAACGGCATGGTTGCTTCAAGACAAGATCATGCAGGCAATTGAAAAAAGAACGTGCATGCGCCTATGTCCCTCAGAGGAAGGGTGCCAGGTGGATTGATGCCTACCTTGGGCGGAGAAACGCTGTGGTGGCAAGCCCCCCCTGGGGGGGGGGGGTTTTTTTTTCCCCCCCGTGGGGGGGGGGATCGAGAACAAGGTGCCGGTCGTGGCAGCCGTCTCTGTCGATGAGGCGGGCCACCCCCGTATATAAACTTGCCACGTGCCCACGTTCTCTTTTGGCCGGCTATTGCTGATTGGGCCCAAGATTCACGTGGCGATAAGGCTGTGAAGTGAATCTCGCCGATGGGCTGGCTTGCTTTTCGCGCCGTTGGCAGAAGTCGGTTTGCTTCCATCATCCTGTGGGTCGTAAAGGGTCGTAATCCCAATGAATTACCAAGAATTACCCGTTGGATTAACACGGTGCTCAGCAACTTTGCAAAACCAGCTTCAGCGGCAGCTTCCATGCCTTCGCTTCGAAAAAGTACGCTTGGATCGCTACTGTGGGCCGCCTCAGCTAACCGCTTCAATCGGCGGTTCAATCTGGCGGCAATGAACCGAGCGTGTGGTTTCATGCCATCTGCGCTGTCAAGCACGGCCGGAACGACTCCTGAGGTGTGCGGAGTTTTGCTAACCTAATCGAGAGTTCCGAAAGCATATGGCCCCAGATAGTTCATCAACCAGTCGAATGTTGCCAAAAGTGTTCTGGATCGTTTGCATGAAGATCTCAAGCAAAGGCCTATCCTGGCGAAATGGGACAGATTGCACGCTCGGATTCAACGGCATTACGAAATTAGATCGAAGAAGTGCAACGAGGTTCTCGTCAAGTCCTCCGAACCTATTGGCCACGTCACGAAACATTATCCATATCTAGTGTCTAGGTATATCTTGTAAACGCCCAGTTATTGAAAGTCGCCTAACTCGATGTGCGGCTACGAACATATGAGGACGGAGCAATGCTCGGGCTGGTCCAAAAGTGCTTTGCATAGTGTTTTACTAACTTCATGGGGGCAAAGGCGGAGCGTGGGGTAGTCTCGTCTTTGCAAGTAGCGGGCTGTTCGGAAAAAGTCTAAACGAGTAAGGGCTCAAGATCAGTGGCAGGTCCGTAAGCTCTGTGATTACATGAATGTCAACTTCGTCCGCAGTACCTTGATGTTAGAACGGCCTATGACCTTTGGTTTATGGTGCTGCACCCCTACGTTCCGCTGCTTGTGCTACTGAAATTCAAATGAAAGAAACAAGGGACAGTCCAAGAGATTAGGCTCTTACTATCCGCGGAAGGCTGAAAAGTGCTGTTTCGGCAAATCTTCAGTTCATTGTCGCTGAATTCTTTCTGGCACATCCACTGAGAGGGCAAAGCTGTTTCCTGCAGCATTAAGTGGCATAGAAATAGTCTTAACTGTGCGTGTCGTTCGCAAATGCGATGCGCTTCTGTGATTTGTTTCAAGCAATGAAGCCGTGAAGATAACAATCACGAGTTTCTGAGATTTGTGTCACATCAATTCAGGTGCAAGTTCATGGCAAGATATGAATCTGCCCTAAAAGCTAATCACGAACTTTGCCATTGTTCAATATCTGTATCGCCATCCGCCCTCCCTAAAGTCCGTATAACGATATGGAATAGATCGTGGCGCAGCCACGATCTTATCCGATAGTTGAACAAGCCCGCCAACTCGAAATCCAAGGGCCTACTGCAGAAAACATCCCAGCCTGATTTCAACATGTTGCTCCAGATTCACTGTGGGGGCAATGGCCTGTCGCCTGAACCCACATGACTCTGTGCGTTGCGTCACTGGTTAGTATAAGGGCGGCAACCGTACTGGCAGGCCAGTTTTCTCCTGGCATAGGGATCGGCCTGGATCAGGCTATAGGTTCTATCTCTTCGATTGATCTCAGGCTTTCTTGATCGGCTCAACACAATCGTGGTGGCCATAAATTTGCGCACACGCACGGCGAATGATGTTCATCACCCCCTCTGCAAACGTGGGGCAGAGAATGGGGGGCTTTTGGCTGCGCTGCTCTGGCTGATTCTGGTAGCGACACCCTGAGAAGGAAGTTGCAACGTCAGCTGAAATCAGTCGCTTGCAATGGCCCATGCAGGATGCCGAAATCGCGGGCCGACGACGGAACCGTTTTAGGCATGTACATTGCCGCAGAAGCAGCCGAGGAAAGTCACCCCCGGGCACAAGTCTGGATTGTCTCGTGGTCCGCCTGGTTTGTCGTCGTTCGGACGTTAACCTTGCCATCCCGCGTCAGAAAGGATGTTTTTCTTCTCGGTGAACGCCTCGATACAAATAGCGACCAAGGTAGAGCAAGACCTGTTGCCGCCAGTCCCACATGCTTGCAGTTCACCACCCATTCCTGCGGCAGGGCTGTCTTAATTTGCAAAGCCAAGTCGCCGCATTCCCTCATACACACTTGGCACGGAGACGCTTGGCCAGGTTGGCAGCATGAACAGGGTACTGTGTCGCCTTAGTACCTCCATTCCCTGACGCTGCTGATTCACGCACCTGCAGGCACAATCAGATGCCGTGTGAGATGGAAATAGAAAGTTTTTTGCGGTTATGGAGTATGCAGTACAGCATGGGCACCGATCTGCCCCTTGAGGTTTCGGGTCACGCCGAGCGAATGATCAATTGTTTGCCAACCAGGCTGTTTTTCAGCAACAGATCGTAGGCGGTTGCGCTGATGCCTGCCAGATCAATGGCCGTAGTTCGGCCGGTACGTGAAGGTGATCAGGAAATACTGGCACAGGTACAACTTGGCTCGTTGCCGATTTTTTTTTTTTCTCTCTCTTTTTTTTTTTTTTTTTTTTTTTTTTTTTTTTTTTTTTTTTTTTTTTTGTTTTTTTTTTTCAATCCACTGTTTTGCTTTTCATGGTGGCTGGCGTGCGGGCAACTGCGATGGCCGCAGAATGGGGGATCTTGATGGTGTGTTCACAAGTCAGAACATTGCAGCACCAATCAGGTCGCTTGCTTGACGGCGGCAGCGCGCATCGCCTGCAGAGCCTGGCGATGGAACCTCGGCAAGCAGTTGAGGGCATGGCGGCGGTTTCCAGGTCGCCCTGGTAACGCCTTCCACAATTGGGAGAGAAGAATCATGACTCCTCCCACCCAGCGCAGCTGGAAGCCGCTCAAAGCAGCGTTTTCAATGCGATCGCCGGGTGTGATCGCGGACCACTTGGGTGTTGTGGGCGTAGCGGGGCTGGTGGTGTTGCTATGGCTGTGCCCGCGAGCAGGGACCTGGATTGAAGGCGAGGTCCATTTTCCCTGCTCCAGCAAGGTGCGGTGGCGTAGGCCGTGCCGCAGCGGAGTGAACCGTGAGCCTCTTCTCAATCCCGCATTCCAGGCGAGCTGCTTTCAGTGCCGCCTGCAACGGATTACCGCTGGCATCCATCGGTGCCTGGCGATCGCACGATGAATTGGCTGCCGGCCGGACTGGGGACAGCAACCGGGGATGGCGGTGAGTCCGTCCAGAAGCGACGCAAATGGCTTTCCAGCGGTCAACGCCGGCAAATCGGAACGTGCGGATCTTGCCGACCCTTAGCCATCGCGAATATGCACGCGTCGCTGGAACCGTCGATGTCGGACACTTTCCAAGGCAGACCTTCACTGATGCGCAGGCCCAGGCTGTAGATCACCAGCAGAAACCTCCGGTAAGCGCAAACTTGCGCACCGTAATTGATCAGCCTTGTGCACTTCCTCGCGAAGTTGGAATATCCGGCAGCTATGAACTCGAGGTGACGGGAATGATCTTGATCCACTCCATCTCGCGATCGAGCACAATGCGATGGAAAAACTGGCAGACTGCAGAAGATGACCTTGGATCGTGCTCCACGAAAATACCTGCTCAGCAATGCGGCAAAGTAGTCCTTTTTGAGTTCAGAGGGGCTGAGAACATCAGGGCAACGGGTCGAAATGACCGGTTCACTCGACGTAGCGTTCGGCTGTAGCTGTCGATTCGTCTGCTGCGTAAAGGCGCATGCAGCCTCAATCGCTTGCAAGGTTCGCATCAAACAGGCAAAATCAAAGGCGCTCCTGTTCAGCAAGGATCCATTTGCCGGTAAGCTCTCCCGTTGGAAAGACGAAGGGAGTGGGCATCAATAGAATGCGCTTCCCTCAGTGTGGTTCTCGGAGCCTCCGCAGTCGACACAACAGGAATTGTTCAGCTTGGGTCCGTCAGCATCAAACGTGGGATGGCCTCAAAGACAAGAACGAAGCTTCCGACTGCGAAGATCGTTATAATTATGCTTGGATTTTAAATCTGCCCGCGTAAAGCGGCTTGTTGCAACGAATATGGATAGATCGTGCGCAGCCACGATCTTACCGAAGTTGAACAAGCCCGCGCATCAGAAATTCCAAGGCCTACTGCAGAAAACATGCCAGCCTATTTCAACAGTTTGCTCCAGATTCACTGTGGGGGCATGGCCTGTCCGCATGACCCACATGACTCTGGCGTTGCGTCACTGTTAGTATAAGGGCGCAACCGTACTGGCAGGGCCAGTTCTTTTTGCATAGGGAATGGGCCTGGAATCAGGCTATAGGGTCTATCTCTCGATTGATCTTGCTGGCTTTCTTGATGCGCTCAACACAAATCGGTGGTGCCAATATTGCGCACCCGCACGGCGATGATTTCCATCACGCCCTCTGCAACTGGGCAGAGCATGGGGGCTTTTGGCTCGCTGCTGGCTGATGCTGGTAGCGACACCCTGAGAAGGAGTTTTTGCAACCAGCTGAAATCCGAATCGCTTGCAATGGCCATGCACGGATGCCGAAAATCGCGACCACGACGGAACCGTTTAGGCAAGTTACATGCCGCAGAAGCCGCCAGAGGAAAGTCCACCCCCGGGCACAGTCTGGATTGTCTCGTGTCACTGGTTTGTCGTTCGTTCGGAACGTTACCTTGCAATCCGCCGTCAGAAGGATGTTTCTTCTCAGTAGAACGCCTCCGAATAGCAAATAGCTGACCAAGGTAAGAGCAAGACCTTTGTCGCCACGTCCACACATGCTTGCAGTTCAACCACCCATTCCTGCGGCAGGGCTGTCTTAATTTGCAAGCCAAGTCCGCCGCATTCCCTCATAACCAACTGTGGCAACGGAAGACCTTGGCCAGGTTGGCAGCATGAAACAGGTACTGTGTCGCCTTAGTACTCCCATTCCTCTGCGTTCTGCTGATTCACAGCACCTGCAGCGCACAATCAATGCACGTGTGGATGGAAATAGAGTTTGCGGTTATTGGGTATGCTAGTACAAGCATGGGCACCGATCTGCTCCCGTTGAGTTTCGGGTCACGCCGAGCGAATGAATCGAAGTTGTTTGCCAGGCTGTTTTATCCAGCAACGATTGTGTAGGCGGTGCCGCTGTATAGCTGCCAGAGTCAATGCGCGTTAGTTTGCTGGTACCGGTCTGACAGCGTGAATCAGGAAATATCTGTGCAGTCACGGTATAGCAACTTTGCTCGTTGTCCGGTCAGGATCCCACTTGTTGGCTTTTCATGGTGCTGGGACAGTGAGCACGGTCATTCTTGCGCACTGGCGCGAATTGGTTCTTTGAGGTGGTTGCACCCAGCCGGCACACACATTGCAGCACCATCAAGGTCGCTGCCTGACGGCGGCAGCGCCGCATCGCCTGCAGAGCCTGGCGATGACTCGCAGCAGTTGTAGGGCCATGGCGGCGTTCCGGTCGCCCTGGTAACGCTCGCACCGCAGAGTTCGGAGTTTAATGGCAAGAATCAGTATGAGTGCCCACTCTCACAACCGCAAGCCAGGCTATCGTGAACGTCCGCTCAGTGTCAGCGTTTCCAATCCGCCTTCCACGCACGATCGCCCAGAGCTTGTGGATGCGAGGAGCACGCCTATGGTGATAATAGATGGAGCAGGGTAGCGGCCGGTAGGGTGTAAGTCCTATCGCGCTGTGGAGTCGGAGCATGCGGGGATCATGTTGGGGGACATGAGGCGACAAATCGTCCATAGTCCCTGCTCATAAAGCAGTGCGTGGGTCGTAGGCCGTTGGCCGCAGCGAGTGCAAGCGGCCGCTGGCACGCTCTGCATAGGTCCGGGCGGGCAATTCCCCAGCGCCACGAGCATATGGCTCTCGAGTGCACTGGGCCTGCCAGGCAAGAACAAGGCTGGCCATCCAATTCGGCTGAAACTGCTGGCAGATTCCTGCACGGCACTGAAGTTGGCTAGCGTGCACGTGACTGGGGAACGCAACTCGCGCGAGGATGTAAGGCGGTGGAGGTAGCTCTCGGCTAGCCGAGAGCGGACGCCCATCGGACTAGTCGCCAGGCTGTACGCGGCGGAGTTGGTAGCGAGAACGCAGGTCACGCGAATCTCTTCTAGACCGCCATTGAGGCCTTGATAGACGGATACCTGCGCAGCTAGCGTTCGGCGCTGTGGGATAACCGTTCCGAGTGTCGGAGAGACTTACGCAAGTCCAGACCTTCCTCACCATATGGATGCGGTCCGGCCCGAGAGCTAGATACAGATTGCACCACCGCAGAACACCACGCGCGCGTGATTCGGCGGAACTTGTCTGCGACTCGTAAATTGGATGGAGACCTTTGTTGTGCACTCTCTCACTCGGCGCAGTGTTTGAGTATACTTGATTCGGCAGGCTATGAACTCTGAGGGCCTAGGCACCTGGAATAGCAATGCCATAGAGCGAGTGGCTCACTCCATCTCCGGCTCCGCATCCAGCGGCTAGAGAGAGCCGAGTCGCGAAACACTTGCAGACTTCCTGACGCACGCATGCGACACGGGTTTGTATCTGCTCGCATTCACTCGACCACTAGGGCTTCGATCGCACGGGGTGCAAGGCGGCCACAGCTCAGTAGTTCTTGTGGAGTTGTGAGAGCGCGACTGATATCATCCAGGGGACTAATGCCGGCGAGCACTGAGGCGCTATCTCGGGCCTCACGCACGGTGGCGCGTTTCACGGAGGACTGTAAGCTAGTCGATCGTACTTTCGCTCGGCGTAATGCCAATGCCAGCCTCATCTGCTTGCCAAGGTTCGCGCCATCCAAACAGGCCATAAAGAAGCGCGGTCCTCTGTTCAGCAGCAGGCATCCATATGGCGGTAGCTATGATCCCGTCCTGAAAGTACGAAGGAGCTGGCCGCCGACATCAATGAGATGCGCTTCCCATCTCAGTGTGTGTCTGCTCGGAAGCCTCCCGAGCTCATGGGATTACCAACAGGAAATTGTTCAGACCTTGGTTCCGCAGCATCACGCACGTGGGATGGGCGCCTCAAAGACAAGCCACGAACTCGACTCGAAGTCCGTTATAATTATGCTTGGATTTTAAAATTGCCGCGTAGCGGCTTTGTTCAAGAGCTGATAGGCGGGTCGGTAAACCCGCCTCTTGTCCTTGTGGATCTAACCAGCCCTAAGCACTCGTCCTGATCCTGCGCATCGGCAAAGGAAAGAACCCTGCCGTCACAGATTTCTCAGATTGAGTCTGGCAAGCCGCTAGCAGTTTAAATGCGGACCTCGATACATCCATCTTGCTTTGTTGTGTGCGTTACGGTAAGATCCGATGCGCCTCTGGGGGCCAGGTCCCGAACAGCCGCGTGTCGCTGCAACAGCACCTCAAGTGCGAGAGTCTCACATATTCAGCCCACGCACGTGGGCTCGTCAGCGATCATTGGTGGTATTATTGATCATCACTTGGTTGCCACTCCGAGAGGGCCTGAGATTGTGGCCGGGGATGTCGTGCACCGGCGCCCAGTCTTGCACATGGCAGATTGAGGCTACGCGACGGCGGAAAGGTGTGGGGAGGTTCGGGGCTGGGTGGTGGTATAGTTCAGGAACTGAGCCAGCGGTCGGCGCATCGCGCGGCAGCCGTGTTCTTGGATCAGGAGTCCTTTGGGCGCTCCGAGGAGGTCCGACAGGCCCTGTTGTGCGGTGAGGTGAGAGAAACGGATACCTGCATGCACAACACCAGGGCTCGTCAGCTGCGGAAACGAGCCCATCAGTCGGAGCACCTCTGGGCGGTCCCTATCACCGGCGGTGGATCGAGTAACTCACCGAGCCTCTGCACAGATGCGCCTCCTGAACGCCGGACGTCACGTCCAGCAGTAACTACCGGCAGAGGGTGCAGAGCGAGCTTCGGCCGACCCTTTAGATATCGTCGCATCGCGACGTCAGCATTTGTCGTTGGCGGTGATATGGTCAGATCGTGCACAGGACACGCTATGTTCATCCCGCGGCGAGATCGTAGTCATGCCGCGAATCCGGCACTGCCGGCTTAGCGCCGCATAACCAGCGGCACACCGATGCAGCAAGGAGCTTCCAGGCGTACCAGTCGCCCTCGACTCACCGCTATAGACGAGCCTCTTTCTTTGCCAGCCGAACGGGAACCTCCTCTCCGGCGTCAGCAACCACCAGCGGGTTATGCCCGTGGGCACCGCCTTGCGCGCGCCGCACCGAGACCAGCCGCCGCCACGGCTCGCCATGATCGCGCATCCACAGTTCCCGAGATGAAAGGAACAGGAGTGCCTGCCTAGGGCGCTGGGTTATCTGGGGTGGAGGCAACTCACGGACTGCGGCTTATCCCACGGCAGAAATGACTAGAGTAAAGCGCAATTCGCACACGTTCGGCGACTTGACCCCGCATAACTCCGGGATGCCGCGAGGCTAGGTTGAGAAGACCGCACAGACCAGCGCCTCACCTGAAGGCGAAACAAGCTCCACATGAGGTCTTTCAGCAGTGAGGGGCGACGTAAGTGCACGCAGCAGACCTAGTGAGTCTAAATCTTCTCGGGTCAGTCCGCTGTGGTAAATCCAGGCTCCTGGCGGCTCGCGGGCTTCTGTGGCCACAAGCCTATTCACACTGTGGAGGGGAAATTGCTTCCCAGAATTCCAGATCAGTGTGGCTCCGCCCTCAGCCACGGCCAACGGAGTCGGAAACCATTCAAGACACACCTGGAGGCCGCGCGCCAGGCCAGGAGGAGCTTCAGCTGCGTGAGCGGCTTAAGGCCAGCTCGGCGCTCTGGATTCCATCTTGTCTGAGCAGGCTCTACCACTACGAGAAAGGCGGGGGTTTGGCACGGAAGACGGATCGGTGGGTGGTTCCAACTGAACCGCGCCAGTAGAGGCATCCCAGATCTGCGCACTCAGGGGCGCGTTTTGAGAGTCGCCCCCATGTATATAAAGGATGTATCTGGAGCCCGCCGAAGTGTAGGGCTCTCTCGAGATGGCTAAAAGCAGCGCCGCCATCGCTTCACAATCTGGCCCATGGCCGTACACGGTTCGGGCCCACCTCAGCGCGTGGGCCCAGCATGCATCGAGGAAGTCGAGGTAAGCTACGCTCCAGTGTAACCAGCGCTGTGCACCTCTTGCGGGTGGGTATATCTCACACTATGCCAGCAATCAGGTTTGCTGTCACCATCCAGCCCTTTCGATGTGGTGGTTTGTAGCCGAGGCGATTGACTCGCTCGACCTCCAGAGGCAGGCAGTGGGCCCAAGGTGGGGCGAGAGGACGCTGCTGCGCAATAGGCTGCGCGTTGCCACGACCCCAACGTCAGGGCGCCACGCTTGCGCGGTGGATGGTTGCCAGCCAGTATGCTGATATGCCTCCCTGGCGTTGTCGCCATATGCGACCCGATCGATGCCTCGCCTCAGTCAGTGCGCCTAATCAACTTACTCCCTGCCGCAGCCACAGCGAATCAATGGATGTTGGAGTGTCGCAGAAAAGCTCCCTCACTTGGCATGGAGGCACGTATCCGCAAACGGGCCTGTTGCGGCTGTTCCTGTCGATAAAGCTCACACGAATGACTCTGTCACAAGGAGGCTGTGCGATCAAAGCAGGCGGGCGTCCGCAAGACAGGTCCCGATGTTCAGTGAGCGCTCGAGAGCAGCGTCGTGGTGGATGTCGTGTCGTGCGTATCCTTCGGATTCCCAATGCTGGGGGTCTTCGTCAGGGGCAGAATCGCCCGCTTTCAGCGTGCCGCGTCGTGGAGTAAAGCGTGGCCAGGTGGGGAGTCGTGTGATCACTCAACGGGGCACAGCCGGGCTGTGGACTCAAAAAGGGTATTGCACGAGATGCGCCCAGCTCTGACCGGGGTGTGTGCACGCTCGCATGTTGGTGGCTCTCGATCAGCTTGCGGCAGTGGCGGCTCATGGCACTGGCCCCAACCGGGACGGTCAGGGATGGGCAATCGTCATAGCTCCTTCGGCAAGGGCGCCGGTTTCTCACGGTGTCGAAGCCCCCAGCCGGAAGCCGCTGGCGGTGTGCGATTGGCTTTGCGCACCGGAGCAGTATGCACGCCCTGCCGCAGGCGCCCTCTTGGCGCATGGCGTTGGCTAGACAGTTAGGGTCTCTCCATGCGAGAGGTAGGCGGCGATGGGGCCAGCGGCGAGCCTTCCCGAAACGTGCAGGCGTACCTGGCCTCTCGGCAATCTGCCGCGATTCGTAGAGATACAGGCGGGCGACGCGAAGGCAGCACCTCAGCATGCACACTGCCGTGGGTCCTCGTGGCAGAAGACGGCTCGCTGAGGCGAGTTTGCTGCCGTCAAAGGCGCGCGACCTACAGCGATCTCGGCTCAGACCTCGCAGCGTGTCGCCCAGTCCGCGCTCGCGCAGCTTCAACGTATTGGAGACTGGATCTCGCCAGGCACCGGGACCGGCCAGGGGTTAACGTAGCGCAACTGGTAATGGCCTGGTCCTCAGATTCTCTCGCGCAACTAGACCGCAACCCTGGGCCAAGGCGATGCTAGGCTATCAAGCGTTTATGAGCGGCTGTTCTTGGGCTCAAACAGTGTGCGGGTAAGAAGCGCTGGCGCCGGTCTCCGCACAGGAGCCCCACTGTCTGCAACGGGCATCACACGGGCGAAGCCAGGCGGCGCATCAGTCCAAAACGCGGTGAGCAAGCCGCAGACTTGTTGGTGACCGGGATAGTACCGGTAAGCCCGCCGCGTGGTCTTCGAGTCATCAGCTAACCGGCCGCCGGAGCTGCCTGGCGCGAGCTGCAGCGTCCGAAGGGCTGTATATCCACCTGTCGCGGTGCGCACCGCGTGGGCTTCGACCGCGACTCACAGCCAACTCCAGGGTGTACACGAGATCCGCGGTGTGGTCGCCGTCAGATGTCAGGGTCGAGCGGCGGTCACCTGGCGTGGTCACCAGATCGATAGCGTGCGTGTGCTTTGCTTTATTCCAGGCCGAAGCCTGACGGCGCGCAGGAGCCCACACGCAGCGCAAGAATAGGCGCCCAGTATGCGCAGTCGTTGAGTGGCGGGATCGCGGAACGTCGATCGAAACCGCACCACTCCGAAAGCAGCGGGGCGCCCACGGTCCTAGGGCAGACGAAGCTCTCGTTGATGAAGTGCACGAGGCACCCAGGGGCGACCACCCATTTGGTCTGGAGATCGTAGCCAGTGGTGCGGCAATCCGCCGCGCAGCTCTCGCGCGCCACATCAATCAAGGGGTTGGCCGCTTCTGTGCCGCTCTTCCAACGCCCGAGAGAGGCTCGCGGTTCGCGCGAGTCAACCACTGGGGCTCGCGCGGCGTGCTGGAAATAGCCGGCCGTTTGCCTGGGGCAACTCGAGAAGGTTACCGCCCGCGCGTGCCGGACTGTCCTTGCGACCCTAGATGAAAAACGGTTTCACTGCACATGTAGGCATTCCTGCCTGGTCCATCCACATTCAGGAAGTCGCGTCACTCATCCGAGCACGCGCCAATGAGCTGGCCTGGGCTAGTTGTAGCCAGCTCACGTGGCCACAGTATCCGCCGCACCGTAGAGCGACCCTCGGAGAGTCGCACACGCGAAGGGGGAGAACTTCGAGAGGAAGATACCTGCCGGTGGCCCACGCAGTTCGTTGCGGGCTGGCCTTGTAGTAAGCGAAGGGGCCGGCCTGCGCACGTACGAACACGTAAGTGCTGCAGACCAAATGTGGGCACGGACGTGGCTGTTCCATCCCGCAAGCCCACAGGGGAGGGAGCGATGCGTGGAACCTTCAGCAATGTCGTGGTGTCTCGGCGCTAGGCGATGCACTGCTGGCGAACGTGGGCCAAACGGGCAAGGCCCACCGGCCTGGAGGCTCCAAGCTTCCCAAGCGCAGCGCCGGGCCTGTGTGAGATCGGAGCTTTGGCGGCGCAGCGGCTGGGCTGGAAGCGGAGACCTGCGTGGCAGGAGCCCTGCGGACGGACAAACTCACGTCAGAGGGATCTGCCCACGTGCTCACGCGGGTGATGACGTGTCGTGAGAGACCCATTGCCCGGCCGCCTCGAGGCCACGCAAATCAAAGCTGGCAGGCGCTGCTGGATCGGACCGCGAGCAACTCGCGGCCAGTATTGCTGGACCAGACCACTGACCTTGGTGAGTATAGCCACGTTTTTGCGGCGCGCCTGACTCACGGCCCTCAATCGCGGGACAAAGCGCGATAGCCGTCTCTCACACCATGGTGCAAGCACGCCAGCTAAGCACCGCGGCTGAGAGGAACGGGAGCGGGCCTACCACGCGAGTCGTGCGTTACGGGTTCGGAGGCCGTCTCTCGTCGAGCGGTGGTGCTCTCTGCGGAGAACTGGAGGCAGGCCAAATGGCCACCCAGCCTCGCAGCGATTATAGTGGCCCGCTGTTCACGCTCCGAGACCTCGAAGGCTCTGAGCCGCGAGAGTTATCTCACCGCAGCTCCCAGAGAGATGTTCATTAAGAGTCTGATGGATCTAATGTGCTTTTTGGTCGTGCGCGCAGAGTTGCCTTTGTACCAGCACGGCCAGCCCTCTGCCGGGCTCGTAGGCTCCATTCCGCGCGGCCGGCAGATCTACGGCCTACGATCAGGCGCGGCATCAGGCAATGCTGGGCGGGGTAGGGCGCAGCCTCGTGTGATGGCGGGTGGTCGGAATAGCCGCTTGCGACCATCGTTCTGGAGCAGCCACTGCGGCCGCACAGATCTAGACGCGTCATCCGTAACGGAGAAGTGCTGCCATGACTCGCGAATGTCGTGGTGCTCTAACACTCTCTCACAGCGGTTGACAAGGTTATGGGTATTCTCTCGCCGCCTAGGTGATCGCGCGAGGCTCCTGTGTAGACTCTTTTATACTTACATTGCCTCGCGCGGTGGCTCCGCACTCATTGGGTGGTTGCTCGATGTGGGCCGGGCTCGTGGCCGCGCCCGCCGTGAAATCCTAAGTGCACTCACCACGCGCACTTCCGACTCAACCAGCCTCCGGCCCGAGCCGCAGTCGGGCGCGGCACAAGTCAAGAGCCGGGGATCAGTTGACCTGTCTCAGGGCATCCGGTCAGAGAGAGTGCGCTCGAGGAGTGTGAGAGAGATGAGTGCGCAGCTACTGCTCGGCGCGGAGGATGCGGCGACGGTTGTGAAAGAGCGTAGCAGGGAGGACGCCACAGCGTCGGCAGCTCGCGAAGGCACCAGTTGCCAACGCGCCATCGGGCCTGTGAGTCTGAGAACATCGGATCAATCATATGTCGACGGCGAGAGAGGGTAGAGTGTACATGCTGGGCGTCTGGGTTTTGATCATAAAATAAGAGGTCATGGACGCTGCGGGACGAGCCCGGCCCGCTTAATGCGCGCAGCACTTCTTCGGCCCTGGTCTGTAGTTCGAATCGTCTCGGCATAAGTGTGATTGCATCTTGTCCTCCTGCCTGATAGCAATAGACAATCAAAATGCCTAACTAGAATCTGGACTCGGTATGCTACAAAAAAGTCGCAATTAAAACGTAACAAGGGATATTCCAAATTTAAACCCGACGGGCCTTGATCAGGCAGCAGAAATGGGAAGCTCACGCCGCATTGGTTACAGGGCTACAGAGTTGATTCACGATGATGTCTGTTACGGCCCGCTGCGGGTTTCCGATGCAAGATGCTTGGGTAGCCGCTGCAACGGATGGGCGTTTTGGGAATTTGTGGTACACCCAGGTACCCTCGGCCAGCAGCTGTGAGCAAGATTAACGTGAAGAGGCGCTGCAGAACAGCAAGCAAGGGCCGTGGCCTGCCTTTGCGCGTTGCATTGATCGCGAAAGCGGCGCGGTGATCGGCAAGCACACGCTTTTGCAACGCTGGAGCCGTCACATGCTGCGGCTGGGAAATTGCGTATACCTGGTAATGCCGCAAGGGTACCAGCCGCACGGCGCTCAACACCCGCTTGCAAGTTGCTGTTGCTGGGAGTATGCATTCGATAAGCGCTGGGCGCGGTCGCAGTGGAGTTTTCGCACCCATTGGCACAATCAGCGTTCGCGGCACAGGCGATTGCGCGGGCTGGGTGCCAAGCAGGACGGAGTGCTGGCGAAAATCATCGCATTAATCGCGAAACGGGCCCACCGAGATCGTGGTGTTCCGATTCTGTGGATAGCGAATGGCCGGTGGTGTCGATCCAAATCTTGCGCTTTCGCTTTGCAGCGCGTGACATGAATCTGAAGACGTTGGGATTCGGTCCGGTAAAGTCGCGTCGTTACTACACCGACTTGCCGCTCTCTGGGAGCTTGAAAACCATGTCTTTATTGAAAAGATCTGTGCGCTTCCGATGGGAGAAAGGGTTGGAAGCCCCTGTTCCAAACCTGCATTGTTTGCCCGTGTACCCATGATCATCTGGATTATCGTGGCCATATTCCGACGCGGGGATATCTGTTTGCTGGCGTCTGTACCGCACACTCTCAAAGCTGCGCTCGAAATGTAGAGCAGGCGGTCACCAAAAGCGGGGTGATTCTGAAGACCGGTTTGTATCAGCCGACATACCGAAGAGATGAAATACTCAACTTCGATTGAAACCGGTAGAGATTCGTCGGGGTGCTGAAGTGGAGGCCGGATGTGTGTGGGATTTTGGCACTATTGAAGGTACCGGCCGTGCCTCAGCGATGTCATTTTCAAAGGCGTTGATGACCTATGGCGGTTCAAACGCGCATGCGAACGTAGTGCTCAGGTACCCGATTACTGATCTCAGTCCACTGTATTTCCGCGCTGCTTGGAGGTATTTACTGGGATGGAATCAATCTCCACCTGCGTCAGCGGCCGTGACTCTCCGGGTGCCAGGATCGGGTTCCAGCGCATGGCAACCATGCTTTTTCGCGTGCAGGGTCCAGTAACCCGTTTCTGGCCCACCGCGTGAAACATGCGCTTGACCTGATGGGTAAGAGGCTCATAGGACTGCTCAGCCGCGCTTCGCTCGGGCCCAGGCAGTTCAAGTATTGCGCAGGTGAGGTGGTCAGATCCTCGAACGCGAATAGATGAGCTTGCGGCAAAAGCGGTGGCGTGTCGCTGGAAGATCGGTTCGTCGGGCGACGACGGTGGGGTATATAATTCCTGGTACCGGCCTTGGGGGCGTGTTGCTGCGGCGCGGTCAGGCGCCGCGACCAGTAGTCACCCGACATGCGCGTGTCGGTCGGGATCAACACCCCGAGCTGTATGATGCCAGCCTCCGCCAATGTTGCAAGAGTAGCCTCGTCACTGGCCAACTCTTCCGGCTAGCAAAGTGTCATCACGCGTCCGCTCGTGTCTGTGCATCGTGGTCGCGCTACAGTAACGTTGCTTGTCGATCCATCAGATAATGGCGGCCGGCCGTAGGCATCTGTTTTAGCAGGCTCGCCGTCCAGGCTGACCATCAGAGCGGTCTCACATCCAGTGCGCGCATCGGCAGCTACTGAGCATTGACCTGCACGCCGCGCCCCTGGCAATCAGCAGGCGTCGTGCGCTCACGTTCGGCTTTGTACTGGCTGTGATATGCCGATCAGGGGTCGCTAGTGCGTCATGGCCACGTTATTACGGCATGTATAACGCAAGCTGCCGTCTGAAGATTAACGACTTCTGATTCGCCTCAGAGTGTTTTTACTATCGCTGAGGATATTTGTAAGGACGCAACGATGTCATGCTCATGGAAGGATCGCTGTCAGCGCCTGTCTGATGGGTCCTGTTTTGGTCTGGTCTGGGGCGCTTTGCTCGCCACGGCCGGTTCCAACTCCTCAGCAGCAAGTGTGGGTGTCGCTTCTTTATCTGCTACCCATCAGAAGCAGCCGTTGGGTGTTCTCGAGCGTCTTGGGCACAAGACAGGCACTGTCGCTGCCGGTAAAAGGTTGGCGGTGGCCTTGTACCGGACAGGGCGCTTGACATCGTGCATTGCCCCGTACCGTGGCGCTGACAAGCTGATGCTTGCAAAAGCCCGTTGAGTTAGCAGCCGCACCTTTGAGCAGAAGTGTGCGTTTGTCAAGCCGAAGTGACGCCTGGGTGCCTCGGCTCTACTCTGGGCATGTCCTGCAGCGGCAGTTTGGCAATCTTGGATCAGACTGCGGCCGCATGTACGTGTTGGGAGTAGTGATCGTTCTGCTGTCCCTACGACAGAACCTCCAGCAAATTTGGACGGCACCGGGGGCCAGGCACTGTCGACTTACTGGACGCTTGAAGGTGACAGCAGTTGATCAGTGGCGGACAAGAACGCGAACTTATAACCCTGCCTGGACTGCGCGGTGGTTGACATCGCGAGCGGGCCAGATGCTGTTCCGTGCGCCAGGGTCCCGCCTGATCCAAATATCAAGTTTGGGGCCGGTTAAGGCTGGCCGAGCAGTTGCGTCAGGACAGCCCTTCAAAATAAATAAAAAATAAGCGGCTTTGAGCAGGCGCACACGCACGACCTGATGAGCCATGTGCGTCAACAGGTAGACTGTTCGCGTGGGCCAAGCCAGTGATAGCTTCCCGATGGCGCCGCCACGCGGCGCCGCGTACTTGAGTTATTCCGGATACGCGTCCCGGAGCAATGAGCTACCATCCGGGAATGAAAAATGGTGTTGGTGGTCGGTGTTCACATTCCTGAATGAAATATGGTCCGAGTAGGCGCGAAGGGAATTTGGAACGTCCATGGG
>Ga0163217_1006583_pt1 | contig 20319 bp, 9 predicted proteins | sample SynspAceP_FD_185933 | JGI IMG/M metagenome (GOLD analysis project Ga0163217, IMG submission 185933) | Saline lake microbial communities from Ace Lake in Antarctica - Synechococcus sp. Ace-P (PacBio error correction) | ecosystem: Environmental > Aquatic > Non-marine Saline and Alkaline > Saline ...
CCAAAAAAGAAGGAGGAGGGGAAATTTTTTTTAACAATTGGGGGGCTTTATGTAAATTTTTGTTGTTTTTTTTTGTTTTGGCCTTAAATTTTTTATTTTTTTTTTTTTTTTTATTGGGAACAAAAGATTATTTTGTGAAATGCACTCCAAATAGTTTCAATTCTTCTTAGATTTAGTAAAAGGAGTAGCTAAAAAGCAATAACAACCTGGTTTGTGTTATTGGGGGTCGCTGGATTTAAAAGCGTTGGCGAATTCCTTTTATATCCTAGCAGAACTGATTTTGCAATATTTTTAGGCAAACAAATTGCTTCTGCGGAACGAGGTGGGCGTTATAGTCGGAGTTAACAGTATCTTATTGTTGTAAAATGTATCACTGGAATTGCACACATTGATAACAATTTGGTTTACTTTAGAAATAACCGTAAATTTAGTTTTTCCCTCTGTACAAAAATGGTTGAAGGGATGTCTAAATCTCGTACATTTTTATTTTATCTGTTATTACATCCAACGAGCTTTCTGTTGTCGATAGCATTGTGAAGTGCATCAGGTGCAACAACAGCGCTTTAACGGTTCCATTATGGTTGCGAACTTGGCTTAGGTGTTTCCTCATTAAAAAAAGTAGGGAAAAAATCTAAAGAAGACTAGTTTTTGGAATTTGGTAGGTATCGCTTCATCCGGTGCGAGTTTAGTTGGCTGTGATGCTAATGAATACTTGGGAGGTAAGAAAGGAAAGTCCCAAAGGTGCCTTTAGTACGTGAATCCAAAGAAACCATCTCGATCCTGTGTCATATCGTTATCACACACATTCCATACGATTTTCAAAAGAGATCTTTAAATATGCCTTGTTTCCATATCTTAGGCTATTTTTTATAGGCTAATCAATGTTCTTTTAAAATTATCTAAATAAGAATGCTAATTAAAACATTTTAAAAGGTGGTTGTCTAATGTTTTATCGGGTAGTTTTTTTTTAATTCTTAGTAGGGTCAAGTGCTGTTTTATTGAAGTCGGTAGTGTCCCATTGGCTACACTCATTCGCCTCACGGGATAGACCCGGTTTATTTATCTCCTTAATTTCCCTTTTGTGTAGGGATTTGGTGTACGATATTAGCAATGCCAGTCAGTGTTAACGTTTTAATCGCATCAAATTGAAGAAGTAACCGCATAGGTTATGTGAAACGGAATAATTATTTTTATCTAGTTCCTTATCTACTTGGTGTTGGGGACATAGCTGGTAATCTGTTTGTCGATGGTACTGATATTAATCCTAAATTTTATCTTCGCTTTGGCCATATGGTGTGCTGCCTAGGTATATGCTTTGTGCTATTGGTTTATATGTCCGTTTATCTAAGCCAAGACATGTTTTGTGGGAATGGTTTTGAATGCTCTTGGTGGTGTTTTTGCTTCATGGTCCAATATCGACTAGCAACGTTTTTTTTGGCATCTTGTCCCAGGAGCGGCTCTCAAGCGATTGAAGGAGCGATGTATTGTATTATTGGATCGGTTTTTGAAATGAATTGCGGATGGTCGCTATGTATGCCAATCATTTAGTTGCAAATGTACTCGGTTGAATCTCTTAAGTTGAAATCTTAGAAAGGGTGGAGCTTCATAAAAAATGAAATAAGATAAATGATGTCATTCTTAGAATAGACTATGAAATAGAGTTTGCGTTTAGTTGTGTAATTGATGGATAAAGGCAGTAGATGTATTAAAAAGTCGGGAAGCCAGAACTTGTATTTCTGTGATGGAACGTATTTTTTTTTATGGACAAGGAACCATTAAGAATCATGTTCTTAATGTTGTTTTCGGACTAGAGGATGTTCGAAAAGAAATTGTGTTTTAAGCAGCTGACGAAAAAAGTAGTAAAGAGAAGCCCTCGGAGAGATTTCAACTAAAAATTAAAATTTAGATTTAAAGCGCAATGCGAAGGCATTTATTTTGTTACGTTCCGTAATTTGTCCAAATCTTTTAGGCCACAAACGTAGTGTGTTTTATTCCACTAAAATGCAATCAGCAGAAAGGTTGATCAAGTTTATGTATTCCAAGTCCTATTTTTTACTATTGTGGATTCTGGAAGCAGTCGGAAGAAGTTTATTGCAGCAAGCAGTTGCGGCTGGCGCTCAAAGGTGGAACCGTCCATTCATTGGTCGAGAGCGGGTAGCCCGAAAGCAGGAAACTCTTTTCAATGTGAATATCGAACCAGAAAATAGAAATTGTCGCTAGAATCTTTAACCGGAGGCACAAACGGACAGACGCGATTGGTCGCATCAATTAAGGTTATTGCGAACTGGAAATAGAAAAGCCAGGTAAGCGGAGTAACTATTTTACGTTTAGATGTAAATAATTACGAAAAGGCCCTAAATTTTAAAAAAGAGGGTTAAAAAAAGTTTCGCTACTCATATTGTGCAATGGAAGGATTTTTTTTTGACTTTATTTAAGGCATCAGATAAATCTTTTAACTTAACGAGTACTTAGTTGACAACAGATAGGAATTAATCACTGGATCAACCTAATAATTAAATATAATAAAGTTTTTGTTATCGATAAACAGGGGCCAGGTAATGATACAAATGCAAAGGAGAAACGAAAATTTTTAGCTGCTATTCGAAAAGACCCTTATATCAGTCACAAGACTTAGCTGATCAAATGGGTTTATTTTCACGCTCAAAGTATCCGGCAAGATCGCAATTTTCGGTTAGTAAAAAAAGACTATCTTGTAAGAAAAGCGTAATATTCCTTGTTGAGAAAAAAACCAGTTAATTGTATTTGGTGCTGGCTGATATTGAACAGACGCTATAGCTTTTAGAAGAAACCTTTACTACGGAACAATAATGATTCGCTGAAAGAAGGTTTATATCTTTGGTGATGTGCCTCGAAATGTCGCAGAAAATTTGGTCGCTTAGGTATTGACCGCTCTCCTCTCATGGGAGGCAATGATGCATGTGGCAACAAATTAAAGAAAACATTCAGAACACTTTATGAGTGTTTTCCACAAGTAAGATATGATTGAAAACGAATCAACGAGTGTCTTGTTGGAAGTATTAAGATACAAATGGGGCTGTTGAATTTGGCTTGGACAGTATGAAATATCTACAAATATATGACACCTGGAAGGGTTAAGCAAAAACTTCTCTCTTCTAAAAGAAGCCGAAATACTTGGTGGCAGATCTTGAAATTTACCTAAAGAAACGCTCGAACTATTGATTTCATTTAAAGATGAAAATACCAGATTCCATAATTTTAATCTCTGTTTCTGTTTCCAGAATGAAAAATTTTACCAACTTGTTTAAACGGAAGTAAGATTTTACTAATTGTAAAGATACGATGAAACAGAAGCTTTATCTTGACATGCCTGTAAATACAGCAGAACGATAATGAAGCAAGCGCTTTTAAAATGTTTTAACTTTCGGCTTAAAAGTGTCAGCTGTAACTAAAAATGAATGAAATGGTAACGGTATACTTACAGATAAATAAGAAAATTTATTCATACGAAAATACACCATGAATGCAAAAAAGTTACCAAATTGGGGTTATAAACGAAAGCTGCTGTGCAGGAATTATTTATGCCTACAAAAAAAAGAAATCGTGCAAAAGAAAGAGTATTGACTGTATATATATAAATGCTATCATAAGACTTCTAAAACACTTCATGCTATCGTCAAATCCTATCAGCCAGTCAATTAGAGGCGAGACGTGTATTTATTTTCTGAGTTGAAAATGACTACCAGTTTAAAAAAAAGAAAAAGAATAAAAACGGCAAGGCAAGTGGAGATAAGGGATGGAAAATTTTTTAAAAAGCTATAACAAGGAATTGGATAGTATTACTGAGCTTTGTTTACCTTGTATTATGCTTTAGTTAATTTTTTTTATCTGCTCCAGATTCAGAAAGGGTTGTTTGGCATACAAGGCTGAATATTATTGTTAAGTGCAGTTGGAAATCTGTTTTGACACCGGGGTGAATCTTTAATTATCGTCAAAGACCAATCCTATTCATTAAGCCTTAGGGAGATATGTATGTCGTTGACAGTTTGGAAAATGGAGAAATAGGGTTATTACCCATAGAGTGATCAAATTATCCACTGCTGGTTTACATCCACTAAGGGTGATGCCCATATCATCAGTAAGAAAGATAACAGCCAAGTAAACAAAAAGAGACTATATAGGGAACGTTAAATACTGGCTTTACGTATATCGTCGCATCATCCTTTTGCTACAAAAACCTTATAATTGATTAGCGATATACTTGTATTATAGGAGTTTTTTATCTTTAGCTCTTTTCGATAAAAAAAGAAATAGAAAGTACGCCACTAGAATGTGTCTAAAATATGAAAAAAGAAAAGATAAAACAACAAAAAAATATTTAATAACACTACAATCACTCTTTATACGCGATAATGAATAAAAATCATTATCGTTATTTTTTTGATTTTCTTTTAATCGGCTATTTTTTAAAAACCGTTAAGTTTTTTCAAATAAAAGAGTTTTTTAGTGAGTTTAGATGCGTATAATTAAAAAAATAAAAAACATAATTATAAAATAAAAAAAATAATACAAGGAGTGTATAAATTTAATTTTATTTTAGAACAGATCAATGAGTTTACTATTATGATTTTTGGATAAGTAATCAATTAGTAAAAAAAAACTAGAAAAACTGATTAATACGGATATAAAAACTAGAATAATGGCGATGTTAAAATTAATTATTTTGGCATTTAAATAAAGCTTTAGTTGAAATCAACATGGTATATAATTCCTGAAAGTGCTTAATTGCAAACGTTTGAATAACAAATAACATATGAATATATATTGAGTTACTAACTAAATAAATAGAAATTAAATAATGTCAAAGCGGGGAACTAAAAATGAAAAAGAAATTGATCGGTTGTTTATTGGGAGTCCATCGTTACTGATGGCTGGACGGCTTATGAACATGGGCATTAATTCGGAAGATTTACTAAGAAGCGAATGTAGGGATTAGGATCTTAAATTAGGTAATCTTGAAATTACAAGTATAGAAAAACGAATGGGTTTATAGTAGTAGTACACAGGCTGAAGGCTAATAAAGAGAATAGCAAACAAATTAATCTGAATAAACATTAGCCGGAGGATCTACATTTACAAAAAAAAGTAATAAATAAGAGAATACTGGTAGTTCTGCCCAAACAATCGATAAAGGTTCCAACAATAATGAATATTCCCTGAAAAAAGTGCTTATAAAATTGCTTTATTGAAGTCAATAAGTGATAATTTTTGAATTCAAACTGGTACAACAACTTTTTAGGATGCCTACCACCGAGTTCAAAATGGTGGTTAGGTTACTGAAGATTAAGTAACGAATACATATATACGGAAAAGAAAAAAGAGAATGGGATGGAGCTATTCTAAAATTATATGGAAAAAAATATTGTAAGTTGAAGCTACACAATAACTGAATAAATAATAATTCCATAAATCCTTAGTAGACTCAGTCTATTTGGGGATTTATTTAACCTGAAGGAGGAAAAATGAAATGATAAGTAAAAACAGAATGAGTTAAATTTAAATCGCTTATTTTAAGTATTCATTTTGGTTTATTTTTGTTTAAACTCCTTCGTTATTCTGCAAGTGCTTCAATTTCAAAGATTCTGTTAGTACAGAGATAGGTATTTCAAATTAAAACTAGGAATCCTAGCTTGTTGCCAGCGAATGACGAACCGTTATAGGCATAGCTATTCAGGTAAACTCGCTTAATCTTTCTTCGCATTGTTTTAAAGAATACCGGCCACATTGATGGGAAAGTAAGCCTAATAAGATTACGGGTATCAGAAAAAGATTCAGCTGAACCAGCTAAAGATACCGAATAGTAAAAGTTATCTTGGAAGCTGAATCTCTAATAAAAAAAGATATGAATTCATCTGTCAACCAACAAGTAAAACTGGAGAATATACTTTTTGAAAAAATACTATGGTGATGATTACATAATTCTTGTACCAGATCAAAATAAAGAAACTACTATTTCAATAGCCCATTCAAAAGCGATGCTAAACAGAAAAAGACCTTGAAACTAGAAGTGACCGTAAACTTTTTTGTTAGTTTTTAGCTAACGCAGCTGAACCTACTAATGGGGTTTCATGATACAGTTTCTTAAACATCTGATTGCTCAAATTGAAAGCTATACAAAATAATCTTCATCCATGAACTCATAAAAAACTTCCAGCGGTGTTTGGTAAATTTAAATGACTTTCTTGGATATATTCCCGTTTGTGTGCAAACCGACGATACAAAGCCTGATCAACTCGTTGAAAATCCATTTCTTTTGCAAATCCCATCTTTTCAAGAAGCCCATTAGAATTCTCGTTAAAGTCGTTTGTGAAGGCGTTCCAGGGTCAGCGGAAGTAGATAGCGACATCATGCGCTGGTTTGCACAATAGATTTCCAAGTTGGAGAACTTCCTACCCGCAAATAAAAAGTAATTGATTTGAATTAATTTTTTTGGTATTGGAGTTGGAACCATTGATTCATAGCACTCTCAATGTCGCATGGCTTCTTACGCCTTTTTTTTTTTTCTTTGGGCTAAGGTAATGATAGCTTTCGATAAAATCTCTACTAGAGTAATGACGCACTTTTTGTGGCGGACACCTACAATGGTATTCTCCTTCGATACTGACCAATTCTTCTTTAATGTTGGATAATCTATTATTCTTTCGAGATATTTTTTTATAAGCTTGTCTACCTCTACGTTCTTGATGCCGTTAGGCCTTTCTTTCCTTCATGAACGGGTAGCTTCCTCGAATGTTTTTTCTTTTAATTGTCTATAAAGTGTTCGTACGGAACTGTCCTATGTCATTTCTTTACGGCCAATAATGACATCAGAGCGTCCAGCCCCTTCCCTACTTTTTTCCTGATATACAAGAGTTGTTCCTTCTGGTAAAACAACTTTTCGCGTCCACACGCTTCTTGTTTTTTCTTTATAACCGTAGGTAATACCGAAAGCTGTAATGTCCTGCTCTGAAGAACCTGATAACATTATAATCGGTGTTTTCGAGTACATTCAAGTAAGCAGGCTATTTTAGCACCTGGAAATACCTTGATGTAATAAGTCTTCTATCATCACTAGTTCATTCCATGGTAAATGGGTATAGGTCATTTGTGATCACTCCTTGTTTTTCTATGGTTGGAAATACATTAGAGTGTATCACGAATGGCTTTTTTATTTGGTATAGCTTAATCTTACAATCCACGACATAATCTAAATGGATTAATGACAAAAGATGATATAAATCACTGGACTCAGAAATTCCAACATATTATGGCCAGCTCTGAAGATAAAATTTGGGAAACTAAGGAAGAAATCCGAATTAGACAACGATTAGTCAGTTTGAAAGAAACTATGTATGTCAGTGAAACGAATCCCAGCAATTGTTCCACGAAAACTTAAATGATAATTATTTTATATATAGAAACTACCTAAAAAATATGTAAAAGAAAAAGATTATGTGAAAATCCGAATGACATTGCCTGAATCAAAGGGAACTAAATATAAAAGAAGAAATAAGTGGACAACAACAATTATTAAGTTAACTTTTCGTTGATGGGGAACCCTAAATTTAAGCATTTACTATCAGAAAAAAATTGAAATATAAGTGTCTATAAATCATGAGATAACAAGAAATTTGATTTGATGAAGGCGACTTACCATAAGGTTAAACGATTAACTTTTAAATACGGATCAAGATTTTTCGAAAATGTAACATGTACCTATAGAGACAAATAAAATTTGGTTTTACTTCTCATCAGTGGAGATAAGTCCACTAAAATTTGTGAACATAGTAATTTTCCTTTAGCTAAACGTACAGTTTACGTTATAAAAAGATCTAATATCTAAAATTATTGGGAAATGGGGAACAATTTAATCTATCTGTTCAAAAATACAGATACAAGATAATAATATAGTTTATATAGATAATTACAAACAATAACTTAGCAAGAATCCTGAAAGCAAAACTGAGTTTACCATAGAAGTTGATAGCGGCTACAAATTGGTAATAACTCGAGATTTAGAGATGCCAGTGGAAAGCAAATTGCAAAAACTCAAATTATTATTGTTCCACTTGATGAAGAAAAAGTTATCAAGATAGCCAAAAAGACTTGTCTTAATACACTGGAAAATTGAGCGTGTAAAAGAAACTCCACTCAAAATAAAAATTAGCAAACTCCAAGAATCAAAACCGCAATAGAACAATCTCCCTTCTGCAACAGATTTGCCTGAAAATAAAACAAGAAGAGCAAGTAGAAGAATAATCAATTGACAGTGAACACAGAGCAACCAGCTTGCGCTGACAACTCCCGCTGTTAAAAAAAGAATGAGACAGATTATATAAAAGAATAGAAAAGAATTCGCACTTTTAATTTAAAAAAGTCGAATTTTATTTTTATTTATTTGCTTTCTTTTATCTTCAGAAGGTGTTCCCCCCTTTTTTTTTAGTTTTTTTAGTTTTTCTGGTCTTGAAAGGTTTCGAAGTCTTCTGGTTTAGCTCTTCTTTAGTTCTCTACAAGCTCCTCTTTTCAGGTCTCGTTTAGATTTTCATCATTTTATAACGTTTCTTAATGCAGCTGCTCACGAACAGTGTTTTCATGTCCTTTTTACGCGGTCCCTAATTATCCATTTGTGATCACCTCTTTCTTTTTAGTAATAAACATCAGTGCAAGATAAAAACGCTTTCCATTTGAATCTGTGGTAAAATAAAAATACAGCAATAAGTCAACGTGAGGAACGAGTGTTAAAAGTAGACTTATAGAAGATAGAAACAGTGGAAATGTTTTATTGATTTGGAGGAATTTTTATGTCAGAATGGAATAGTTTTTTTTATTATTGATAGGTTACTTATATCACTAGGAATCTATCTGTGGTTACAGAAAATAAATGTATACAGTGAAACATTTTCATATCACATTACCGAGTTTCAGGTAAAGGTTAAAAGGCAAGAAAAATGCGTTCCAATTAATCAGATTTTACATTTGGCCTAGACAAGGCGTGTGATTGTTGCAATCTAGTAAAAAAAGTAGCGTTTAGAAAAACCGATGTGATTGTCTTAATGGGCGATGTATCGACGTTAGAGGCAAGTTTGCCAGAAAACGAAATTGGCCAAAACTTAGCGCAGTCATTGATTTCTATGCTCAGACGTATGCGGTTAACTGGAAACCAACGATGCGACAACGGGGGTTAATTCCAAAGAATGGGAAGATATCTTAACGACAGCTGGGGTTAGAGTCTTAATGATGAAGCAGAAGGATTGAATTTGAAGAAGATGGGTTTTGTTCTGAATGGCTTAATCTGAAAAGACGGATTTTGATAGGGGCTGCCAAGACCGATTCTCAGAGTAAATTTCCGTTAACAAAGGGAATGCAGCCAACAACCCAAATATTATTAGCTCATCATCCAGAACTAAATTTGAGGATATTTTGATGGATTTTGACCAAAGCACAAGATTTAATTCTTGAGCGGACATGCTCATGGCGGCAAATTAAACTACCTTTGTAGTGGCCTTTTTGTCTCCAGGACAAGGCAAATGGCCTAAATACACTATGGTGTCTATTAATGATTCAAGAAATGCTTGTCAATAGGATGATGTTAGTAGAAGGTCTCGGAAATCAACCTTTCCTCCGTTTCAATAACGTTCCTGAAGTGGTTATTGTTACATGAATTGATTGCAATATAAATAATTCAGACCAAATTGGCCTATCTCTAAGAATGAGAAGGCATTTTAATTTTTTTGGATTTTTGTAAGTGTTTTCTTTGAAGTTTTTATCTAGACTTCGCTTAAACTAAAAGGTAGCACAAAGAGGAGAGTGGGATCATTATGGTTGAAGCTTACTAGACAGACACCCTTAAACAATGGTTATACCATTCCAGGAATGGGACTGGGGAACAAGTGTATGATGGTAAGGGAAGCAGAAGATGCTGTGTTTATGCATACTCATGGTTATCGTTTAATTGATACAGCTTCTGTTTTATGATCAATGGAAGGAAGAAATATTGGGAAAAGGAATCGGAAGTCGAGCTATTAACGCGGGTATTTCGCGTGGGACATTTTTTAACAACAAAAGTATGGAAAACAGATTTTAATGGGTTTTGAATCAAGCAATCCAATTCTTTTGATGAAAGTTTAAACCGATTGAATCAACAGTATGTTGATTTTATTATTGAATTCATCATGTGGCCAGACAAAAAGATGAATCAGTGAAATTTAGACCGTGGCGTGCGTTAGAATCTATTTATGATCAGACGTGCACGTTTCAAGTTGTGTAATCAAAGACTTTAAACGAGCTTGATTTAGTGCCTTTGTTTAGACAGAAGTTAAGTACGACCAGTCCAGTCAATCAATTTGAAATGTACCCAAGGTAAAAGTGGCCAGGATACAAATGATTTCTTGTGATAGCGAAAACATTGCACTAAAGTCCAATTAACAAAAAATGGAAACATTAGCAAAGAAAATAGATCAATGACTTTCAGCAAAAAACACCAATAAGACAACCTGAACAATATCGCCCTTGCGTTGGCAGTTCAAAGAGGACTGTGCCAATTCAAAATCTAGTCATAAAGATCGGATTAGAGAAATGCAGATATAAATTTGATTTCTTTTTAGCTAATGAAGATATGGACTTTTTAAATGATTTAGATATGGAATTAAAAATGATAAAGAAAAGATTAAGAAAGACAACATACCGGTACAGCTAGCAACGTTAAGAAACGCAGAAAGTTTAATGGCTAAAAACCAGTTATGCTGCAGCATATTTTATTAAAGAAAAGAAGAAGAGCGCTTTTTGGCTCTTAGCTTCTTTCTTTTTTTTATGTGATTTTTTCCATAAAATACCTATTTTTCTCATTGTTTTCTCATTCACATTTTAACCTATCCACTGTGAAAGGATTGAAATGACTAATTAACGAATAAATGGTATATTTGACATAGAATAAATAACAGGAGGAGTGAATGGCCCGTGAGCAGCTGGGACACCCGGAACCACCTATTCAATCTTCAAGCCGAAGTTAAGAGTACTGTTAGTTGTTCGTGGCGTTACAAAAAAGCCTGGACAAAGGCCTTGCTAAGGTTGAAGGAAAAGGTTTTAATCCTCTTGCTAATTAAAACTCCTTAAGATTAAATCAACCATTTTTTTGCTCATTTGATAAAGAAGAAAGCTGACTCAGCACGATCCTTGGAAATTAAAAAGCAAACTCTCGAACGTTGTACTTAATGCAACCGTTTAGTTTGGCAAACAAAAAAACATGACGATTGTTTCTTTGCTTTTTAATCACAATGTCAAAGGGAAAAATAGCAAGAGATTCCAAAATAGAAAACTTCCCCTTTTCAGTCGCAAGTTTAAACCAAGCCAAACACACTTGTCGGATAGAACAGCTTTGTCCCTCGTATCAACAATTCAATGATATATGGCCCTCTAAACCACCGTCTGCGGTACGCTACGGTTTTTTTCTTTTCATTAAATTAAATAAAACTAAAGTAAATAGTTATCTGTTATAAATAAACTGGTATAACTTTAAATTATAGAACAATTGAGAGTAATTTGTTATTTTTGGGAGCAGGAATAATGAAAGAGGCATTGAGCAAATTAACTAGATGCTGCCCTATGTTTTTCGAAGCTTCAGTTAATTGGAAAAATTTCTGATTTCTGATGATGACTTGGCGAACAATTGGGGAAAAGTTATCCCGATAATTTGAAATGCTCAAGACGAAACCACTGATTGCGATATTCAGATGATCACAGCCATTCTGAAGATAATTTTTTTATCAAAACAATCTAAGCAAGAGAGCGTCAAATTAATTTACTTCAGATTATTTCAATATGGAGGAAATTTATAAAGATTTAGTGGAAAGTAGTTTTGAAATTTCCAAATCATAAAAAAAGTAATTGAATTAGACGTAACAATTGCCGAAGGATTTATCCGAATTATTGTATAACAGCACATCATCCATTAATCGAAATTTGAAAACAAACAATCTATTTTTAGCTGAATAAATGAATGCTGATCATCCATTCAATCCAATCAATATCACAGAAAATGGAGAAAATCAAATTCCGGTATTTTTGTAAAATAGTAAATTTTGTCTTAGTGAATATTAGCTCCTTCGAACAATGAACTGTTCCCAAGCATCCATTAAAAAACACCGCAAATCATTTGCTTGAACAACTTGAAAGAAGAAAGAAGAGGCTTATCCTTATTCTTTTTTGACCATCATCGAACATAATTTGGATGAACCGTTTTGTTGCCAGATCGAGGTCAGCAAAGGTCACTTTATCAGAAGATAACTATGCAATACCCGAAGTAATTAATGCGAGTATAGAACAGGTAACTGAGTAGGTTTTGGTAAAGCAGCCTACTTTTGAGTACCCAACAGAGAAAAGACCTTTAATGAGTACATCTTTTGGAATATCATCGAGAATTTTCATATAGAAAAAATCTAGCTACGCGATCGCCAGTATTGCAATCCGCACACAAAGACGTTTCTTCTTTTATATAAAGAAAAGGATACAAAAAGAAAACGCCTAATGAAATAGAGAAACCAAGCTCTTTGATAACCAATTTTAATTGCTATTGTTTTAACCTGTTTTTTTAAGGCTAATAACTTGTATTTAGTTCCCTGAAGAAAGATTATATGGCCCATCATTCAAAAAATGTTTTAAAGAGTGTTTATACGAAATAGTAATATAAACGGTAAAAACCAGTAATCCCGCAAGGTTCCTGGTACGGTGAGGTCACAATTAGATGGAGTTTATCTTTATTTTAATCTTTTTTTGGAAAAGCTTAGTGCCTCAAATTATTTCGAAAAAAAGAAAAAATACAAATTTTAGTTTATTTCTTATATAGGATACACCAAGAATTATTTATAAGCCCGAATATGCTGCAAGCCCGGTTTCAACATTTGGTACGTTGTTATGCAGCCACTGCGAAAATAGCCTCTTATCATAAAGATATTCAATAGTCTTGACGAATCATAAATGTAAAGTGGATGAAACAAAAAATGGAGTTTCACAACAAAAGTCATTGGCATAGAAAACTATCCCGACGAACGAAGATTGGAAACGGATTGAAGAGATGATAGATAAATTTCAAATGGAAATTAAAAAATGATTAATCAACTAAACAGATCGGTAATAACCCTCAAAGAGGAACATTCTTTCTAAATCGATTAAAAATTTGTTATGATAAAAATGAGACATTCGTTGTCTAAAATTGAAATCAAATAAAAAATAGAGAGATTTTTATTCTCTTGGAGAGATAACTTATGGGAGTTTACGTTTAGGAATTATTGGAACCAGCTGGATTAGACGAACCAATTTGTTGATGCGCCATTAAAAACAGGAATTGTATGCAAATGACTGGAGCCTAATTCGAGAACGGTTGGAAAAAGCTCAAGCGTTGGAAAGATCCATACCAAGCGACTGTTTTTGAACGGACTTTGATACGTATGCTAACCACCGCAGAACTCAGATGTTATTTATGTTCATCAACCGAATAGTTTGCATTTTGAACAGCCTTTAAACGATTATGAAAGCGGAAAGCACGTTGATTGTTGAAAAGCAATGGTTTTCAATACCCTAAAAGAATGGGAAACGTGCCATAAAGTAAGCAAAAGAAAATAAGTTTTCTTACCCTTTGAAGCCTGCCTCTGTGCATATTCATGAAGAGAATTTTAAAAATTGTTTACAGGAAGAAATTAAAAAATAGCACACGTTTCAAGAGCTTAACTTACGTACATAAGTTTTCTTCTCGTTAACGATCAAGTAATTTAGCAGGCAACGAGCCAAATTATCTTTTTCATTAAAATAATTCAGGTGGAGCTTTAGCAGATTAGGGGTATACCCTATTTATGCTGCATTATCTTGGTTTGGCGTGGCCAAATACAAGCAAATACTTTTGTACGAAAAATAGCTACTGGAAGTAGATGGCAAAGGAAGTGATCTCTCGTACAACTTGAATGTACCAATCAAACTGGAAAAATAGCTAATTCGTTATTTGCCTCTGAATCTATGGTTTAGACAAAACGATTTAATAGATGGCATTGCCAGGCATAGCCTGCAATTGATGTGATTGATCGTAAAACTAGTTGAAAGAAAACCGTCACAATCTGTTAACAGAAGCAACCAATGATGGAAGAGCACAGCAAGCTTTTTGCTAGAGTCATTAATCAGCCTCTGATAAACGGACTTAAAAGAATTACTCCGACTGCAAGAATTAAGTCGCCAAGTGAATTCTTTTAATGACATCTTTGCGTAAAGATGCCAGCATTGTTATGAGCTGACCAAAAAAAATAAAGAGACTAAAAGAAGATCGAGAAAAGCCGTTTATAAGAAACAAGACTTGTTTTTTGTAAACTAGCTAAGTCCGGCTTTTTATTTTGCAAAAAAAATGTTGGCGGCTTTAGCTTGGATTGTTTTTTTTGGTATGATAGGTAGTGACCGAGATAAAGAGCGGGATAAAGGACGAGGAAATTATAGTGAGGATAAAAAATAGCACAGAGTTTGCAAACCTATGGGAAAAATTGATACACGATACCATCAGCCATTCAAAATAAAGTATATGAACCAATGAAAGCCGGTCGTGATGTCGTCGGGATATCCCCATACTGGACCGGAAAGACTGTGGCGTACACCTGCCAGCCAGACACAATTGAACCTAAGCGCGGGGGTGTTCAATTGATTCATTTGACCCCTCACAAGAATTAGCAAGTAACAAGTGGCATCCCGTTTGTAAAAGCAATGGAGTAGCCAGCTAGTTTAGAAGTACAAACCATTATCGTGGAGCAATAAAGTTACGCAAATCGATCGTTTGAAAAGAAGCCTGGAAATTATCTGGGAGACGACAGGACGGAAATACTTGAAATTGCAGAAACAAAAAAATTTGAAAACTGCACCAGTTAAAAAACCGTTATTTAGATAAGCAGATCAATTGTTGCAGCAAGAACAATTAAAGACCGTTCGTCAATTAATGAGTAAAATCCAGGAGAACGCAAATGGGCTTTTTCTCACGACACAGTAACGAGTTGATGGATAACGACTTTGTCTAAGTGGTTCAACTGTTGATCGAATGGATTGATGTCAACCGACGAAGCCGAAATCCAAGGCACGGGTTTTGCATGCCTATATTGAATACACCCACACGAAAACGCGTGGAAATTATCCGCCGTTTGACCCGGATGGAGGGTTCAAAGCCTTAGTTTTTTGTTAACAATGTAGCCAATTTAACTTTAGCTTTTGAAAAGTGCAATACGAAGGCATTTCATGGCTGTTTGCATGCAGAATAAATGAACAAAACAGAAGACACATCGTTTTGCAACATTTCGAGATGGACAAGTTGATTTCTGCTGTTAACAACTGATGTTGGCTTACCGGGCTAGATATCAGAGGTTGCCTATGTGATTCAATACGATTTAACCTGAACAAAGAAAGCTAACATTCACCGCTCAGTAGAACCCGCGGATGGGTTCAAGCTGGAACGGTAAATTAACCCTAGTAAATGCCGTGAACGTCGTGAATTCAAGAAAATTCATTCAAATTATTAGAAAATCACGATTACGCCTTTGTATTTTATGGTGGAGAAATTAGTCGAAAGAACGCCTCAGCAAGTAGAAGAAACACTGGACATGAAGCAAGAACAAAAGAAAAAAGCAAAGTGAAAAAAGAAAAATAAAAGCAAAAAAAGAAACGCATAAATCCTCAGACAACAACAAACTCTTCAGCCCTGCTTCACAAGATAACAGAGGAGATACAAATCAGCATAAGCCAATAAAAAGAAAAAACATCGACAGGAAGCAAACAAAAATACAGGTCGGCCGTAAACCTAAAAAAGTAAACGGTATTTAACCTTTTTAATTTAATAGCAAATGAAAAAAATGACTATAGAAATAGAAGCAAATAGAAGTAGCGTTGAAAGTTCATCCGCTACTTTTAAAAACAAGTTTAAGAAACGTAATCCGGTTTCAAAAGAGGAGGAGTAAGATGCCTGTCGCGAAAAAAAAGCATATCCTAACGTAGTTAGTGAAACAAACCACCGTTGGAGCAAAAGAGATGCTGAGGCAATTAGAAACTCGACCGTGCTAACGCAGCCGTTAATTTAAATGAATTGTATACAGGACAGCATAACATGAAAAAAAAAACCGGCCGATCCCGTTTATACCAGCTAAAGCTGTAAATCCTGCTTGCAGAAAATAAAAAGACAGTCAAGAAGCTTTGAAGAAAATATTGGTCCACAAACGCGTCTTTAAAGTCATGATCCAACAAAGCCAAAGGCTATTTTATACCCACCTAGGGACTGCATACGATTATTTTTTGAGAAACTGGTACAGGTAAACGTTATTTGCTGACATGCCATGTATCAATTTGCTTGGAATCCTCCAAGTGCTATCTGAAGATGCGCCCTTTGTTCTTTTAACTGTGCAGACTATGCACAAAATCCCGCATGTTGTTTGCCTATGATTTTTGTGTGAAAAAAGGGTCTTTTATACAGGGCACCGAAGAACCGACGGTTTTGATGCATCAAGCAGATGGCGGTATTTTATTTCTTGATGAGATTTGCACAGACTGCCCGCCAGCAGGCCAAGAATGTGTTTTACGTTTATCGACAAAGGCGTTTACCGACTTTAGGGGAGAGCAGTGAGACACGCACGCAGTGTACAAATATCGGCGGCAATCCACAGAAAACTCTGAAGTGTTATTGACACGTTTAATCCCGCATCCCCGATGACGATTACGTTGCGCCACCTTTTAGCAGAACGAAAGCATTGAAGAACGTTCACGAATTAGTGGCGGCTTTTTGCAACAAGAAAGCCAAAAGACTGAATCAAAAAAATTATCATCGAACGCGAAGTTTTTGCTAGCTTTATGCTTATCCAGCCAAAGCCAAATAATCGGCAGTAACAAAAAGAGAATCTAAACGTCTGTGCTAAAGCATTTTTGCATTATCGCACGCATCAAACCGCTGTTTAAAGAAGCCACCAACAAGATTTGCCAATGTCTGTTCAAAAGGACTGCCTTGTTATAAAAGGAAGCACCTTGAAAGCGACTTGAACCAGTTAGTTACTTCGTTCCACAAAAGCCACATTTTTTTCTTATGTGCCCTACGAGTCCAAGAAAACAACGATTAGTGAAAGATGTGGTCTCAGACATGAGTGTCCTACAATGCCATTGAAGAACGTGTCGAAGAAAGCGTAAAATGGGCTTATTTAAAAGAATTTTGAGTTAGAAAGGATTTATTCAAAATAATTTGCCGCATTATTTAACGACTACTAAGAAAAGTTATCGTTATCCGCATCCATCAAGAAGTTGGTTCCCTGATATTCGTAAAGTAACAGAGCGGACTATACGATTTTGCAGAAAAACAACTGGGCAGAAACGTATCATTCCAAATCAAGCGTTTGCTTTTTCATTGCATTTGCAAAGTGCGATTGAACGCATCAAAGAAAAAAAACGGCCCATTGTACACCCAGATTTAAATAGTGTTCGTAAAAACTATTCTAAAGAATTTCAAGTGGCCATCGATTTACGCTATTATAGAACCCAATTCTCTTATTGATATTTCCATTTGATGCGATTGGCTTTATCACCATGCTTCTTAACCATGGAACCCAAGAGCCTGAAAAAGCAACAGCGGAATCAAGTGGGTGTGATGGGTCATCATGCATGGCAAATCCACTGCGAGCAGTATGCTACCTTGAAACGGTGCAAGAATTATGGATACAAAACGTGGGTGGCACCAATATGCCGCTAATGTAAAAGTGAAAGAGATGTACGAAAAACCAGTCAGCCAAAACATCGTAGCCATAAGAAATGTACCAACCATGGTTGTTTTATTGACCGATATGGCTCTTAAACGCTTTGTGGCATGCGTTGCCTCAAGAGTTGGAGGTTAGAAGTTCGAACGCCTTCAATGACCAAGCAACGTTGATTGTTGTAGAAGGCGATTCGATGGCAAGTATTCGGCAAGACAATAGACGATATTTATCAAATATGTCGATGCGATGAAATAGTGAGATACAACCAGTGAAACCCTTCAAGAAGGGGACAAGGAATACAGTAATTATTGTGTCTGTTTTACTGAGAAGGAGTAGCCAAGAGACTAAGAAGCCAGTTGAAAAAAGTAATGATTACGAACTAAAATTGACGTTATTCCGTTGCAATTCCTAAATGGAATCCATTAAACAACAAATTAATCAACTGAATCCCATTCATCGATCAAAGCTATTAGTTGGAACCGTCCGCAATTCATTATCAAAATATTCCTTATTTTCGGCTTATGAAGCCTTGACACTAAAAAAATGGTAGAAATAAAAAGGCCAAGTAAGAAGAATGGCTTTGGATAAAATAAGCCAGACGTTAACTGGAACGTTGAAACAAGGGGCTCTGTCAGTGAACTAGTCGCACAGTTGCAACAAACGTATTCAGCAAAAGAAGTAGAGCTTTCAATTAGTTTTACCAGTGAAGTCAAAGTAGGAATCGTCTGCATATGCCTTTTGTTTGAAAGCATTAAAAAGTGGCAAAGAAGGAGTCAATCTTTTCAAATAATAAAACTATCTAACACTACCCACTTGTCGTAAAAACCGTTCAACCAGTTAGCTTAAGCCGTTAGAAAGAAGACTAAGAATTTGGGCGTCCACAAGATAACCGGCCTACTTGTTTCAATGATTGTAGAAAAATCAACTAAACTGAATATTTAGAGAGTGGAATCAATAAACAACTTACACAGTTAATGATACTGTGTATTTTTTTGACTAGTGTGTAATGGGTGTCGGATTATAAGAAAGCGTTGGGCAGATAACGCTTTATCGCATTAAAACAGTTGGCACGCTATTTGCCATTAGTATACAATGTAGGACAAATAAACTGAGATGGAGTGATTCAAGATGCCGAATAAAAACAATATGTTCGAGTGTTCAGCAGGAATGAGTACGAGTTAGTTGGTACTAAAATGGAAAAAGCAGCCATAGCAAAAGAATCGAACGCAGAAATTTTTGCGTATCCGCAAGCCGAAGCTGACACAAAACATCGAAACAGAAATCTTGATGTTCTATTATTAGACCCCAAATTCCGCTTAATGAAAGGCTCACTTTCTGAGAAGAAATTGGCTGCAAAGATATTCCGTTAGAAGTTGATACATGCAAGATTATGGCATGAGAACTGGCGAAAAATGTGATGGATCAAGCCCTAAACAATTAATCAATATAACTTAAAAGAACACAAGTAGTAGGAAGAAGTTATCATTTGGAAGACCAAGGGAAATCACAAGTAATTATGGGGCTTATTATTAATGCGGAAATGCTCAAAGCGATGCCATGGAAGCCATTCATGCCGCTAACAACGAATTTGATAGCCGATCAAAAATTAAAAGATTCCGGATATGAGCACTTAATTGAAGCGCATCACTCACAAATCAGCTATGCTAACAATCAGAAGCATCAAGCAAAAAATGGAATATCAATCTGATTGCTTGTTCATAGGGACAGACCGCACTTGATGAATGCATCACAACTTCCGTGACAATGGCCAGCAGAAGTAGTAGAATGGTATACAAAAAAAGGCCTTGCGTAAAAGCGGTCCGGGTTAAAAAGTAAATAAAGATAGCAACCCTTTAAAGGTTAACGTTAACCTTTTGAAGTTTTTTCTGAAATAAATAATTAGAATAAAATGGAAAAAAGAAGGCAAACAATTGATAAGTAACGCGTTTTCCAGCACAATAGAGAGAGAGGTAACTAAACAGGTGAGGATGAGCCATCATGCTAAAAATGGTTTGGTTTATTATGGTAGTGAGGATTGTACTTGCTCTATTCTTGGATTAACCACACAATATGTACCATACCGAATACCTTTCAAGTTATTGCATTATTTTGACTGACTATTGGAATTTATTTTGTACAACGCGCAGAAACACAAAGAAGAATGAGTTGGAAATACTAGAACCTTTTTGCTTTTAGAATAGCGAAACTGGGTTTTTTTTCGTTGGTTCGCTAGTGATTGCTTTTTCTTCAACTACTAACTAAATTGCAGACAAATAATAAGATGATTACTAACCAAAACCACCATCTTTTTTATAAAAGCTTTTCTTAATTGCCTTTTAAAACTCTCTTTAACACCGTTTTCCAAATTGTCTATTCTTTTATAAAAATCGAACGAGTTAAATGATCTTTTTTATCGCAACTGTCCAACAACAAAACTAAAATGAACTAACTGATGTCAAATGACAAGTCACTGGTCGAATTCAAGTCAAAAATGGATAAGTAGAGCGACCACATCTTTAGCTTATCTTGTCATTTAGTCCGAGAATACATATAGAAA
>Ga0163217_1087003_pt1 | contig 20319 bp, 10 predicted proteins | sample SynspAceP_FD_185933 | JGI IMG/M metagenome (GOLD analysis project Ga0163217, IMG submission 185933) | Saline lake microbial communities from Ace Lake in Antarctica - Synechococcus sp. Ace-P (PacBio error correction) | ecosystem: Environmental > Aquatic > Non-marine Saline and Alkaline > Saline ...
ACGACCGAAAAAAGAAGGGGAGGAATTTTCCAAAACTTTTAGAACATGGGAAATATCAATTTCCCCAAATGGCACCCACCCCAAGCCCCCTGAAAGCCCCTCCAAAAAAGTCCACCGCACCGCCCCCCCAGCGATTGGCTATGAATTTGGTGGGCAAATCAATTATTCCCACCTCGATTACTCCCCTCCCAAGTTGGGGTTCAGAGGCAGACGTTTTTTTGGGAGGTTTTAGTTCCCTCCATGGACGAAGTAGAAATGGGTCAACTGGAGCCGCATAGGCATTCGATTCCAGTTTTTTGACAAACTGTGACTATTTGGATGGTAAAAAGAATAGAAGCGGAATATGGTTTTTTTTACCGAATTCCTGGAAGGAAATGAGTAGACGGTCCATTTCTAAATCAAGTTTTGGGGACATGCATTATGGCAGATGCTTAATTGATCAGAGTTAAAGACGTCATTCGATATTAAATAGTAAAACCAGAGCATTTCAGAAACGGTATAGAAAGCTTTAACATTCGAAGTGAAAGAAAGGACCCCAAAAACCTACTCAAAAATCTGTGGCTTGGATAAGACAAAATTGTGCATTTTGATGCATGATGGAAGAATAAATGAGAAAAACCATCATTCTTACGCGCGTAAAATCCTCGATTTTTAGGCGTATTATGGTATTCATTTTTGTTTTCCTGGACATTTTCGGGTTGGTATTTTTAGTTGGCAGAATATCGCATGAAATTCCATGGACCAGTTCAGAACCACATGATGCACTCATCCGTCAGTGTTGTGAACCCAGTAGCCTAGATTTTCCTTGGAATTTACAATGGAAAGCTCGGTTTGTCCCGGCATTCAGCTATTTATTAGGGTTAAGAAAACAGATTTTTCAACGCTAAAACTTGGAGATTAACCAGGTGAATTCTGAAGAAGAGCTAAGGAATCGCTCCCAGATCTATATTAAAGGGACTTTGGGATTGAACAGCAGAGTATCTCCCGAGGACCGATGCATCAATGAAATACAGAGGGGGTCCTAACCCGCTTGCGATTCATTTTGACCTACAGAAAACTGAACTGCTTTAGAGCAAAAAGCGGGAATATTTTGAAACGATGTGCGTCCGGCGTTGGCGCTGGTTTGACTTCCTCTGGATGTTCAACACGATGGCTATGCTGGTCGGATAATTTAACAATCTGCTGCTTCGTGTGTTTCATTAGCAAGGATTAGCCGCCCGTAGGCCAGTGCTGTCACTTGTTTTTTTATTACAGAAAAAGAAAAAGTAAACGAATTAATTATAAAGATTATGACCAACTCAATCACAACGTTTAGCATCCATTTTGCCTTAATTTTGCCTGTGAGCAAATAGGGAAAGGTCAAATGAGGAATGATCAAGAAGGAAATGGGATTGAATGAGGCGACTAACTCGGGTGTTGAGAGATTTTCCTCAACATGTGACAATCACATTCTCTGATCCAATGTTATAAAATCCAGAGGCATATCTTATTTAAAGGATGGCTGGTGGTACAATGGAGAAAAGGCAAAGAGCTGCCAAATCTGTATGATTTTTGAAAGATTTCTGACACTCAAACCAAAAAGTTTAAATTGAGGTGGAAGCAATCGCTTATAGTTTTTTTTTTTTACTGCCGAATCCAGCGCGGGTGGGTGTTTGGAATCTCGTGTCCGCAGCAAGATTTGGTTTTGGTAAAAAAGGATGCTATTGTTACGAAGAAACTTTACAAGCATAATTGCCCGATGGCCAATATGAAGGTCGTTTTGGCTGTGCGTCTGGATCAAATTACGAACTATTTCGGAGATAAAGCTGAATTGTGGACTGTGGAGAAAGTAGATTTGAGGTGATATCCTTAATATTTTTGATAATAACTTAAGCTCTGGAAAATCTGGAGCTTTTTTTTGTGGTTGTTTGTATTGGTATAGTATATCCGCCTACCGTCATAAATAATAACGGAATTATAACTTCCTTATTTTTTGAAGGTTATTAAACGCTGATCAATCGGTCATTCTATTGCCTTTTGAGCAATGGCCAATCTTGTTGGCAAACCATCTAAAGTAAATCCTTTAATTAAGCATCTATTTCTATCTTCCCGAATACTGGGTTTAGTTGTTAATTTACAGATTAATTTTATCGGAACAATAGATATCTGGACCAGCTAAGTAAGCAAGGATAAGCACCCCAAGTACATAGTGTGAGACATAGACTAGATCATTCCGTCATTCAAGGCATATCGAAAACTTCATTGGCTTTGCACAGGTGCCAATAGGCTTAAGCAGGGACCCTTACATTTGGCGGTAAGCTGGATCAGTAGCATTGGATACGTGGCATACACAGAGGGCGCACTTGTAGATCCTATGACACGAGGGATAAAGGCTGCTCCCTCAGCGAGGTTTTTCTTGCAGAATCTTATCCAAAGTGCACGAAGTATATTTTGATTGATGTTGGATAGATGCCCCTGCAGTTTGCTACTGGAATCAATCTATGGCGCCTGTATAAGTGGCGGTGTAGACAAGCCAGCGGGCATGCAAGCTTTTCAGGTCTGGGAAGTGTGCACGGAGGGCAAGTGGGTTAGATGTGACGTTCTTTTGAAACTGGTGTGCTGCTGGACAAGAATATGGTGACAGCTAGTGGCAGATAAATCCTGAGGGAAGTTCTGGATCAGCTTCTGAAGCGACACTTTTATATCGAGGGAAATTGTCAGGAGATAAAAACGCCAATATAAATCACTCAGAAATGTCAGAGGTATGGAAGGGTTGATTTCGGAGGTGCTGAATTTCTAAAATAGTGATGAAATATGCTAAGACACGGCTTGAAAAAGATGTCAATTCTGGAAACAGGCCCTTAGTGCCGCTGCAGATCCGGCAGTGGCAGACAGCACTATCAAGAATGCCTTTACGGCATATTCATGCCTGTGTCAAGGATGTTTTTTGCCTGTTTGCAGAGGTGTGGTAAGGAATCGGTAGAATGGAAGCTAGGAGTTACGGTGACCTATATGCATCGATGAAATTGCTGGATTGATCGGTGGGAGGTTGGAGGCGGACGACTTTGCCACGCAAAAGGAAATCCTTGGAAGTAATGGATTGTAGTAGTCCTGAAGATGTTGGAAAGTTTGCGGAAGTTTGCTGTGCGAGTTGGGCAGTTGGCTGAGAAATTTCTATCGGTGCACGCGATTGTCGGGGTATTTGCAGCAGCGGCATAAGGCTTATGGCAGAAATAACTTGGAGTAGGGAATAGCTCTTTGACTGTGTCAAGATTTAGACTATTTTAACCCAGTGTTGGGATTTAGACGCTTTCGGTTGTATCTTAATCTAATAGCTAAGTATTTTCCATCATTCGTGATGAATTTTTCAGATAATAGTCAAGAAGGTACTGTTGTCTCGGTCAAGTTATGAAGGGAATAGATCTGTTCCTTTCTTAAGCAACAAACAATCAAAAAACTAATTTATTTCAATATTAATCTAGAAACAAAATGAAAGTCAAAGTAACATCTAGAAGTAAAAACGTCAAACGAAAATTTGATTTTACTGGAAAAATGAAGACTTATGATAAAGCTTGCTCGACGATTTAATTTCTGATGCGGATAAAAGAAAAAATAAGCCGAAGCTTGGTAGACTTACTCTATATTGGCAATCAGTGATTTCGACCGTGAATGAGGCTGCTCGAGTCTGTGAGCTAATGAAGGACGATCATCATTTTCTGAAATGTTGAAGAGATAAAAGTGCGGAAGAGTACCGAGAGCAAGCTTTGCACTTAGATCTTTTTGTATTAATCAATTGCTTCTACAAAGCCTATAATGGCAATTCCCCCCCAATATCAGAAGCTTCTATATATGACTTGACATAATCTTCCAAATCAGTGATTCTTGAATAAACAAGAAGGATTTTGATAAAGCGTTAGTGCTGGATTAAAAGACAATAATATGATCAAAAGGCTTTTTCGGAGCAGCTAAACGGAAATGAGGATTCACCGATGCTAGAAGAAAGACTATTTGGAGAGTAAACATACTATGAAAATGTCTATCAACTTGTGACTTCAATATTGGGTAGACCGAGATGATATTTCAGACGGGGAAATACCGATACTGAGATTCGTCTTTTATGATGCGGAAGATAGAAAAAGAGTTAAACACTTCTCATAAGATTTTTTTTTCTCTAAAGGCTTCAAGCCGAGGTCAAGGATTTCGAAAGCGCTCAACCTTGGTTTCAACGAAGTAGGAAGACGTAAATTCCCTAAGCAATAAAGGTTAAGGTTCTTCGGATTTGGCTTTTTTTTTATTTTCAACTTCAATTTTTTTCATATTAATTTTAAGATTGTTGTTTTGAAATCATATATTACGATAGGACTATTGAGTTTTCAAACCACAAATAGAAATACAAATGGCTGACTTTTCTCGATATTTAGTCCACTTTTCTTTTGTTCTTAGCAATTTTTTCGTTTCTTGGTACTACTTCAGGGCCTGGAAGTAGTGCGATATAGAAGAGGATTTTTGATGATACTAGGTTCTTGATTATGAGTCAGGGTTCTGATGTCTCTATTCTTGGTGTCCCAGAACAAGAAATGAACTTGCCATTGCAGTCCTCAGTTCAGATTCTCCGGGAATGAATTTGGACTATGCTTGATTCCGGGGATACGCGTCACAATTAAAGAGAATAAAACATAAGCTAAGAGCAATTGCAAAAGTCAGGCTTTAAACTACTGGACTATACGGCAGGAGTTACAGAATGAGTCCGAAGCGGAGCATTAGCTTGACTTTCATTGGTTTGGTCGTAGATTAAGGTTGAGCTGGGATCAGGGGAGATTAGGCAAGGGTAATATTTCTTTGAAGAAATACTATCAGGCTAATGCAGGGATTGATGAATGTAGAATCACTTGATGGAGATTTTTTATCTTAGCAGATAGATTCTGGAAGTTTTGACAGCAAAGACAATTTCTGGAAGACAAGATGCGAATGTCACCAGTGGGATAATTTTTGAAAATGTAATCGGGAGGTTGAATGTTTCCATGTTCTTCTGGTTAAGGCTGAATTAAAACTCAGTGAGTTAGAGATTTTTTCTGTGCGGTCGGGGAAGTTACAGCAACCAATTATGGATTAAGGAGAAATACTAAATTTGATCTAAAATAACGGAACTGTTTCCGTTCAAACTACATCGACTTGAGTTTCAATACCTAGATTAACATCGGAAATGGTAAAGTTACAATTGGATTTTCAACCTCATCGACTGATATGAATTTGCAAAATGGTTTTGAATAAAAATTATTGGTCAGGTAGGAAGTGGGTCGCTCACGATCAGAATTAATTCTTAACGGTTTCGAAAACCGAAAACTACTTTTTTCACTTAATCTTTTTTTTTGATTTTAGGTTCTGATATCAAAAAATATCCCGCAGAAGCGCTGCGGGGATAAATGCATCATTCAAAGGCATTGGGTACTGCATCATAGCATCCCTTTGCGGGCTCAGCAAGAATTTTTTGATTAGCTTTTCGTAGTCTTGAGCCAAAATTGTATCGACTTTTGATAGTCCAATGAAAGTTTTGGGCGATGACTGCCTGCAGCCAATTGACACCTAATGTTCATAGACGGGGGATGGGCTGAGCACTTTCTCTGTAATGCGAATGATTAATTGGGCTAAGTTTGCAAGTGCAGAATCCCCAGTAACTCTTTTCCGAATTAGTAACTGCTTGGACTAATAACTTTTTCCGGACAGATTAAAGGGAAATATTCCCAGGACATTTGCACTTCCACTCGAAATTGAATTCCATTAGCCCGTGTGATGGCTTCCACAATTTCGGATGTAATTGGAAAAAATCATATTGAATGTAGGCGGCATAGAGTTAGTGGGTTTCCTTTTTGAACTGTTAAAGGCTATCATGAATATATCACTCAAATTGTTTTGCTGGGGGCAAGAATTTTGGGTCTTGGTAGGTAAGCTTCTGTATCTCCACGGCGTTGGTTGGTAGCAACCTGACCCATATTCAGTAGCTTTCCTTTTTCCCAAAATAAGTCCCGACATATAGGATATTGGTTGCTTTCTTTTGTCCCAGAATTGCAATCAACGTGCGTTGGTTATCAGCTCCGTGCATTTGGACTGGAAATATGCTGATCTTGAGATACTCCTCAGGTAATGTGGCAACTGGATTTTAAGAGCAGTCTGAATCGGAAAATGGATTAGAAATAGGAAATCGGTAATCTAACTGCGCCACTTGCCTTTTTGCATAGAGCTAGCATTCGTACTAAACTGATCTTGAGATTATCAAATTGGTAGCTTCTCATAAAGGTAAGTCATCAAAATAGTCCCCACGGAGAGGTGCAGTGGCGAACAGTTCCATTGATACCATGAAGTCTGGCATCCATGGTACAAAGTTTGGGAAGATACCGCTATCAGCGGTCACATCGTGGTAAGAATAAACGCTGGTTTCGTGAAGAAAGTGAGGCGGAGTATTGATACCAAACTGCGTACAAGATAAAGACACTTTATCGGTAGTTGCCCAAAAAACCTGGTAAGAACTCGTTACTCAATCTACTCAAACGGCTTTTCCTTTGGCGTACCGAAAACTTGTTGACCAGGGTTTAAAATTTCGGGGTGGTCTTACTCAGTTTGTCCACTGTACTTATATAGTGTGTTTTGTGCCATCCATTCAGGGAAGAATTATTAACTCTTACCTTGTGCTGATCGAGTGCGATACGCATAGCGACAGCGAAAAAAGCTATGGCTTTTATTTTAAGTATTTCATTCGAATTGTCAATGGATTAGTCTAGCATTATGCACGAATTTTCTTCACAGAAACTCTTGCTAAAAACATGACTAGATCGATTGGATTAGCCTAATTTTTGGAAGTTTACGGGGGGCAAGCTCAGATAAGGCAGAAACTGCGACGTGTTTTTCTAAAACTTAATATTGGACAGTCCATTATCGCTCTAGTCATGCTGGAAATGGTGTATTCTCCTCACGGAGTGATCCACAGTTTTAGTTATTTTTCAAGTCAATTGTCAATGAACACGCTGGAATTCCTCTACTTTCGTTTAAGTACCTAGGTAATTTGAGAATCGTGCTTGTCAAATTTACACTAGATAGTTATTCTGCAAATGAACTAAGTCGTGCTTTAATAGAAGGAGCTGATTGGTGTACATTGAATACGTGGAAAAATATTTTCAATACAATACCAGTGCAATATCCCATAAATTTCAAATAGAGTGAACAAATGTAACCACGAATATGGAACTGCTCCGACCTATCTTAAATGTGATTGACATCTCTTTGGATGGCAGGTTTTGATCCAACAGTAATTAGATGGTGACAAGTGCCGCATTTGGAATCATCTCAATTACAGGATTGCGATCAAAAGAAAATCAAATAACAAGCCGTGGGAAAGTTTGCCCACGCGTTTTAGCACGCTACTAGCGTTTTGGAGCTGCGGGGCTTCTTCTGAAATATCGGAGTCCCACTAGAAATGCCGTCAAGTATTTACTACGCCTAACTGCAATAGTTTTATTGTTGGTCGGACTTCGCTTATAGGATGACTATCAATAGCCTTAAAGGTAAGGATAAGGATTCCAATGAACCACTAAAGCGAACATTAATCACGTATTTGAATGATGTTCTGTCATTAGCACCACCAAAATCCGCTTGGTATTTACATTCTCCCCAAATTGCAATATGCAGCAAGCATAGGCAAGGTTCAGTATGTTCAAAATCATTAGAATTTTCCGGCCGGATAGCTAAAGCATACCATAAACGGAGCGGGAATTTTCTTGATTTTAGGTTTTTTGGATGTAGGGCCAGCCCATCATAATCGCAAGTGCGCCAACACCGTCAAGAAGCTTTTTGGATCTAATTTGTGACAAAAGATGGAACTGCAGATCATATCGATGATAGATTTCCCTTGTAAAGAGATTGGATCACATCCAACACACAGGAATTCTTGCAATAATGATACATACATCGCAAGCAACATCCGTGTCGCAGAAAGTGGGAAGATATCAGCTAATTTTCCAGTTTGGAACACTCCGAAAAGCTGAACCAATCCAGCCCGACCATTGCGGCAGGGAAAATGCCAGCGATCTCTCCCCACCAAAGTCGGATACGCTCGGCTACGACCACGATCAATAGCAGCTGGCCCCTTTGATATGTCATATTAGCCTGCGACAATACTGACTACAATACACAGATAATTGCTGTAGAATCCCATGAATCGGAGGAAAGTCCAGAAGCTTTTTTGAATTCAAATCAAAGGCATTGCAATAAAAACTATCAAAGCCAGAATAGCATACTGACGAGAAATTTTCATTTTAATCCTTCCCATCATCTTTGGAAGCGAAAGCTGATTGATTTTTCATAATTTATGGTATCACTCCTTGAGTGAAGATTTTATTATGAGTTGGACTTTGTAGCCAAACGTTGTTTTAAATGACTTGAATTTTTTTTCTCAGCTGAAATATTAGAGCTAAAGATGAAATCGCGATCACTGTGGGTCCCATAAATAGCTGGCAATATTTAATGGTAACTATAACCTTCATGACGGTCAAAGCTGCAATGCGGCTAAGAGAAACTGTCTTCATGAATGTGTGAGAAAGAGGTCTTTGCAGAAGGTTGGGGGAAGTGGGAAAACCATTAATCCTAATTCGCACTGAGTAGAAACAGGGAATGCTACAATGGTATTGGTTCACATTCTTTGTAATGATGGAGACATGCCTGACGGTTCATCGTAAGCAATCAATCAACTAGCATCCTGAATCTCCGAAGAAGATTACCCACTAAAGATAAATTGCCATTGAGCATGCGAATAGCCTTCGTTTTCAGCATCGCCTCCATCAGATAGTGGTTTAGGATTTAAAAGAAATCAACTCAATCGAGCTGATTCGCGGCTCGTGAAAAGGTTTCTAACACTCATCAATCTGGATAAATCCAAAATCACGGTAGTAAACATGGATAGAACCTCTGGAATATGAATCCGCCTACATAGTTAGGCCTAGAATATAAGCTCGGAATGAAGTAAATAAGAATGTCTTGTAGCTTAAGAATCCAATACGATGTCCTAGTTTTTTTCAGCGGTCGAAATATCATCCGATTCATCAAATAGATTAGGTTCCATCTTTTCAAGCTCGAGATGGCAAGGATATAATAAGTCTGGAAGCAAGACCAGTCTTTACAGACTTTGGCTTAGGTTTTGAAACCCATAGAACTGCTTCCCGAATCAGGTAGCTGAAATCGGAAGGAGAAACTGAGTGATAGTTCGAAGGAATGCATTGCGAAGTGAATCAAAACATGGTTCCAATCTAAGCAATTCGATAAACATAAGTCCGATTCTGAGGTTGTGAAGCGTATCAGAAATTTTGGGTTTTGACAGAAGTTGAACCGTGCGATCATGTCGAAGTATTGCGTAGTCAAACCAATCAGAACCATAATGATGCGGCCCCGTTGATTTTCCCAGAATGAAAGCCGAAGCATAAAGAATACGCCCAATGCACGATAGCGAGCCATAGAAAATGCAGAAGAAGGTTCGGCCTTCCATCGCTCTTTGGAAGGCAGGAAAGAAAACGGAAATTGTGCGACTTTGGGCTGCGTGCAACAAGCATATGGAAATGAATAAACCAATTACCTCAGAATAAACCCTGAGAATGCCATGAACCAATCGGAATTGCTCAACTTAAGAAAGTTACAATTTATGCCCATAGATGATGGCTAGCCCACTGGCTAGGTCATCCAACGTCCCAATTCGGTAAATTGAAAATAATACCGAATCAGCATTTCGAGTGGAAGGGTATTTATTTCGATAAATGCGATCAGTAAGAAGAGGAGAATCCAAAATTTCATCCTATAATAAGGTTTCAAAATTTTCCCGCAAAACGGTAAATATTAAATCTAAATAAGAAGGACATAATTGAAAAACGCTTGTATCTGCTCACGGTGCAGATATCTGCTGTGCGGTGATCAAGAAAGTAGTAGCGCTCCGACGGAACTAAACTGCCCTACACGATAAAGAAAAGTCAATCAGAAATTCAAACTTTGGATTTCGATTAGGTACAAATTCATTTCACGTTTACCCTGCACCAAAACCTTAATGCCCCACAACCTAACAATACCAGATGCTTGAACCAAAAAGACCAGATGTTGTATTAGAATGCTACTTTGACAGTAGATTTTTCCCGACTTTCTGGGGATAATCAACTCAATACAACCAATGAGTGGTATCCAATCATTAATTTGGAATGCAGAACGTTAATTCATTAGATTGAATCGATTAGTAAACGGCATATTCCGGATTCGTCTTTGGAGTCTTCCTGAAGGTGATCGATGTGCTCATGTGCTCAATGGCTTGTAGTTTTACACTTACCATCTTTTTGTATTGGAAAATGCTTGGTTTCAGGTGAAATACAAAAGTGAACCCCATATTTTTTCACTGCTCATTATGGTTTAGGATTAGAAGAAGCTCATACATTCAGGGAATGCTCTACAATTGATCAGGCGAATGGATCATAATTCTCTACGCATTTGGTATGGGCAGTCCAGTTCTCAATCCATATGGCATTTGCCACGATTAGTCCCACATTTGAGGTAAATTTAGTGCCCGCCCCAGACGATGTTATCCATTCTGAGAATAGTATTCAATTGATGCGCCAGCAGCCTGGCGCCGCAGCCTCGAGAATCTTTGTCAGGGCTGTCCCTCGGATCTTATCCCGATAGTCGTAGGAATTTAGAATGCCTCGACGATCAAGGAACAATTCGTTGATAGTAGACTTTCGCGAGACGAACAGAGACTATTCGTCGCGTGATTTATTTCAGGTTCTGGTCGAAAAGTGAGAGCTCGCTGTCTAACTGCTTCGTGAATTGAACTCGATGATCTTCGAAGTGTTGCATACCTTCTGTGATCGTCCATAGAAATTAGAATCCAATGCTTAATGAAAGCTCAATGTTTTTCTGATGTGAGTTAAGTTTTTGACTCTGATAAAACTCAGATATGTATTGCTATCTCACGTTGGTCGTATGTGTAGTGCTCTACAATTTGGATGTGGTAGGAATGTCGATTCACGTGAAGCTAATGCCGACCGAGATCATTGGCCATGGTGAGCTGCTATCGAGCATTCACGGATACCCTGGTCTACACCGCATGCGCCACAATCATAGAACAGCATGAATGCGTATTATTGATACTGGAAGCTCCGTGGCCGACTCGGTATAACTAAAGGAAAATCCGAAATTCAGCCGATGATCGAGCAAAGGTATGTCAAATTTGAATATTTTATAGTGAGATACAAGGAGGAGGAAGAGTGGGATGAGAAGTTGCATAAAAGTTAACTAGAAACACTATAGAATGATTGGTTTGCATAAATAAAGTCAAGATACTAGGGATATATACCATTATAGAGTAAAAGGAGAGGATAATTACGATGGCTTAAGTGAGCATAGCATATTGCTTGGAACTAATGTATGTTTTTGAGAGGCCACACACATTATATCAGCTGCCACTGCACAGGAGTAGTCCTAGAGAGACGTAGCATTCCGTTCACATGATAACTCAGAGATAGTATAAGATTGGATTGCAGTGAGAAATGAAAACGATAGTTGGATTGATTGAGGAGCGTATAGTTTTAATGAGGATAAGAAATCTGTTATACAATGGATTAGGATTATTTAGGAGAGAATGATATTTATCATAAGATAGAGTACTATAGATTAAATAGATGAATTGATATGTTAGATAGTAACACTCACCGGATTAGAGAAATTAAGTGTGGTCAGTCGTCGGTCAGCAACATAAAATAAACAACACGAGTGTCACCTCAAATAATGGACACACAACAGTTGAGCATTATGAACTGAACTTGTCTTTGTAAGGAAAAAAATGAATATACTGAGACCATAAAGAGCTAATGGCGTCAAGAATGCATCACACTATAATGTAAGAGCGCTGCCACGGCGAGTGAGGAGCAAATGCTGTTATTGAATGTTATTCGTCGTAGATAGGCATACAATTCGATAAACGGCTAGAACGGATGCTGCGACTCTTGGATTCGATGCTGTACAGTGAAAAAATCAGAAATGACTACTGCGAGACTTCAAAGTAAAGAAGAGAGATACATGTCTGAGCCGGAACATCAGCAACTCTTTTTTCGCACTCACATAGTATGCTGTGGCGGCTCTAACGACATACGTTTATGGAATTCTCAACAACTAACTCACCATGTATTGGGAATCATAGCTGTGAGACAGTTCGATTATACACGCATAGACTCAACCTGCGACTTAGTAGTTAACTTATCTCGGGAGAGGAGCGATGTTGAAGACGAGCTGCATGCCGCACTATTGTATATATATATATGTATATATATTATCTCGCCATTCATAAGTACGGAACTGTGAGTATTGAGAGAAGTGCTATATGTGACGAGATGAGACGTTAGCTAATCACTGCTAAAACATAAAATGGAGGACACATCTCCACGACATGTCCATGTCTAGATACAGATGTATTCGAAGAGTAGACACGCGCATAAGAGAAGTATATTTGCGAGTAGACATTGTGACGTAATAGTATACATTGCACTGGACGCCTCCCTGCCTTGCATATCGCCTTGCAATCGCACCGACAACATGGCACCTCTCAACACTGCGCCACTGTCCCGACTCTCGTCTTTCCACTGCCTCTGAGCGGAAGAATGACAGGATAACTACCTCCTCTCCCTCCCCTGGATACTTGACTAGTGGTTTTATTCCATATTAGTAGGTCGTGGCTTGCGCTTTGTCACTCATTTGACTAAGAGCGGCTTATGATACCTCCCTGCGACCACCCTTTTGGACTCCGTTTGTTGTACTAACTTGCGGGGCATCGAGAGAGTGCTTTTTTTGGGAAGGAATTGACATAGTAGCAGCATTAACATCTCAGCGCCCCCATGCAGCCGATTCTTTTGCACAGAAGTCAGATACTTATGCGGCAGCACACATGTAGAGAATCCGTACACTCGAGACACTGATTTCCTTCTGATGTTCTCTGTGTCACTTCATCTCCACGCGACTATATAGATCTATCGCGGTCTCTTGGCCAAAGTAGATCCTCTCCATGTAACGGGACACAGCCTGGTATGTTGAGGGCGAATTGCTTAATATGCGATGGTCTCTAGCTGCATCTATAAGGTACCTCTCTAAGCTTAATCGTACCTTGAGCTGCGGAGCTAGTTCATCTATAGTACTTCTAGCTGAGCCTTTTCTAAATTTCAGCGCGGGAGATGTGCTACGTAGTCTGCCCTGTCTCTCACAAACTCTCACTCCCGCCACAGCCTGACGCTGCTTGTCCATCGATTATTTTGCCTCCCTCGTGGCCATCACGCTTCTCAGGCCGCGCTCCGCGCGCTCACCTCCCCGTTGCTTTCGCTCTGGCCTTCTTTCAGCCATCCGATCTGCTTCGCGTCCCCGCTCGTCGCAGGTGCAATCCGTATTTTTTTGGTTTTTGTGAAGCACCACTGCGTTTTCAATCGGTATCCTCTTCTCTGCCTCGGCCCTATCGCCGTTTCTCCACCCCTCGTCGATGTCATCTTCCGTTTCCTTTTTTCTTCTTGCATCTGCTCTCTTCTCACCCGAAGTTCCTGGGCTGCATTCACCGACCGTCTGGGCCGTTGGGTCCTTGAATCGCCGCACATCACGTTTCCTGCTCTAACTGTTGCCCGTGACTCTCGGTCGTTAACCCCAATCTGCAAGCCCGTGCTTTTACCGCCCGCCCGTCTTCCAACTTCAAGCTCTTGGCCTACTGTTTCTAACCACCGTCGCCGTACCTTCTTTTTTCCACTCTTACCAGCCAGCGATTACTTTAAGGAGGTTTTTCGCCCATTGTTGTAAGCCATCCATCACTTTTTATTAATCGCATCCCCACCTATTTTACGTTTTGTTTCACACCCTAACTAACTAACCACTTTCACGCGGAGAGCGATCACCAGGTCCCTCATCTTTTTCGGGACACCGGGCAACATCCTGCTTTTTTGACCCAGCTCTTTCGCATACCATTTTCACACCCCTGCGCTTTCTCCAGTTCACTTTCACCGCTCATTCTCCGAAGCCTTAAGTGCCCTGTCTTCATTACCTCGACTTAATCCCTCGCACGAGCTTCTGATCTTTTGGGTGGGACCGCTGAACGGCACGCATTTTTTCTTGCATCACAACTGCCTGGCTCGATACCCGATTAATATTCTCCGGACCGTGAAAGGCACCATCCGTCCTGCTTCTTCGGTTTTATGCATGACTGTCCACGGTTGCCGCTCGGTGCTCTGTCTTTGCATCGCATTCCTCCCACACCAGGTTCACATCCCCATATCTTCCATCTTTTTCGCCCTGAGCTTTCCTATACTTGCCTCTGTTGGTTTTGCTGCTCCGCATTCCCCATTTTCCTGCTCCGTTGCCTCTCAACTGCTCACTACTTGCATCCAAGTTCTCTTGCTCGTCTTTCCTTTCATTTTGCTCTCTGTCAGTCCTTGCTTCCACCCTTGACTTTTGTGTGGCACCGCATCCTAAGCTCACTACGCCCCCTTCCTGTTTTTGCGACGTGTGTACAGGCGCGCGGTTTTTTCGCTGACGCACATAACTGGGCCCACTTCTTCGGTCCCGGCACTCATGGGACACGCCTCCTCCATGTCTCATGGTCTGCATTCAATTCGTGCCGTTTTATCCTCGCCCTTTTTTCCTTCCAGTCCTAGACTGCCACCGGGCGCTCTTTCCTCCCTCTGCTTGTCTGGTTTTTTTCCACTCGGGCCGCCTCTTTGCTCCCTCCCTTCTGGTTGGGCCTCTTTCTCTGTTGGGCCGTCAGCGCTCCTTTTCCGCTCAATCGTCTAAGTGGTCGCCACCATGCTTTTTGGTTGATTCCTTCAAGCGGCTGTCTCTTTCTTGCGGTTGATTTGCTTCATTGCCGACGTGTCACTTTTCGTCCGCTTAAGACATCGCCTGTCAACCTAACAGCTGTTGCACCTAAATTGTTGTTTGAACTCGTTGTTCACTCCTCATTCAACCTTCGGCGCTTCTTCTTTTTCTGGTTGGTCTTCGTAATTCCATGTTTGCAGCTCTCCTTCCAGGCCTGAAAGCTCTTGAATTGGTCCTCCGCATGCTTTCTTCCTTGCTGGAACATTAGCTTTCCTTCTCGGCCGCCCTCTTCTCTTTGCTATTTCCGTTGTTAATGCGCGTTCCAAGTTTTTGCTTTTTTCGGCTACTTTTTCCGGCTCTCATCTCTTCGATGTCGCGCTCGTATGCGCTCCTCTTCCGCAGCTTTTCTCACGGCCGGTCTCTCGTTTTTTTCTCTTTCCCCTGCCCCCCTACGCACTCCTCGACTTCTTGGCAGATGACCTTCTCGACCCCCACGGTCTCCCCCTCCTTGTGCGTTGGCAGACCTTCTATTTTTTCGCTTTTCCGTTTCCCCTCCTACTCGATTTTTCCTGCGCGGCGCCCGTGGTCGGGTGGGCCCCTTTGCGTCTATCCGGGAGCATTTCCGCAGTTTGTGTTCCAATTCATTTTTGGGCAGGAGACTATTTTTTTTCGCAGGCCCTACGCTGCTAACTTTTCCCATCTACTCACCTCTTCCTGCCTCTCGCCGTTCACTTCCGTCGTGTCTGAAAAGGCCACATGTGTGAGCTTTGTTTTTCGTTCTCCCTTTGATGGCTTCTTCTGCGCATTTTTTGCGTTCCAACACTCTCTTACTCACGCAAATTCGGGGTCCTATCTGTGTGTCCAACTGGGGCATGTTGTCACTATTTTACTTTCTCCCCTTCTTCTCTTCCTCTGGAATGATTCTTCACATCCCCTAGGCTTTCTGGCACAAACTCCAACCCCCCTCGCTTGGCGCGCCAACACTCTAGTGGAGACATTCTCTTCTGTCACACACAACACACAACCACACACACACAACCCTCTCCGGCTTCTATATCTGACGCAAAATGGTTTTCTCCACGCTATCCAGGTAATCTTGCCTAGCGTGGCTGCTTTATCCTGTCACTGTGCCCCCTATACAATTCATGAAATGCTTTCTTAAACCTCGTAAAAATTGCTCTCCTTTGTCGGTAAAAACACAAAATTTATGGAGGCAGCTCCGTGGCGACATCCTCTGATATTCCTCCAATGAAATAATATCCTTTGAATGCACGAAGAAATGCATCCTTATAATAATATGCCAAATTTAAACTTCAGAATTTTTTCTTGAGTTCTGTAAGATTGCATCCATTATTACATTGCAATTGAGTAAGACTTCCTTCGCTGTTGTGCACCTACTACCCTACTTATAATGTATCAGACTTGGTAATTTGGTTTCGGACTATTCGGGATACTACCTTCTTTGTTTTTAGAACTCAATCTCTTTATCTCTGAAGAATCGAGTGACACAATAAATAATTCCTTGCTAGAATTTTAATCTCATCTGCTTGGTTTTAAATATTCTCATATTCCTCAAGTAGAAGACATATTATTCTTAGTCCATTCGGATTACTATTCGTCTGAGTCAGAGAGTAGAGACGTTTGTATTCTGAAAATCAAGAGGAAGTGTACTCAATCTATAGGTGAAAGTATTTAACGAGTGTAGCGTCGGGCATTTTCATTACTTCCTAAGACAAAGGTTCTTCTAATATGGTTACGGCGTAAGTAGTTTATGAATTTCCCCAGGAATTAATTCAGGAGGAAGTATCAAGTCAACAATTACATGATTGATGGCAGCTTATTAGGCATTCGTAAACTTTGGCACTGTTGGGCTCTGGCGCGATCGACAAACCCATCCTTTTTTTTATGGCGGCTATGCCTTTAGTGCGGTCAGAAACCTGTGCCGAAATACTTTTTTCTTCCAGTTGCCGCATGAATCAAAAAGATGTCATAGAAGTGGTTTCCGCTGTACTTCCTTGATATCAGTCACATCATCGTCTATTTTAAATAGATCATAAGTTTTTTCCCTGTGGATCAGGGTAAATTGATTGGGCTCGACAAATTTTCATCTGGAACTGATATTTTTTTAGTTTTAACTGGTGTTTGCAGGAGTTCTGCATAAGCTTTTATGATAGGTGAGAGCTGCTGATGACAATGTAATGCCACGCCATCCTCGAGCGTATGATAAACAAAGCATGTGGAATGCTTTACATGCCGCCGCTGATGCTCGATGGCTATGATATAAAAGGTCTTTTGAATGGTTTTGAGACTTTTTTCTTCATGGTGCAGAATGTGAAAGCATATGATAATCATCTTCCCCTAATTGATATGTAAATAATTTAAGAATCTTAGTGAGTAAAACCACTTTTCTGCATTTCAACCCTGAGGTATTCTTAATCAAGAGTTCAGGTAAACTTGAAATTGCAAGTGTATTTCAAATTTACCAATTATTAATAGAACTTCTAGCAGAAGATTTTCATTCAAATTATTCTTTAGGAAATTTGAAGCATTTTTCTTAGTTCCCAAATTAAAAACTAGCGTACAATAAAGGTTTGGATGGAATAATTAGTTTTGCATGGTTTTTAAGCCAAAATCAGAACTTTTGAAGGTATTCTATCTCGTACGATCTATTAATGAAGTATGCACGTTTATCACATTGGCAATTCGGGATACTCACTAGTGGCATTCATGATTGAAGGTTAGCGGAATTTTCTTCGAAGATTTCATACTCTCATTGTTGATGTTTATATGAACTTCGATAAAGTTATCAACTTGAGAGGTCAATCTTTCTGATTGGAAATAGTTTTCCCGTTAGGTTTGGGAAGCGGTCAGTTTTGAATACTAATATCAGAGCTACCAAACTAGCTTAATGTTGTCCAGAATCGCCATGTATAATTCGGTATCAAAAGATAATTAATCGTTGACTATATAGAAATCTACTTCCTTAAGAACCGAACGAGTTAAGTGATTTTATTCCTTGATTATTCTAAAATTCACTGATATTAATATAATTTTCTCTTCTTTGGAGCAGACGTGGGATTTTTTTAAAAAATCTTTTGTTTAACTTCATTGACCATATGAATAACTATTGGAATTTCTTTCCGACATGTGAGGTGATTGATTTGCGGGACCCTTTGAAGGTCTTTTCGGTCGGTTCAGAATGGAGATTAAAAAAATCACAAGGTGATCAACTTTTTCGAAAGACGGAATTGAAAATAAGGGCAGTGAAACGGGCTTTACTGTAAATCTGATTATGGGATTGAGGAACTTCGAAAATTGGATTTTTGGTCATTCAGATGGAGAATGGTAGTATACAAGTTATTCTAGAAAACCTACAATGGATGATTGGAAGCTCTTTTGAAGATGTGAATGGACCATGAGCGGTCTGCTCGGGCTTGCTTCGGCTAATAGTTGGGACTTTTAAATGGCAAACTTTTTGTGCACGCATCACTAGTCTATGAAAGCATTTCTTTGATTAGCCCCGACCGCTATTTACGTGTTCAAAAGCGAATTATTCAATCATGAACGGTGTTTACTGCAGGGGGATCTTTGGCAGGGGATCGATTTATCTTTTCTTTTAGAAGCTACCTTTTGGAAAACTGCTGAGATAAGCGAGTACATGGAATACGCAAATTATCACTACCGATTATTGCAAAACCACCAAAGTCCCCTACTATGCAGTTTTTTTCGAACGTTAGAACTGAGATTGGAAGCAGGCTATGTGCAAACAGCGAAGAATGGTTAGCTTAGCTAAGCGCCCAAAAGGTAATCTAGGATATGAGTGTCCGCAATGATTGGGAATAACGATTAGTATTGGAAGACACTCGAGATATTAAGAAATTGGGACAGAGGTCAGCGATATTGACGACAGCGTCTGGGGAGAAGAACAGTGTACAAAGCTATAAGCTCGAAATTTGTTTGGTAGAGCGGGATTAGGATTTGAGCTCCTGATTTATTTTCCATGGGATTAAAAAGCGAGCAACTCAATCCTCAAAGAGTGGCCAAAATACACCGTAGCCAAAATGGAGTAATACTTTGCCCGGAAAAGAAGCCTCCATTCCACAGGTCAGATCGATAACCTAAAATCAATGTTACAATGATTCCATCCCCAGATCTTCTAAGGTCCCAAATGTAAAGTATTGGCTCTATCAAGAAGTTATACTAATGTCCGCTAGCCTACTTAAAATACTTTCAACGCTTCTAGGAGGGTATTTAAACCCACATGGACAAGGTGCCTATAACGATGTGCATCTATAGCGAAATTAATGAACCTCCGACGTTAACTAGACCGTCAAGCTATTTTTTGGAATCGTTGATCATAATTAAAGAATGCTAGTCCATTTCCCAAACCTCTAAGTAAACGCCCTAACTTTTAGTCGACAAAATCGTCCAAGTAGTTTTGGGATTGAGCAAACAATGAAAATGCTTACTAATAGGTAAGTCAGGAAAAAAACATTTCTAAAAGTAGACTTAGAATGCATACAAAACAACTCCTGCATAAAGGGGAGCAGAAATCCATTTGTTGAAAATTGGATCAAATTGAACTTTCCCAAGTAAATCACCATCTACAGGAATTCTTCGAATAGCCAAGTTCTCGTACCAACGCTTGGTGAACCATCCACATTAATGGATACAAACTATAGGAATGATGATTGAACACTGGCCAGATATATTGACCTTGTATTTTGATCATAATACCCTGAAATACAATAAGTCTTTGGTACTTATTATAAGCAAAAAAAGTGGCTCCGAGCCTTACTTCAAAAGAATGAACTCCTTTACATATAATGTTAACCCAAATCGGAGCTGAAAAGAACAGAATTCGTTGGTAGTAGTGGTTCACCTAACACTCTCATCCCCAATCTTCCTGTTTTGGTAGGTCAAACTGAAGTCGTAATTAACTATAGGTAACCTGCCCTCTAATTCCGTAGAATCTAGCCTTTGTAGAAAGGAGTTGGATCCGTTGAGCAATCGCAAAAGAAATGCTCAGAAGAAAAAAAGAATAATAATGGGAAAAATTTTTCATAGTATTTTAAGAATATTTAATTCAATAAAGTGCAAGATTCTGAATGGGGAGATAATTGATTTATTATTTTTGAAGAAATTATTTGATTGAAAACAAATAGATCTTGATATAATTATTTGAAGTAAATGAATGACTTTAAAAATTAAATCGTCGAAGTAAGAATATTCAGGCACCTGCGTCTTTCTTTTCTTACTGAACACTTTTAGTTTTGGGTGCTTGTATGAATGTTGATTCTACTTTTTGGCGATGTTTACAAGGAGGCCTGAAATCTATCCCTGAAAGATTTTCGAAGTTATTGTATCAACCCTATAAAAACGAAAAGTATAACGAAGGAAAGTGAGAGGTGAATTTTGAAAGATTTCAGATTAATCTCAATCTAAACTATTGAGCGGATCAGTTCAATCCTTCTAGTACTT
>Ga0163217_1053664_pt1 | contig 20308 bp, 16 predicted proteins | sample SynspAceP_FD_185933 | JGI IMG/M metagenome (GOLD analysis project Ga0163217, IMG submission 185933) | Saline lake microbial communities from Ace Lake in Antarctica - Synechococcus sp. Ace-P (PacBio error correction) | ecosystem: Environmental > Aquatic > Non-marine Saline and Alkaline > Saline ...
ACCACGGAGGGGGACGGCGGGGGCGGGGGGGCGGGGGGAGGGGGGCAAGAGAAAAAGGAATCTTTTTCAACTGAAAAAAAAAAAATGGAAAAATTCCCTTTCTGGAAAAATCTACTTGACAATGATTAAATTTTCTGGATTGGGGATTAACCCTTCTGACAAGAAATTTCTTTTGCATTAGCCTATCCTCGAAGTTTGGCAAAAGAAATGGTGAAAAGGAGTATGAAAATCATCCCTGCCTTTACAAATTATTTGCATTCTCAAGCTTCCTCCCACTTGAGCGAAGCACTTCGTGATACATTGACCCCTTCAATGAAATAGAACAAATCCCTTCTAAAATTTCCGGTTTGTACGCGTCAATTGGAAGGAACTATTGGGGAGACTAATGGCAAGCAAATTTCCTCTAACCGAACCAGGAATCTTCTTTCCCAAAGCGCTTGGGTTTTTTAAATAAGACTGAGAGAACCTATATCGGCAAACATGGCTACTCACGTGCGTTTGATGGAACCTGAAAAAGGTGTGTTTTAATCGATCAGGTGCTAAAACCTGTGCTATTTTGTCATTTCACTGGAGCTATGATTACGCCAATTGGGCTTTGCCAAATACCAATGGAAGACTCGGAAGAACCCTAGGCTTGTGCCGAGGCATTACCCTTCCAGAACTATCATCGGAAGTAATTGATTCTAATAAATTAATGGATGCCTCCTAACTTTTTATTTTGGGGAAATAGATGAACAATTACCTCAAAAGCAATCAATTCTGAGCAAGCCTTGATTTTATTAACTTCTGAGCGCGTTTCAAAGCGCTTCATCCCGATTATTATGACATCTGATCCTGAAATTATGCTTTACCATCTAATTGATCCAACCCAGAAAGTCATAATACTAATCACAACTGGGATTTTCTCGAAGCCAATTTTTACCACTCCTCAGTTGTTGATGCATATGGCTTTGGATTTTCTCATCGTCTCAAGAACGAATCAATTTAGCAACCGATCTTCCGCCGAATTTATCGGATTTTGACATTCGAAACAACCATGCATTAAAATGCTCTGGATCAATCGATCGAAAAGACAGCGGCTGGTGTATCATGAATATAAAATATTGTATTCGTTGGGAAACATAAATTTGAACCAGACCTTAAGGAATTATCTCTCAACACATGGTTTTTTCGTCGAATCAATTAGGGAAATTCTTCTCCGCTTGTTTCTTATGTTCCAATCCACATTTTTTCACATCAAAAGTGTCTCCATCGCTAGATATTACTTTCATATTCTTTCGACTCAGATACTTTTGTCTTTTTGGACCGCTGGTATTATTGTCATCGTGACATGAAGAAAAGGGAAATACTTCCGAATATGGACCTGAATGCAATGTAACTCATCGGTGGGTTGATAAGTCGGTGACCTTCGATTGTACTTCTTTACCAACAATTAACTTTTTGCTGAAAAAGTTTGTGTCAGATTTTTTCCTATATCCAACTGGTAATTTCGCCAATGTTACCAATACCATTCTTGTTCCCAATCAAGCTCAGCATCCATCTGAGCGCTCCAATTGAACTAGACGCAACTAATCATCAGGTCTTGTGGGGATTTTATTGATGCGACTCTCCGCAACTAATATCCAATCACGCCAACCATCTCGGCATTTCCATCCCGGTTTGATTCCTGATATTTCCTTTAACCAACTAGCATGGTGAGTCAAAAGTGTTTGGATCCTACCAATTCATAGGGTTTCCATAAAATTCCACAAAGACCAATTCCTTTCGAATAGCAGGCATAGCCGCATGAAGTTGACCACATCTATAGACCCTTCAATTAACTGCCTCGTAGGTCACATGTCCAGTGTGTCATTTTTTTGTATTTCAATATAAACTTCTCAATTGCCTTTTTTCCCCTGAACAACAGCAAATTGAACTTTGGGTTTAGTTTGGATACAAGTAAAGTCTCTACAGATTCCCATTTGCAATTTATGCTATAACATCTCAGAGAAATTCCCCACTGCTTGTTTCTCCTTTCAAATTTCCATTGGGATCCCTAAGGCAAAGCAAATGGGATTTACTTTATTCCTTTCAAGGTCATGAAATCTACAATCTAAAAAAAATCCATCCGTGAGCAACAAGTTCAAGATTCCACACTTTTTGCATAGAGTCATATTCCGCAAACTCTCTATTCTTTTTCGTCAGACAGTGACATTATTAATACTGGATTGAAATAAAATAATAAATCCTTTAGACTGTAACCATCGAATTTCCCCCGAAAAATTTCACCTCAAATAAAAAAACAAAACAAGCCACCCTGTCCCCCCCCCCCTTCCCCAACCCAATTTAAAAGAAGACCATTTTTTAAGCCAAATCTCCAAATAATCCTACAGCGTAAATACTTTGATCTCCTTATAATAGTCGATTAGCCAAAAAAACTAGCTTTTCACCCAGTTAATGTCAGCTCCCAGTTCATCTGTGATATCAAGATCTTCGATAGTTGAAAAACAGGATAAATCCCCAATACATTAAAATGACTGCGCTAACTATATCTAAATAGTATTAATTATTCGATTTATAAAAGGACTTTTTTGATGGTAATTAACAACTCAGGTCAAAAGTCATGCAGTTCTCGAATACTAAATGCTAAAAAAACGCCTTCTTTTCTGAAGAACCCATTACTATTTCAAGCTGCATCTTAAATAAATGAATCGACAAAATTCAATTTAACAAAATATTTCTAAGTGGTTATGCTTGCCTCAAGAGAGATACGGCAATATTTAAAATTACGCCTAAGTTTTCGAATGCCAATTATCACCTCCTCATCTCGCGATAAATATCCGTCGGAAATGACCATTCCCCATTGAGTCTGCCCAGAAATAAGAATAAAGAATTACAAACTGGGATATTTCGATCCAGTTTTACGATTTGCTCTTTTCTCTGATGCATAGCCCGCAATCGATTTTATAGAATTCCAGTTTGGAATCATTTTTAAGTAATGATAGCGCGCCAAAATCGCGCCGGATTTATTTTGCTCATATCGAATAAACAATACCGTCGACTTAGGGGCTCCATCCTCTTTTTCAATTAGATGTTCGCGATGGCCGAACATCGAATATTAAGAATACTCGACTGCTTATAGGAACCAATAAATTCTTCACTAACCCCCAAAGCAATTAACTTTCTCTCCAGGCCTTTTGCCGAACCATAATACCGGAAATGAATTTAGCTGACCAATTGATCGTTTTGATCCACTCCACGCTTTTCGAACATGGATCATACTTCCATAACTTCTTTGGATGTGAAGATAGTTGAGCTTCTCTTCACCGAAGGCAAATCTCATTCTTAGTGATCGAATAGGCAAGTGATTCCAGTAAGGACAAAAACGATATCACTCATCTCATGCTGTAAGATGGCAGATTCGTGGTATTGCTGCCTACAATCACTCGGCGCTGAAGAGTATAGGTGTCTGCATTACTCAAGAAAAATTCCAATTGAAAAGTTTGCAATATTAACCACTAGAATATTAACTCACAGCAGTTTTTGAACCGTATCCTGAAGCATCTAACCGCTCTAGGTTCACGCGGCAGCTTATCCATACAGAATCCGAGGAGAACGTCATTGCAAGCCTTGAGCGGTCATCCTTCCAATGGCGCATCGGCTCCATTCCATTATTTTTTAGAAGAGGATTTGATCCCAAGCCACATGGTCGAGTCGTAAAGCTTTTCCACTTATAGTGGATAATCATTCAGAATATCCCAAAATTATTTATAATCGTTGTCTGAAGCACTAGAACATTCGAATTGCTCTCTTTCTCCTAATTTAATGGTTTTCATCAATTTTATCCGTTTCCAATTCAGCGTGTCTACTTTTCGTCGCTCATCCAAGGCTCTCAGTCCTTCTCTTCCTTTTGTATCTGGCGAAGTTCGGGATACAAGTTTTCGCAGTTGTCCTCGAATATCACCGTCCTTGTAACCTTCAAGTAGCACGGCACCAAAGACCACTTTTCTAGTTTTTGATTTGATTTCCCCTAATCAGATTTCTAATGAGGCCCGATCATTTTTCCCTAATCTCAAATGACGATGATAAATATAAGAACGCATCACTTTCAAAACAACAGCGTCTAAAGATCAACCACCATCTCCCGGATTATTTACCAATTCTACTTTTTTTATTGGATTCAAAGTTGAGAAAAACCAACGTCCATTATGCTCAATATTGTAGTCTTTAGGATTTAAAAAACCACTCGAAGTTGAAACTGGATAAAATCTCCATAATCGCATTTCATAGGCTAATTCAGTGAAGTATCTCCATCTCTTTGACCAGATTTCCTCAAAATATTCGATTGAACATACAAGCGTTGCATTTCGTCCGATTACTTTTCAAGAAGTCCTACGAATTCAATTTTCTTTCCCTCACCTGCTGATCTGATTCTAGGCGGATTCCTAATTTGAGTCAGTGTCATTCTGAGAAGAAATAACCCATTTTGAATAAGCCAATTCCTACGAATAAAATCTATTCAGAAGCGATAGACCACCGAGATGCATTACTATTTTGAACTTGGAAAATCCTGAATATTTTTACCTAAAGTCCATGCGCCCGTTTAACATTAACAGAAAGCCTCTCCACATACGATTAAGTGGGTCAAATTTGGGCCTCTACTATAAGTGCTTCGCAGGTTCTGGTGTGTTCAATAAAAAACCCTCAACCCTCCCCGGAGCTGCCGCGCGCTCGAGCCAAGAAAGAGCAAACTCCCGCTGTACTCCACTCGAACCTCCCTGTCCACCAAGGCTGCTTGTACAGGAATGCGTAATATCAAAAACCAACTGGGCAAATTTAGTCCTCAATAATTGGCCATCCACGCATATCACACTTAAAGTTATGAAAGCCTAAAATGAATACCCACGCTCCAGTCCAATTACAGACGTGTTCATTCTCCGGGTTGGAGCCTCGACCTTGACCAGCATAGTTAGCAGTGTCCTTTCCGTGCCATGAACTTGACCCTTTTAATTTTAGCTGTGCTTTACCCTGTATTTCCATGCTGCTTGCAGAGATAACTCGTGTTTGTCTAACAAAAGAAATGCTGGAATCTGTACCGACAATCAACCACCCTTCTGCAACCTCAGCAGCTTGGTAAACTTTCCGTGAATATCTGGTCAACTAATGGAACCTGAAGCTTCCTTACCGGCACTCGTGGACCGCACCGCTCGATGATTTATCCATACCAATAACTTCTGAAAGTTTCCCGAGGCAAGTTCGATTCCTTTTGTCAAATGAAGCCTTTGAAGACAATAAGAAAACCCATTCTGCTCACAGCCCAAGCTTCACTTTAGTGCCGAATTCTCCAAACAACTATCAAATACTTTCTACCGCACAATGCCTTGAAAAACAAACACCGCTCTCTGTCCAAAACTCAATGAATCAGTGAATTTCATGATTTTTTCGATCAGTTCGTTCATCCTCTCTTGAATTAATTTCTCTATGATCGGACTGACGAGCCTTGAGCATACAAGAATCAAATCTCCGACTTCTCTAATTAACGCCGTTTTCCACCGGCAAATCCTGGAACATAGTGGCAATATAAGCGTTGATATATTATATGCAGTCGAAGGACAAATAGCTAGATCCCAAACTCTAGCTTTAAGATCAGGCAATCAATAACTCAATAACCAGATATAAGCCTACTTCTTTAGGGCTCTCAGCGTCCAACGTTTCGAGTACTTCTTAAATTCCTTACCCTTGTCTTTTGACGCCCATGGTAATCGGGAAAAAAAAAATCAAATTCAGCTCCTCGCATCTGTTCACCAAACTCACATGGAACGATTCCTCTATCGTATCGCTCCCACCATATGCAGCCTACATTCGGACGTAAAAATTGATCGTAACATAACCCGTCTTTGACTTGATCATTCTCTATACTCCCGCGCTCATCATTATCATAATTGATTCTCCGTCAGTCATTACCACGCTCGAATGTTCCGAATTTAGCAACACGAATGTTTGCGGCCCGCCTCAAAAAAATTTCCAGCGGACATTGGCGAATAGTCGGACCGATTATTTTTTTTTTTTTCCTGTTTCCATTAGGATCGAATATAAGTCCAGTCTTCGTTGCCGATTGATCTTCGTACACTTCTGTTTTCCGCTGCTTCGTCAGTAAGATCCAAAGTCCACATCTGCTCACTCATTTATCAGTTTCTTCATTTCATGAATGCTTGAGCCACCATCGATCATGAGAAAAGATGAAATCAGATGGCGAAAAATGTGCAGCCTAAGAATACGTTGAAATATACCATATTCTCCATGTTTCATCTAGGAAATTCCGACAGAGCCCAGTAGATTGCCACATAGCATCTCGTTTGCGAATAGCGCCGAGATCTAGCACATGTATTACCCGTAGAAGCATTCTTGGTATCGCGTCGAACTGGGGACAAAATAATAAATCCATTTACTCTCAGTCTAAGATTCTTTCCCACTCCGGAAATTCAACATCAATAGCAGATCAAAATCCTATTCTGCCCTGCGATCATTTAAAGATCATTTCTATCCCATCCTCTCCTGACCAGACCCAACTACGGCAGGCTTCCAATCACGAGTTGATAAGTAATATTGTATGTTTAATTCTGGAGCTACCATCTCTTCGACCAGAGGTAGCTTTACATCTCCGAAGTTGTTTTTTACCAAATCGTAATTCCGGCATAGAGCCCTTGCGATAAAATATTTACATTAATAAGATACTGCCAGATCACTCATCCGGCTGAACAATTTCATCTGTGTAGTTCTTGGCAAATTTTCGAATAGCTTCTCTGACGCGTCCATATCATTGAACTCGGCCAAAGTGCGCGGTTTGAAAAACTCAGGAAGCAGGCAGATGCTCCTGAGTTTGTAATCCGATATCAGTATCTTCACGAAAAATTCTCACTTGCTTCGTCATTCAAGTCCATACCACATTAAGAGAAGCGACGCGACTCCAATTGTACTAAGCCCAATCTCACGATACGACCTTTTATTTCGATCAGTCTTTTCATCTTTTCCATCATAAGATATTACGATCCAACTCCCATAAAGTGTGGCCATAGAGCGCGCGAATCAGGTTCCGAAAGGCATATTTTAGTGATCACCCTTTCTAACGTGAAAATTCGTTGGCAACTGAAAAAGAAAAGCACTGGAGCCGAAAACCTTTATTTTACAAGTCAATGTACTTAACGAGGAGTCAGCGTCTGCATATTTTTTGTAATACCCCTGGGATTTCGACCACCGGCAATGATAGAACGGAGGTTTTAGTTCCGCAAAGTGCTTTACGTGCATCATACGTCCTTCTTGCCGATTTCGCATTCCTCTGTAATCTGCATGGACAGCAAAACATCTGTTCCATAAAGCGTATCTCATCCTCATTCATGGGATATCAAATTACCATAAGCCGGTTATTGAATCGTAAGTATATTATCTCCAAATCTGCGCATTAATCTACCAAAAGGCTAAGCGGCAGCAGCTAACACTATATCCATTACGTCCTCAACTACCAATTTGCCTTCGGAAAAGCTTCAAATTCGGTTTTTAACTCTGGCTTGGTCCAAGCTCCACCTTGATTTCGATAGATGTGCAATCATTATTTTGCACGAATATTATCGTAAATGCCCAGAAAATGCCTTGGGAATGTTACCGAAGTTGAGATCGGTGCTGTCTGAGTTCTCTTGTGTTTCTCATGAGACAAAAATTAGCCAAAAACTATCTAATAATAAGGTAATGGAATCTTGTTGCTATATCAAAAGGCAAAAAAACATTCATCTGCTTATTTTTTGGTTAACTTTCTACGCTTGAATAAGAAATATCTTCAAAAATAAACTGCTAATTCGAAGAAGTGAAATTAAATAAATGGACATAAACATTAACGAAAGTAAAGCAAAGAAAAAGCCCAAGGTGTAACTCGACTGAGCTTGAGAAATAATGGAAACACTTGAGTCTAGTCAATCTAGCGAATTCAAAATTGACCCATTGGTTGTTACTTACATTGATTCTTCTTTCATTCGTAATATACTTTTTGTCGGCGCTGAGTGAGTTCGGAACTTATTGTTACCACAAGATTCTCAGTCGGCTCTATCCGATTAGATGTAAGCACTCTGGAATCCATTGGAACACATGTTCAAGACTGAACTTCCTAATGGCTTAGCTCAGGCTATTTTTTCTCTATTCTCCGAAAACCAATGGCCTTGATTTGAGCGCAATTTGCGCAATTTTTGGCTGGTCGTGTCGGTTGGGTATTGGTTTTGGTTTACAAAACATCACCAACAATTTCATTAGTGTTTAATCATAGCTTTTTAGCAACCAATCCAAGGAAGTGACCGAAATAGAAGTTGGAGATGTTTCCGGAGATCGTCATCGCATAAATCTCAGCAGTTCAACTATGATCGGTCACTAATGACAACATCAGCTTATATACATCTGTACCCAAATAGTCAATTTACGACTAGTCAAGTGATCAATTGGTCTCATAGACGGACCGAACTATCAGATCAAACTTCCCTGTTGGAGTCTCCTATAAAAAAGATCCTCAAAAAATAACAAAAAGATCTTATTGTCCGCTAACGAATAATAGCGGAGTATTGAACTACCCGACAGCCTGATTATTTATTAACAGATGAACTTCGGAGATTAGCAGTCTTAATTTCGACCTTCGCACGTTTTGGAAACTTCCGAGTACATCAATCGACCTAAAGTCCCCTTAAAAGTCAATTATATTATGAGATCTTTCGGATATGTTAAAGGAGAGGGTATATGGAGCATCCCATTGCCCACAAGCGAGATTCCTTCACCTGAAACGTTCTAGGATTTGAAAAATTAATAAATAAGGGGGAAGTTTTGCAGCTTAAGCATTCTGATCGGAAAATAAGTTTTATGAAAAAAATATTATTCACTTTCTGTTTCTCTATCATCTCATTCCCCTGCGTTTACTCGCACAGCTTTTACCGGTATCTTGTTTCGAGGACAGACCTATGCGCTCGATATCAGCTAGCAATTGGACCCACACAGTATTTTGGAGGAGCTCTAAATTCCTTTTAATATAATAGGCGTGCGTTTCAGCCTGACTGGAATGCAAGCTCTTTGCTTTCCATTACACTTTCGGCTACTACACTTTAAGAGCAGAGGAACCTCCATATGTTGAAAATGTCTGGTGGCATCAGATTTTAACCTTCTAGATCCTAGGGCTCCTTCGAACTCCAGAAAACCGAACATTTGAGCTAGAAACGGGACTAACAGGAATATGTAGAAATACTTATTCCCAGTAACCACCGCAAAAATCAATCGCCTGCCTTTGGAACGCTTGTTTTGCAGGATTGGCATGGTCCACGATATAACCCGGAACCCATATTAGTGGCAATTGGGTTGAATCTGCGACCACTGCAACTCGAGAACAATCCCTACGCAGCCGATAAACATTTATGGTCATCCCGACAGGGGTGTCGACTGAAATTAATAAGTAAACGTTATATCGGATCTTACTTCAGAAGGTAAGTTAACCGCTGGACCGTTTAACTGATTTATGGATGATAAATCTCAGCGTATAATGTAGCGTAGGTTTTACTTGGATCTAAGTGGACGACTATGTGACTGGAAATAACCCAGAACCGCCGTCCGTCTAGGCCATATGGAATCCTAGCTTTTATCATGAAACCGGAACTCCAGATTAGAGCTAAAATCCATTTGCGAAAATGGTGATAGAAATCCCGAAAGAGTGTTGCTGGACAACCCATCCCAGCTTCTGATGGCTAATATGACATGTGAATCTGGTGTGGAAATTCACCTTGTCCAAGGTATTTTGACAATCTGGATCTTCGAACAGGTTCAACGAAAAGTCGGATCAGTTCTAGGTAAGCTAACTTTTTCCACTCATGTACGCCACATTCACTTCTACAAAAGGAGAGTTTCGGTAGTTTCCCATTTGGGTAGGGGCTGAGCTTTTAGTATGGTCGTTTAGTAACCAGAAGCTGGACCAGTTTGATTTCGAGTCGAGACCCCGTCAGCAAAAGCCATCAATCCCTTTGTTCACAATTTCTCAGAATCATTGAAATGACTTATGCCTGATGAACAGTTCAATTTCTTCATTTCCCCTTCATTTGAAAGCGTTCCATCCCGGATGTAAGCTTCTGAAGTAGCCTTAAAAATGAGCACCGGAATATTGAACCATACAAGGTAAGTGAACGCTACTCTTTGAAAAGCTTAATTTGAAGGGTTGTGATTTTATCAAAAAGCCACTTTGGCTTTGAGCGACAAAATCACGAGGCAAAGCGACTTTCTAAAGTCAGTCACATCTAATGCTTTTCTACTGTCCTAACGACTGGAAGACAGTGCTTTACGAAGCACTTTTTGTAGTGTACGATCGCAATGAATTCCCATCTGAGTATCCCTTTCCATATTGCACCTAGGAACATAAATCGGTTTTCTTCCTCAATTACTACGTAGGATTTAACTCATTTGTGCACATTTGAGCGATCGAATAATTGTGTCGATTGGACGCTTTTTGTAGGGCTATTGCTTGAAAATGTATCCCAGGAAGGTACTTTTTGCTCTCGTATTCTCGGCCAAAATCGGGATATACCTTTTTTAGCCTCATCTGAGCAGCAATATCCCAATCTACTCTTGCGAATAACTTGTGACAACATATGATTTCTGCTTTCGGATTTGGAACTGATCTTTTTGAGCAGCTTTTAAGCGCTGCCAGAGAAATAGGAGCAAAATCATCAAATGGGAACGACGATCTTTCAATGGTGAATTCAAAATTGATGGACCTACCAATGGAACACAATCACTATCCTTCATCAAACTGTCAAAAATCAGCAGATCTTGATGAATAAAAATTAGCAAAATTGAAGCCTAAAGATCCATTTCCATCTTTACGTCACAGCGACAATATTTTACAATGAATTCAGCATAACAGCCATTTGAATAACCAAGCTCTTCATAAATCATGAAGTGCTCGCTTTTAACTTGAGAAGTTAACTGTATAGAATAAGCTTTTATTACCTCCCAAACTTCTCAGGCTTTAGCAATAATGATTGTCTAATAATAAACCCACCACCTCACTGCCTATGGGCTTTCGGCCCACCCCATTTTAAATCATTTCAAACGTATTGCTCCCCCGACTATATAGACGCCACGTACCCAACGACCTCCTCCTAGTTTTGCAAAAATATATCGTTTCGCCCACGTTTTTACAATGGTCCTTACGCCGCTCGAACTGTTGCAATATCGAAGGCTCCACAGACAAGAGCGATTCTAAGATCCGCAAGCTTGTGATTGATTGTTTTAAAGAGAATTATATGGGCTGGTGAGCTAGGCGTAAATTAAACTTGATTTCACGGATCTCTACTTTTTGACGGTTTGAGATTGTTATTAATGTCAAAATGAGAATCAATTAGCTTAGATACACAAATCAAATCAACACACTATTGAAATTACGCATCTTTTTGCCTAATCGCAGTTCTCATCACCATGACCTTTTTTATTACCCAAATGCACAATCGCCGATTCTCGATCAAAGACTTAGGAAATCAAACTTCAAGAATACGGGCAATCGCCAAATGGAACTTATGTCAAATCGCGGCAATTGGAAATACGCTTTATCTTGCTGGAACCGGCCGGATGTTTCGGGAAGGTTTGGAGCTACCATGAGCTATTGAAGCATGGCTATCAAGCAGCCCGAGAGACGGGGATAGAATTTTATTGCTGTATTGAAAGCAGCTCTGGGTGATCTAAGCCGAATTAAGCCATTCGTCAAAAGTGCTTGAAATGGTCAATTCCGCTCCGGACTTCACCGATCACCCGAAAGTCATCAATGGATTTTTTCGGATCTGATGGAGAATGTTTGGAGAGCTGGGAAAAGCATGCCCGATCGCTGTGGAGTTCGCTGCCTTACCTAATAATATTAGCAGTTAAATTGAAGTGATTGTCGAATTGAAGGATTGAGAAGTGTGGGGAACGATTGCTGGATATTGGATAATTATATAGCCAAATGAATGCTGATAAACTACTCATTTCCCCCTGAATCCTGACCATTCCCATTGGAACAGAAAGCTGCTAAAAATCAAGACTAGCTTCTTTGCCATTGGATGGCTCTTCCTTCCAATTCGAGAAAGGTGTTCTTTGACGATCCAATCCTCCCGCATAGCCTGTCAGCTGTCCATATCGTCCCGTAAATTCGATGCAGGGATATCACCAATATGGATTGGCCCCGATTGCCAGCACCTACCCCGGAATTGCGGCAGGATTCCATAGAGCCTGAGAAAAGCTCAAAATAGGAAGTCGTCTCCCCAAACGGAATTTTTGTTGACAGCCGCCAACCTGATACTGGAAAGGCGTCCCCGAAAGCAGAACGGTAAATTGAAAGGCTCTGCCTTTTCCCCAGAAAATACGTCAAATCCATATGTTTTTGGCTTCTCAATAGAATCCATCAGCGGTTGACGGAAACTTCTTACCTCTGAAATCGAAGTTCTTGAAATAGAAATCGTGCTGAGTAGAAAATAAATATTCCCTAAGGGTGAACGAATGATGGTCATTTTGACAACTATTTTATGTTTGAAGATTTTTTTTAAAGAAATAACTTTATGAATATATCTCTCGGCAAAAATCTGCTTGTGAAATAGAAACAAAATCCTATTATTTCAATCCAGCGCAGCGGAGGTCTATTTCTGCAGTAATTTCCATCTTATTTCATTCCTATTTTCAAACTCATCCAAGCCGATACCTCACACTCCCGCACTTGTTTCAATCTTCCACTTCGAAAGGCGGATAGATCGGATTTGCAAAGCAAAGGAGCAGTTTTCTGTTCAGATGTGATTCGTTGTAAGCGAGATTTTAAAAGGTGGAATCCAGCCTGCCTCGTAGATGAATATCGCTCGCCGTCTTTGATCCGCCATCCAATCGTCTATGTTATTCGCAACGATCCCAAGCGCATCTGGGGGAAAAAAAAAAAAAAAAAAAATTTCCGGTTTATAAGCCCCCCCATCCGAAATCACCATCCACCCTGGAACACCCGTGCTTCTTATCCATCGGAAGGAAAGGCAGGGCAAAGGCGCGGTAACTCGAGATAAACTCCGGTCTGAAAATCTCTGCGAAGGTAACTCGTTTTTTACTTCTGAGAGACTACTTCGATTTAAGTTTCTTACTACCCTGATTCATCCAACCGTGGTGGCAAGATCGAAGCTTTCGCCACGAAAATTGATCCGTCTCAGGAGTCGCGGAGCTTGTACTCTGAGTAAGAAGTTAAATGCTTCACGCGGAAGCAGAATATTCTCACGATCACGTTGAGTAGTCGGAAATTTTCACCAGAGTTTCCAAGGAGGGTTCAACATTCAATTCGTACCCTGCAAGTTTCGATCGTGATATCCCTATGGATGAAGCAAGGACTTCTTGGTTAGTCCCTTCTGCTTTCGGAGGAGTTTTTGAAATTTGTGGTTTAAGAGTCATTTGTTTTTCTTTAGCAGGCTTTCAATTTTGTAGTAAAATCCATCCCATACCAACGTCATTGCGAGGATGATAACGAAATCATGAATTTTAGCTAAATCACTCTGCTTCTGAAGCAATCTGTTTTCCCCTTTGGACAGATTGCTTCGGACGGGAAATTCTTGCATTCATCATCGATTTCACCGACGTCCTCGCAATGACGTACACATGAACATCTTTCGCACCTCCGTCAATCTAAATTTTTTTCCTTCACCAAATATAAAAGAAAAATGAATTAATTATAGACAGCTAAAATGTCAATTTTATTAACAATAAAGCAATGGAAGTGCACGGAATAATCGTACACATGGATCTAGCTCCTACTTTGTGTCGTGAGCGGCCTGTTTGACAGCCGATTGAATGAAAACCTATCCTTATTGGGGTTCGGGTGATCGGGCGTGTCGCTTCCTGTAGCTACGAAGCACGAAGTTTGGCGTACACTCGCTATCCTATCGGACAGCGCGGCAACTTTGCCCCGAGGCGTTGAATCATCCGGGGTGACTTTGGAGAAGCACAGTCAAAAATCCCCATGAAGTCACCGAGTCATCCGGGAGGAAGTACCACTATTTTGAGGTCCTCCCACTCGATGAGTTTTACATTTGACATGGCGGGAATGGTCGCTTCTTCGGCTGCTTTAACAAGCTTTCCGCAGGCAAATCAGAGCCCGCAATCATCAAGAAACCGGATTGCCGATTTCCCTCTGGACTATCCGGACATAAAAACCGCTCCAAAGTCGCCACCGGTGAAACGCAAAACCTAATAATGCTAAACAAATTCTACAAGCGAAGAGAACGCTTTCTCGCCCCTCTTTCCGTGCGAAAAATTCCGATGATCGGCGAAAAGACCTCTCAGACACTTATAATTGGGCGTCGAAAAAGTGCTCACACTCCAAGCAAATGCCGGCCGAACTCCTGCACAGCCACCTTCGGAAAAACGGGACATGATCTGGGAAAAAGCAAATGGCAAATCGACTTCAGGTCCCCGTGGACTCCCTACTCAGAAGCGAAGTCGATCTCTAACGGAAAACACTTTTGAGCAGGACAGCCATCGACGTGCGTATGCCTGGAGGCGACGCTCGTAGCGATGACGGACAACTCAATCCGGCAAGCTGGCGCCAACGGCCAACTCTCGGCCTGCTGAGTTGTAAAAGATTCGCTATCAAATTTTGATACCGCATACGAAGTCAAGCAATCGCAATCCCTATACCTCGGCGGATCATACGCTGATTCCGCTGGTGAAGGAAGCTTCTTTTCGCAAGCTCCTACAACCGCCGATGCCTCAGCCGACTGATCGGCGTGCGCCCTTCAGCAGTCTGGTCTATGGCAACTATCAGATCCAACTCTTCGAAGACACATCAGAAAGCAGATCAACCTGTATCAAAGCGTTGGACAAAATCAATGGAAATTCCGGTGAAAAAAGTCGTCTGCCGAGCCGTAGCATGGCATTGGGGAAGACGATTTAATCCTTTTAATGGGTGGTGGTGTGAGAGAATTAAATTGAAAAATTTGGAAAATGAGTAATTAGTGATATGCGCCTTAAAAAAATACGGCCACCGCATTCTTATTCAGATTTGGATCAGTTATTGAACACTATAGAATTAAGATACGTAAATCTCGATGTAACCGTAAATAAAATCATTGTAAAATTTTTTCATTACGATCGAGGATTACAGGAAATCAAAAAATCTACAACAACAACCATCCAACATCTACTTTTTTCAAGAAAACTCCTAAATTCCCAAATGAAATCCATCCCTCCTCTTCAGCTCTGAGCGACTTGGCTTTCGCCTTTGGCAAGATAAAAGATCTTCCTGAGTGCCGCTTATTGATGCGGATACCGACATGCGCTATTTTGGACAAGCACTTTCAGCCGAAGAATCTCAAGCATGATGAACGAATGAGATAAAATGTACGAAAATAGAGGCTATTGCTAACTTGTGCTGTCGACTCTTTAAATAACAGGCAAATTCACGGAATTGATTGGACTGGGCTGGAAAAAGCTTTTCGAGGCAGATTTCACACACCTGCGTAGATATTGGATGGCGACTCGATAAGCGATTTTCGGAATCAGGGCTATGCTTCGAAGGAGCAAAACGCTGTCTAAATTTGCCAGCGAAAATCAGGATATAGATGAAGTCCTTTCCATGGCTTCAAATTGGAAATGAAGCCTTCTAACTCATGTCATGAAAAAATAGGGATGAGCTTTGGAAGGATTTTGAAGCATAACAGATTTAGCACATAAACCAAACATATCAACGCTCCATTCTGTGTATCGGATTTCCTTGCACACCACACTTTGAATAGAAATCATACCCCTTTTAATAAGTGTATGCACATCATGGATTCACACAGCGTTAAAAATTGAGCTCCAAATCGGGAATCACTTATCTCTCAAAAATTAAGGTTGAGCCAAACCCAAATCGAATAATTGAATATGCCTTTGTCAATTTGCTTTTACATTTTCTCAGAGAAACCTTTGCATCCATTGCGCTTATTAAGTTTTCAAAAAAAAGTGCCGCCCCCTTTCGAAACGACACCCCTAACCATCCAAACTCTATTAATTTTTATTATGCCAAAAACAACGAAGCAATTCTAGCACTTGGCTTTGTCAGTGTAACGCTCATCCCATGCTTCGATACTGCATCCTGCATCAATACTAGTTCAAGCTTACTACATCACCCCAGCGAGATACGTTTTCTTCTCCAATATAAATCCCCTGAGTTGGTGGCCGGCAGTGTCCCGCGCTGAACCATTTGTTGATCCAACACTTACAGTATCTAGGCCTTTTTTTTGGTTCGAAGTCTTCTACCATTGACCATGTCTTGCTTCCAACAGAGTGAATAGATAACGCTGCCTGTCAACACCACATCATTTCTGTGTTACATTACTGCTGACCCTGGTAAAGCTCTTAACGCCTGTTTCCTCAATGCTTGAGATAGTGCTAAGATGTAGGGTAATCTTGAATGGAGAGAAATTCTTTTGCTGTAAAATCAAAATCAGGCTCTGAACGGGTGTTCCTTTCAGTACATTGAAAATACTTCTTGCAAAAACTTCAACGTGAGCTAACCTCATGGCCCTTATTTTTTTGAAAAATCACCCGATCGGCTGCAAGTAATCACCATAGATTCCAAACCTGTCTGGTAATAACGATACTGCTAAGTGCTCTAAGGTACCCAATGCAAAATTCAATACATCATCAACTTGCGGTTATCTGCTTTCGCCTACCGTTAGGCAAAAGCCGTCAAAATTCCAAGTGAACAGCAGCCATAGCCACCTTTTCCCTTACTCCATATCGCGCCAAACGACGAAATGCATCTTTCTGAGAAAAAGGTTCCTCTCTGCCGAGTTTTTTGTGTCGACACATTGTATCTTATAATTTTAAATAAGTTCATTCTTTAGAATTTAAGGTTGGGAATAAAAGGCAATTGACTGAATCAATCGAGTCTTTACATAGTTACTTGCTGCGGTCAATTTACTTGAGGAAAATTCCAAAGTTCCGCTCAAGCCCCGGGCATCATGCAAATTATCATCACCAGCGATAATCAGCTGAGCCAGGATTGATCAGTCACGAATTGCTGCGGCAATGTCCTAGCTTCCAACAGATACTATTTTACCCGCAATCAAAGAAGGTCTGCAACTTTCCAAAAACTGGTCCGCACCATTGTAAGCCGCAACTCCCTAAACTCTTTCGAATGTCTTTTGCTGCATCATATCATGAAGCTCGGTTGTTAAAATCAATTGAAGAAAAATCATTTCCAAATTAGCATGGCATTACCTCCAATGCCCTAGCTTTAAAAAATTCCTCTATGGGCTCTCTCATGCTTTTCCAGTGCACCCATGATCGCTTTTCTCTGCATTGGCGTTTGCAAAATATCCCTCCTGCAACAACACTTCCATAGAAAGCAGCTTCCATTTGCTCCAGCGCAATAGCGGCATAATGTAATTCAGTATGCCGCCAGAACCCAAACTACAACTTCCACCCATCATCATTGGTGGCAATCATGTCAATCCTCATTCATTACAGCCCTACCAACAATAGGCCAAGCTGCTGCAACTGGATAAGGTTTCCTTTTCTCAAAAACTCCCTCGGTTGGCATTTTTTACCAGGCCTACAGGTTTGATTAGCTCATTTTTTTCATTTTGGATTGGTTTGTTAATAATCATCGGATAAAGATTTATGCACTCGATGATCTTGTCTGAGAAGACCTGTGTGCATTTGTCTTGAAATTACAAGTGACTTAAAGCTTTGGATTGGGTAGATTTTTAAAAAATCACCAAAAAAATGAGAATGCTATCCATTTTCAAACATAAGCAGCCTATTTCAAGCGGATTGGAAAAAACTTCTCAGGAAAAAATTCCTTATATCATCCGCTAAAAAAGTACTCGCATCCACGTCTGATTACCATCTATTTGTTTCAGAAAAAGGGCTTATTTCCCGCCAAATAATATTTTTACTATGAATTTCTAAGCATTCACACTTTCTCTGATCTTTATTCAGACTATCACCTTGCGCAGCAAAACTCCCTCACTCGGGAGATGGAGTCGAATCATTGAATGGAATTTGACCTGATTTCGTTCCCGAGAAAATCAAATACCGTTTCTTCTGGCCACACAGCCACGCTCGAGCCGAACGGCGTAATCAACAATGCGGCCGACAATACAGCTCCACTGCATGGGCAAAAGCTAATTTGCCACCGAACTTAATTGCGATGAATTGCTCCAACCACAAATTAAATGGAATCACCGGAGCCATGGCTCGCTTTTTCCAGGAGCTTTTTCAATTACGCGAGGAAGCTTTACGCAACCATTTTGAATTAGAGATATTTGAAGGGCCCTTGCAAAAAATGGATTCAAAAATATCATCATTCACTAAATGGTCATGGAGGCGACAACTGCCGTCCTACAAAAAAATAGCGGGCGAAAGTTCCCAATGAGCAGGCATCCGTAACCCTAGTGATCATTGGTGGTCCTTACGCTTGCGGAGTGACCATGGAGGTTTTTCTAAGAAGAATGGTGGACATGCCCGACTCAACGAAACTGCAATACATCCAAGCGATTGATCATACTTGTCAAAAGGAAAAATACAATGCTGATCTAGCCACTTGCCTATCCTAAACCGGAACTTTGGCTTGCGCCGTCCTTTTCCTTTCCTCTATTGGTTTGTATCAAGAAGGGCAGGGCCTTATTCCAAATTTTCAATGAAGCTCAAGTCCAAAGAATATTTCCAAAAGGTTGATTGCAAAAAGTGGCGGACCTGATCAAAAGAGACCGATCCGGAAGTGGAATTTGGGGCAGGATTGTAAATTATGTGTAAGATTTACGAGACTTTTTGAAGACCTGACTATTTGTCCAATAAACTTATTACTTGATGCCTTATCATTCCAACCAAAAACTTTCAAAATAAAGATTTTCAACAAGAACAATTAAGAGAGGGCATGAGTTCGATGTTGCCAATTTCAGCCAAAGTGCAAATTCTCTGGGCTGGATTTAAGTGTTTTAGCTGAAAAATGCTTCGTTTACCAGTTGTGATCTTAGTAATGGTGAAGGTGTTTAAGCCGGGTTCAAACAAGTCGCTTCAAGGATTGTAAGATTTCTGGGCGTTATCATTTTCATACTTGCAATTCCATTTTTATGGAATTCAGCGTTTCGATTGCTTGTCAGCTCGATTACTGCAGTTCTTCATCCTCCAGATCAAAAAAACAAGCTTTCATACCTGTCGAATGCATGAAGCAAGTTTTACTAAGGCATAATGGTGGATGGTGGGAGTTTTAGAGCATTCTGACCTCACTGGAGTGATTTTTGATCGAACGGTTTTTTTGGGAAAAACTGATTTCGAAATGCCAAATTTCCAATCGACCCTGAGCTCAATCGCAATCCAAAGGGGCTTTTTTTGATTTGATGGATTGCCTGGCTTGTTTGGGTGCGTTATGGGATTAAGGTTGGATAGGAAGCAGTTGTGGGATGTTCGTTGTCAGTTGTCCCGGTTGTCGGTTGTCGGTTAGTAGAACTTTGCATTTCCATTGGGTTTTTAAGCATTTCGCATTTTTTTTGATCATTACCCAAAATCATTCCGACAATTCCCGTCATTGCCCTTGCATCTGAGTGATTTTTTTGACTACATTATAAACTTAATTTGTTGATTTAATAACATCTTGAGGAGATATAATTGGGAAATATGGTGAAATACACCTTCTTCGGTCGGTGAAATAGCCGTATTTCACCAAAGGCTATTTCGCAAAGCATAGTTCAATTAAAGACGTATTTCGGTCGAGATATTTCAAAAAGGTTCTATTCAGCATATCCCTATTTCAAAAAACAGAAACCAACGAAAGATTCTCTTTTCCTTCGAAATGACCATGTTCCCAACTGCCCTCCCACTTTAGTTTCAAATTACGGCCACGATTGTCCTGTCGAGATGGTTGGGATGCAAAGCCAAAGCGTGATCGATGCTTTTGCGCTCACTGCGATATCACTGCACTGCGGGGCTTTTCCATTTATCCGTGCTTGCCCAAAAGGCAGGAATTCATCCGGTAATTGGTTTGATTTCCGCATGGCCGCAATCAATCCTTATGTCGGTCTATAGCCCAAAATCAGGAAGGATTTCTACAAACTCAATGGCCACCATTTCCGATCTTTGGTACACAAATAAGCTTTTGAAAAACGCGCAACCGGCTTCTTCACAGCTTCATCAATCTATCCGCTTTTCCTGAGAAATACTTTTGTCCTTCGGAAAAATGAATTCAATCCGGTGTACACCGCATCAGCTTTAATCGTCTTTTTCCTCCCTTGGTAACATAGTACAAAGACAAACTCATACTCATACGCAGTCCGTG
>Ga0163217_1028040_pt1 | contig 20307 bp, 10 predicted proteins | sample SynspAceP_FD_185933 | JGI IMG/M metagenome (GOLD analysis project Ga0163217, IMG submission 185933) | Saline lake microbial communities from Ace Lake in Antarctica - Synechococcus sp. Ace-P (PacBio error correction) | ecosystem: Environmental > Aquatic > Non-marine Saline and Alkaline > Saline ...
AGGTAGGAGATTACCATTCCATATCCATGTGCTAGCGGCTTTGATGGGGACCTAATGGGGGGCCAAAAAAAAAAACCCGGGTGGGGGGGGTTTTTTCCCGTTGAAAAATTTTTTTTTTAAGTTACTCCTTTTTTTTTTTTAGAAGTTTTTTTTTTTTTTTTTTCCCCCCCTTTATGAATAAAAAAGGAAAATTAAAAAAACGACCCCTAACCTAAAAGGACCTTGAAAAATTTTTCCCAATGGGTCCCTTTTTTTTAAAAATAAATATGAACTAAGGGATAACAAAATGATTAAAAAAACACATTTATTGTCTTTAAGCTTTATGCTACTGCAAAATTTTTTTCCTTGCTCTAAAGAATAATGTAAAACCAATTGGATTGAAAAAATAGGTGTTTTCTTAAAAATGGAAAATATAACTTCCTTTGGTGGATGGTGGTCAAGAACCTGTTTTTATTAATCCAAATTAAGGGTGAAAAATGATTTTCACCATTATGTACTCCCGGAGTACACTTCCTAAGGAATTTGTCTCCAAGTGCAAGTCTTTATGCTTAGCAATTTAAAAGTAAAAAAAGTACGACACCTCTTTATTGTACGCACTGGAACAAAGTATATCCCACTCAGCATTTGGATGTTTTTAGCGTGCACGAAAAGCGAAAACTAAACAGTTTCTAATCAACAAAAAATTTTGCAGGCCTTTTTAAACTTCTAAATTTTGCATATTTAATCATTCCTTTTAAACCTCATAAAATTGTAATAGCATGCAACTGTAGCAATACCTTTGAGCGCAAATTGAAGAGAGAGAGCTTTTTAAAATCGAAAGCAGCGGGCAAAAACGCTTGACCATCTCTTCCTAGCCAATATGCGCATATTAAAAGAACCCCACAACTTTTTAGCAAATCATTGTTTTATCAACTGGAAGCGAAATTAGAAGCGTTTTTGGTCTGAATTTTACCGTCGCTTTGAAGGTATAACGCTTCAGCTTTCTGTACCAGCAGAGCCAATTTTTTGAATGCTTTAAAAAAAAACATATTGAATAGCATTAGTTTTTTAGAAAAACGGTACGATTAAACATCGCCATTGAGCAAAGACAATAATCTTTTCCTAAAACTAAGGTAAAAGTGCGTGGATAAATTTGTCCGCTGATGGTTTTTAGACGACAACACTTTTGATGTCACTAAAATAAGGCATCACGTAGATGCTGAAAAATTCCAATGAGCTTTATTTGAAGATCCTGATTACCGTGTTTTGGTAGATATGCGCTAATCCATTACGAAAGTCGAAATAGGCCATTTTAAAAACCGCCATTACACCCGATGTAGAGTACGTTTCGCGATTTCTTTAGATATTGTATTGAACCGATTTAAGAGACCATAAAGAAGATAAAAAATAGTCGCATGTACTTGCACCGGCGGTAACCGTTGCGAAAAAGCAAGTGCCGCTATTACAAACACAAGGTTTATAAAACAAGTATAATCATTAGAAGGCGGTATTATTGAATACACGTACGACAGGGTATGCAAAACAAAAATCTTGAAATGAAATTTAAGGCGAAAAATTTTATGTATTTTGACCCGACAGAAAGCAGGGGAGCGCATTAGCGAATGATGTTATTGCACAATGCCACGCAATGCGGAAAACCACCGTTGAGTAGATCTTAGACGTCATAGTAGTGGATAATTCCTGGGTGGGGGACGCTAACGCTGAAAAGTCACCTGTGCGATAGTTGCTATTTATACAGTGTGAAGAATGTGCAAGGCTATGGATCATTGCCTGCTCCCATGCGTGGTAAGAAAGTTACATGCGTTACCTTCGAAACTCAAAAAGCACTTTCGAAAAGGAAAACGGTTAGTAATCTCATCTTTAAAAAGGTAGGTCCTGAGTTTTAAAATATAAAAAGTAAGGGGTTGCTGTTGCATACCTTACAATTGACCATTGAATCTTTTTATTCCGCACGCCACAAGGGAAAAAAATAGAAGGCCTATCAAACTTTTTTATTTTTAAAGCTTAGGCTACAAAGCTCTTATTTTTAAACTACGCTTTGTAGCTTCAAAAAACCGTCACACACCCTCTAAATAACTTGTTTAATAATGGGGCAATCGAATTTTTACAATACTTAATAAAAAAAGTCGCACCTTTAAAGAACAAAAATAAGCAACTAAACTATTATAAAGTTTGTTATTTGTTTTTAAAGAATTTTAAAGTGACATGAATAGCATCAGAACAATTGGGTACCCTAACGTTTTATGTGGGATTTGCTGGCAGTTTATGCCTGGCGTAAATTTTTATTTTTTTGTAATTCGGGGTGGCTCGAAAAAATACGCAATATAAATGGATTACGCGTTGGGAATATTGGTTTTCCTTCTTGGGTGGTTGCTTGTCTTTAGCTGGCTTCTATGCGCAGTGCTGCCACATTTATTATTAACCTGGGTTATAGGCGCTCTATGGTATTTCCGGCGTTATTTCTTTTCGGAATTGTCCTCCCATTGCTGCTTTTATTTCTCTAATTGTATTCACTAAGGTTTTGTTAAACAAGGAAATGCCGTAAAAGCAACACCATGGCGCAATGGATTTTGGCAAGCGCTATAAAGTAAAAATTAGCAATTTTTCTTTGGGATTATAGCACTGCTATTGATTAACGTTATTGTTCTTATCCATGTAGGACTCACCCAAGTAATTTCTAAATCGCTAAATGCAGATCCTTTAAAATGTGCTTTTTGGGAATTACACTTTTGTCTTTGGCTACATGATGTTTGGTGGCGCAAACTCTAATGGTATACCCAATACATTCAGCTATTATTATGTGTATAGTGGCGCTTATTTTTTAATTGGTTCTGGATCTGGATATTTTTACAGGTGGTATTCAGGGTTTCTTCGAAAGAATTGAACAATATCGACCCTAATTTAACAACCAAACCACAATACATCGAGCTTTTATTTTCGTGATTAATTTTGAATACGATCGTTACTCTCAAATTGTGGATTGGTGTTGCATTGTTTGTCCAGCCACAATCATAACTAAATCTTATTGCAAAAGAATTCGAGTAAAATAAACCACCTATTTATAGTGGTATTTTCATTTATGATTGTTTTTCCTTTTTGGTGGTTATGTTGGCTGTATATGCTCGCATGCCAGTTTTTCCAGATTTTATCGTTAATGGGAGACCTTAAGGAGGATGAAATTATAACCCACCTATTCGTGACTAAAATTTTTCGGTCAGGTTGTTGGGTTTAATCATCGTGGTTGGCTTAATCTCTGCGGGTTTGTCGACCTATTAGAAAGTTATTACATTCAATCGATAATCAACAGGTTTGGACGCTCAGACTATCATAGAGAATCCATTATTCTAAAGATAAATCATTTACAGAAGCACGATAGGCATAAGACATGCGCGGTGGTTATATCTAATTTAGGGCTTGTGAGGCTTTTTACTGAGTTTTGGGAGATTAAAATCCAGAGTAAGTGTGGCTGCGTATTTTGCTCACTCAAAAGGTGGCCTATGCTTTATTTTGCAGCGCTTTTGTCGCCTGTGGTACTATCTTTGGTACGTGGGTTTCTGAGTGCATGTTTCTACAAGAGTCAGTATTTATAGCATAGTATTAGCGGCTATTGTTAGTTCATTTGGGGGTTTAATTATGGCCGAATTACTCATACAGTGCAGAGAACCTGTGAACAACCCTGGCTTTCCAGCAGCTTATCGGGAATGGATTACATCGCTGGGTTGTGGGTACAATTATTATAAAATCGATTCTAGAAAAAAAGTAGCAACAGTGGAGCAGTACCAGGATTTAGAGGACAGGCTAAATGGGCAGATTATACACGCCTGATACAGGAATTCACCATCCTATGATGCGATAACAAAAGTGTATATGAAACCATAGCTCGCACTCACACACTAAATATTCATTGTATATGTCGTGGTCGACAAATTTACAGAACTAAAACTCGAAGAAGGCGACCGAATAAGCTGTTGGCAAGAACATGGCCCAAATATATTGTACTTTTTGTGACTTGTCAACGCATGGGGCTTATTTTTTAGTTCCCCCCTCATTATCGTTTCTCTGTAAATGAAAAGCAAAACTAATCGTAACTGCACACCTAGCCTATGGATTTACAACGCCAACCACAAAGCGCAAAATCAGCACAATTACCCTTGAAAATATAAAAGTGTTACCCTTGAGGCGGTAGCAACTATATTATCTCATTCAGAATTAATACTCCTAGAACCTTCCACATTAAAGAAGATAAATCCACCTTTTTCCATTTTCTATACTTCTGGTACCACTTGGCGCTCCAAAAGGTGTTCTTTTTTACACGAATAAACATGCTGTTTTGGACAGTCTTAATACTTCAATGGCAAACTCGAATCACGTTAGAGATTTCACATAAACACCCTACCACCCTATCCATACCTCTGGATGGAATGTTTTTGTAACGCCATTATTGCAGACAAAGGTGGCTCATGTGGGGTATGTTAGAAAGGTTTTGATGCAAGAAAAATATTATGGCCTTTTAAGAGTTGAATAAGACCACCTTATTTAGGCATTGCACACCAACCGCATGTTGTATTACTGATGCAGAAAACGGCCGTATTTTAGGGAGGGAATCTTAAAAAATTACGTTTACCATCAATTTCTGGTGGAGAAAAAGTGCCCTCAGAATTAGTGCGTTTTTGGAAAAAGTGAAAAAATATTTATATCATAACCTGGTTACGGTTTAACCGAAGCAAGGACCTAGCATAACATCATTGCTCATAAAATGGCAAAAGCATTAAAACCAAATTCTATTGGCAGCCAACTTTTAAATTTAGATATAAAACAAAAAATAGTGGATAAAGATGGTGAGAACCCGTTTGCCCCACACATGAAGTGGGGGAACTTTGTAATTAAAGGGGATATTGTAACGCCTGCTATTTGGGAACAATTCGTAAAAAACAAGCAATAAATTAAGAAAGGCTGGCTATTTACAGGGGATTTTGCCTATAGTGATCAAGATGGGTTTTTATATATGGAAAGGCCGTAAAAAGACATGTATATTTCCGGTGGCCGAAAAACAATATCCACAAGAAATGAAGTACAACTTGAACAGATAGAAGCTATAGAAAAAAGCGGTCGTTTAAGTATAAAGGATGAAAAAATGGGGGGAATGCGTAAATCGCCTTTGTAACCTCAGCAGATACTACCTTTCGGTATTGCAAATTAGGGAAGAGTTAAAAACAACGCTTGTCGCTTTTAACATCCAATACATCTTTTAATATTAGATGATATTTCCGTTAAACCAGTTTTTTTAGGAAAAGTTTTAGAAAAAAACTACAATGCTTTTTATCACCAATTAAAATCTCAACAATGAATAACGATTCGGAACCATATTCTTAGTGTTACTCATAATGCTAACATTATTTTTCTCAAAAACTCTAAAAACCAATGAAAGATCTCCTTTCAGATTACAGCTACCAAACCAAAACAATCCTTATCGATGGTTAGAAATAAAAATACATGAAAGAAGGCAAAGGCAAGAAAACATTACTTTTTTGTTCATGGTCTAAGTTAGTACTGCTGACGCTTGGTCCATAAAATATTGAAACGCTTAGAAAACAGTACCACGTGCATCGCATTAGATTTGCCTGGGTACGGAAAAATGGCGTCTAAGCACTAATGTAGCCTTATAACCCTAACTTATTTTGCGGAGGTAGTACTCAGTTTTTTATAGGAAAAGCTAGATTTAAAAAAACATCGTTCTTATTGGGCCATTCTATGGGTGGACAGGCGAGTATTAAACATTAGCCCTAAATACCCGGATGCTATTAAGAATTAATCTTAGTTTGCTCCGCCGGTCTTAAGAGTTTTACAGCTCCTAATGCGCTTTTATGAAGGCTTTTTTTTACCGGCTTGAATCGGTTAAAAACACTCCAGAATTGCCTCAATTGAAAAAACTAACGCCCTTAATTTTTTAGCACAACCGGAAGATGTGCATCAAATGATAAACGATAGAAAAACAAATAAAAGAAGCCCTAGATTTCGAGGCGCATTGCCAAGCCCCTATTGCTGAGAGTATTTTTTCAGGGTGCTAGATGAGCCAGTTCAGCAAATTTAAAAGATTATTTACAATCAACCTTAGTGATTTTGGCGATAAAAGACAATGCTTATTCCCACCGGTATTTTTAATCCAGACTTAACGATTGGAAGCCTAGGAAAAAATAGCCTTAGAAAAAATTCCTACCGTAAAATCGAATTTATAAAAGATGCTGGTCATTTTGTTCATATGAAAAGCCAAAGGAAGTGAATTCACGTATACAAGCAAATTTATAGAGGAATGAGCAAGGGTAACTGAAAAAATTTCACAGCGGAATTTAGCAAAAAACCATTTTACCAAAATGAAGCTAACTACCTTGAATCCCAGAACACCAGTTTTACCGATTCGGAAAAGCTGTACATAATTTCGCTAGTCATTACCAATGCATTGTCTCAAGATAGCCTTATCGCTTATGACCAAACCATTTGATAACAAAGTATTCCTATATTAAAAATTGGATTGAAAAAAAAATTAGCAAGTATTGATGTTGATGTAACTATTGAATGGATTATTGTTGCTTAAAAAAGATTCTAACCGATTGCACATTGCCTCACTGAAGAAAAAGAGTTTCTACACTATTCTCGGTACAAAATCATAGATTTTAACTTCAAAATCTATACGACCTTGCTTAAAGAAGTACAAGTCTATTATTAGTGCGGATGCGGTAATAAGAGATCATAATTATTAGCTGATTTTATTGAAACGTATAAAAATCCAATATGTGAAGCTAAGAACATTGCGGAAATTATACTACCGCAAACCACTGAAATTACCCAATCCAATATACCTTAAATAACAATGCAACCAAACATTAGAAACTTGGTTGTTACAAGTGGTTTTAAAGACGAAACTATGGACTGGCAAAAACAGGTATCAAGCCTTTGTTTTTTGCTAGCGTTTATGTACACGAAATTAAACGAGAATGTAAAGTTTAAAGGTAATTTTTGATCAAATTGACTTTTTTTTAGTGAAGGTGGAAATGTATTCCTAGGCGGCTAACTACTAAGTTATTATCCAGTAGAGTGTTGGCCTCCTTCTAAACAAGAATGAATTTAAAGGAAGCAGAATTCTATGGGTATTTATCTATTCGACAAAACAATAGCGATGCCCTTATGTATTCAATAATTTAGTGGCTATTTTATTGCGAAACAAACAAACTGAAAAGGCCTTTAAACTTTAGAAAAGCATTTTTAGATTTAATAGATGAAACTCATAATTCCATCAAAAAATTGGATATTGGTTCCTATCACAATTCGTGTTTTAACAGAGCTTAAAAAAATCTCCTTGCTGAATCAACAGGCAAAAACCTTCTTGAAAAAATATAAGAATGAAGGTTATTAAACCATCGATGGCACCATTTTTTTTTACTCGGTATATCAATGTATTGGTGATCCAAGAAAAGTTACGATGAAGTACTAAAGCTCTCCTCTAAATTTTGACCTCGTAGAAAAAGAAGTCAGCGACAAGAAAACAAAATAATTATGTACCGAATATCTCTGGAGTATATCCTTTCAAGGTATAATGGAAGGCAAAATAAACCTCTAAGCACTTGCTAATGAAATAAAAGCCCCTCTTAAAAGTATTAAACCTACCCAACCAAAAGCAATTAAATGATTAAGGTTATTGATAAGCTTTCAAATAACTTACAGAAGCATTTTTAAAAATTAAAGGTCGCACGATCTAATTTTTTTATGTAAACACCTGATATTAATGGTTTTTTGGAATTTATAATGTAATCCCATTAAAGCTTTTAAAAGTCCACACTTTTTAAAACCGTTTTCTTTTTGTTCGTATTAGTTTGGATTTCCCAAATAAGCTTGCCGTATAAATAACATCTTGCATTATGAAAAACTACTCTATTAACACACTTATGGGCTCTTTCTTTTGTGGGCGAAGTTCACAAAGAGACTGGAACCAATCAAAGGTTTAATTACAGACTCAAACGGTTTTGCCCCTTATCGGGAGCCAACTGGTGTCCTATCAAAATTTTAATGAAAGGCACCACAGCTAATTTTGATGGTCTCTACACCTTAAGAGAACATAGAAGCGGCACCGTACGATGGTCTGTTTTCTTTATATTGGTTTTGCTTACGGGGAATTATAGTGTGGGCTTGTCAATGGTGGGTAGTACCACGACCCTAAACGCTCTTTAAATGATCAAGTAGTATTTTAGATGAAATTGTATTAACGCGAACAAGCAACCACAAAAATTACGATGTACCGCGACAGTTAAATGTTATCAGTGCTAGAGACATTTGGAATTTCCTAGTTTTTAAAATATTGGGTGAATTAGCGCAAGACAAAAAGGGTTGATTTTGGTAAGAAGCGGTGTTTTTAGGAAAGCCGGAATTCACTTAGAGGCTTTAATTTGACCTTTAACTCTAAAATTACAAGTTACCGATGATAGGTTATCTTACCGTTAATCGCAACAGGATTACAATGGGATCCGTTTCTACCGTAACTAAAGACGATATCGCAACGGGTTGAAATATTGTTTTAGGGGCCAAACGGAACAGCTTTAATGGGCCTAATGCACATAATGGACTAGTAAGTACCATTACAAAAAAACCCAAGACAATCAGAAGGAAACGCAACTTTTGGCCTTTTTAAAAAATAGGGGTGGGCCCCGCCTTGTTTGCGGGGAATTTTTCCCAAAAAAAAAAATTTTTGTTTTTTTGGTTAAATAGCAGCCAGACTAACGAGACCATGCTCAGGGTGATGATGATAAATTTTCATAGAGTTTTCATTTATCGAAAGATCTCAAGGAACTGAATTCGACTATGGTAGATCTGTTATCGTAGGTACCAATAGCTATACGCCGAATTAGATCTAGACAGAGATTTTGAAGCTGAAAAAATACGGTGCAAATATTTTCTTCAACCAACGCAGGATCAGAGCTTATTCTGCTTATTATGGACAATAGTAATAATACGGCATATTGGTATTACCATGCAGGTCGAAAACCAAATTAAAGATTGGACATAAGATTGAACTGTCATTTAAAAATTTGTTTCTAAAAAACTATTTTGCCATACCTAACTATACCCCTGGAGTAATACCGAAGATACTACGCGATTACCAAAGAACCAAACTATGTGTCTTTTTCAAATGGCTTTTCTGAGAGAAGCTCGGAGAACGTTCTTTCACAGAACAATGGTTTTCCCAACAGGGGCCAGACACAGGAGTTGCTCTTCACGTGGCGCTTTAAGTTAAAGATGATTCAAGAGATTTAACGCAGAAGGACAATATACATAATCGCCTTTGGAATGAATTCTACCCTTACGTAGGGGCACAATATCAATTAGATCATGGTCAGAGTTCGAAAGGCACCATCTTTTTAGATGAAGGAGGAATTTGATATTGGTCAACCAACCGGGGTTTATACCCAGCCTAGAGTAAAACTAGAAGATTCTGGATGGGATTTTTGCTAGGAGGCCGAATTGACAACCATTGGATTATATGGCAATAACTTATTCCAAAATTAGCAGTAACTAAACAAAATTAATGAGGTACATTTTAGACTTACCTATGGTAAGGGAATCGCTGTACCGTCGATCTTAAATCTAAAGGAAACTTATTTGGAGGTTTAGTTTTAGGGAAATGGAGAAAGGTTTTACTTGGCCAATTGGTACCGTAATTAACAAGATTAAGGTTTGAACACGATTAATTCTTATGAAATAGGGTATAGGGAAAGTTATCGGATAAATTAATTTGTCGAATAACCAGCCTATCTACAACCAATCTGAATAATTTTATTAGTCCCTTAAGTTAATGGTTTGCGCAACCCGGCAGCCCGTAGTAACTAGTAGGAAGCAACCCCGATTGGTGAGCTCTGTTCGGGCTCCTAATGGCGCCATTCGTATTGAAAAGCTACTATAAACTTGTTTTGTAGCGTTGAATAACTAAATGGGGTTGATGTTGGCTTAAAATTATTTTTCAATGAAAATTTTAAGAGGCGCGTATTTAACTACTCTTTATTTTGGTCGTAGTTTGGATAAAAGATGACCTTAATAAGACGGAAATTTTAGACGGACAAAGTTTTAGAAAGTGAATTGCCTATTAACACGCCAAACAACAAGTTTTAGTTTAGGATTTCACTACGCAAAATCTAATTTAATGGGCGCTATGTATGGAAGATTGTTTCAAAATATATTTTTCTCGGTATCAATGTAGTCTGCTTGAAGACGCAAAAGATTTAGACGGAGATGGTGTTAATGAGATTGTAAGAAAAATTGCACGGGTTGGCAGAACATGGAACTAGGACAACTTGGGAGGTTTTCACAGTAGAATGCCAAATGCAGGATACAATTTTTCAAGAAAGCCTATCATTGGTCTTTAGTATCACGAATTTATTTAATGCTGAAATAAGAGAATTTGTTGCACTCGCCAGTGATTTCACCCCTTGTTTTCTTTATGTGAATTAAATACAAAAACAAACTTCTTAATAAAGAAAGCATCAAACGTTAACTAAGCTTCTCTAAAGTAATGTTTAAAATTTAGCACGTAATGATATGATCTTCGATTATGAAGAGACAGGAAAAGGAGACGTACTTCTATTTGCTTCACGCTTAGGATCTACTAAAAAAGAATTGGGACGCACAAGTCCCTTTCTTTCTAAAAACACACCGAGTTATTGCCTTAGATAGAGGGCATGGCGACTCTACAAAACCCTCAGAAGCATACGGGGTAGAATTAAATGGCCGAAGATGTAAAGTTGTTTTTTAGATCAATTGAATATTCAAAAAATAACGGTAGTGGTTTTCAAGTGGGCGGCGCAGTTGCTTTGAAATGGCTGCAAAATATCCAGAGTACTTGCTAATTTAGTCCCCCATTGTTAAACAGTGGTTCGGCGATTTTTAACAAATATGGGTAAAATTGGGGGATGATTTGTAAAAAATAGAACGAGTTCTAGAAACTCAAGGATTAGCAACCCTTAGCCAAAAGATTTCCTTTTAATATGTTTTCCAGGACTCATCAGCTAAAGTTTAGAACTGAAGATTTTGAAACACGCTGTGGCCAAAAAACAAGACTACAATGCAAATATTCCGAGTCTTTTGTCACTTAATGAATTGGGGTTTAGGGAATCGGTTAAACAAAATCACCGACCAGACACTCGTTGTAGCGTCAGACATGATTACACGCCCTCGTTTCCTTTAAAGAAGAAATAGTAAAGTAGGTTGCAAAATGCACAGTTTAGCGGTCATAAAAACTCGAGACATGGGGTTGGTTAATAGACCAACAGAGGCCTTTAATTTAGTGCTTCATAAATTTTTAGCAAGATGACCAAAAACGATCTTATAACAGGAAGTACAAGTGGTATACCGGTTTTGGATTGCGCAATCAATTTGCAAAAGAAGGCTATAGACATTATGTTTCACGTTTTAGAAAGATAATGGCTTAGACATAGCAAAAAAGGTAGGGGACAAATACCAGTAAAGTTGCTTCTTTTCATGCCAATTTACTTGCAGTCTGCGGCTGTTTGAAAATTTAGTGCATGAAACATTCGCAGTTTTGGTGGCTTAAATGTTGTTAGTAATATACGCCGGAATTCAGTTGTCGCTCCTATGAAGAGTTTTCCAAACCTCGAAATATGAAGCTTAAATTGCCCCATATGAAGTGCTGTTTTCTATGCTCTAAGGCTGTCTGGAAACAAAATGAAAAGAACAGCAGTTTGGCAGAATAATCAACAGTATCTTTCCAGTGCATGGCCTGAGAAAGCCTCAGAATTCAAGTCAGCTTATGTTTACCCAGGCCAAGCACGGTGTTATTGGCCTACCAAAAGTCTGGGCCTTAAGAAGGCGCCCTTTTAATATTACCTGCAACGCTATTTGCCCACGATACGTAAAAAACCACGCCTTGTAGAGGGCCAAATAAACCGATCAAGCACTAGCACATCATATGACCAGCCGATGAGGTGGTAGAAAAAGTATGCTTAAAAAGCAAGCTGTAAAACAATTTGTACCCGTTGTTTTTCTAGAGGCTATTTGCAAATCTGGCCCTATTGGCTTGCAAAAGATAGCTCAACAACCATCACAGGAACTAGTTTTCGTGTTAGATGGAGGCTGGAGTGCACAATAAAAAATAGCCAGGTTGGCCTTAAACCACCAGAACCCGATTCACTAAGTCAACATTTGAATTAATTATAATACTCTTCAGCACGCTCATATACGCTTACAAGGTAACTTTTAGCGCTGTTTTTTATTCTTACATCAAAAGGCAGAAAACCTTAATGAACGTAACTCCCATTTCAAAATAAAACCTGATGATTTTTAAAATTTCCATCGCATGAAAAATCACTATCTTTACGTTTTATTAAAATTTTAGTATGAACTTTTTTCCTTGTTTTCCGATGGTTGGCAAGTTTAATATAAATAATATGGGTTGGTAGCAGTTGTTCATACTGGTAAAGACGGACAACCAAAAGGCTGGTAAGAATACATGGAAACTTTGCGTACTGATGAGATGTCAATAAATTGAACCGTCCTTCGATTGCTTTCGAACATGTCCATTCCGAACGGCGAAAAACCGTTTGATGGCCGTGGAAGTCCGATTTAAAATAGTAGAAAAGAATTTTTTAGAATCAGGAAAACCTTTTCCTTGTCTATTGCGATGTGGGCTACACAGGCTACTTCTGGTATTGAGATTGGTATCGTTACCGCTAGACTGGGGAGTTTTGGTGAAAAGTTCCAGATGAAAAAAAAGAACGAGGTGTAATTCCAACGGCAGACTACCAAAAGTGGGACAGAAGAAGCATCCAAAATAGATATTGATATTTGGCAAACTTGCCGTGATCGTGAGGCAGAAATTCAAAAACGTTCTCGAGAATTAGCTATTGCTTTGAACCTTCAATGAACTTTCAGGATGTGGAATTTCAAGGTGATGGTCTAAAGCTTACGTTTTATTACCGGCTGAGGAAGCGTAGATTTCCGTCAGTTGATAAAAGACATGGCAAAGAGCTTTTGGTTATTTCGCAATAGAAATGCGCCAAATAGGCTACCAGACAAGAAGCACAACGTTTAGGTTGGTATTGGTTTTTGTGGAAGACGGCTTTGTTGCTCACCTGGTTAACGCGATTTTAGATCGTAAGCACCTCCGCCGCGCCCCCGCTACCAGCAACCTTTCTTAAATCCGCAAAAGCTAGCTTGGGCAATGTGGAGCCTAAAAATGTTGCTTAATCTATGAGCTTAGAAATGTGTATTTAGATGCCCCCAGATTTTCCTTCTCAAGAACAAAAATACTCACGAAAGAGAGTCGCCATTTGTCAAAAAGTAGATATTTTTAAGGCTACTTATGGTTTTTTGTTACAAGGATTGATTGGGCAAATTGGCATGCATTGACTAAAGATCAGGTCAAATGAAATGTTAGAGAAAAACAAACGGGAAAAGAAAAAATAGGTAGTTTTTTAAGAAGAGTATGTGATTATTCCTGCAGAAAGAAAAGGAAAAAAAAAGGAAAAAGTGTTCGAAAGATGTGGTAGGCAAGACAGTCTACTCGTTTTTGATAAGCCCAAACAAGAAAAAATTAATCGCAATAAAAAGAAAAATAATAGTCCCGAATAGACATCAAAACACATACCAATAAAAACTCCAAACCAAAAGGAGAATACCGTTATAAACAAACCAAGAAACCGAATACATCGTTCCTACCGAACAGCGATAGTTCAATCCCCTACAGCAAAATTCTGGTGGCTAAAAATGTCAAAATAGAAATAAGAAGCGACGAAATAACAAAAAAAAAGACTAACAGATAATGACTAATTATATTTTTTGGTTTTTGCTTTCCGTTTTGGTTTTGGCCTCCCTGTCGATTCAGCTATCCTTAAATCACGAATATAGGGGCAACAACCGATGGTAAAATGGGATAAGGATGCTATTTAGAATTACCTCTCAGAAGTAGACAGCCGCTGAAAACAACAGACCATATTTTTATCAATTTACGCAATGATAAACCTACGCGTTTAGCAATATTTTTTTTTAATTGCAGAATTGAATTACCCAACGGCGCTTCGGTTACAGCATACTTTAGGAGACGAGATGACGATGCCTGAGGGGAACTGGTTAAGGAAAAGGTACTGGTAGTATTAAGAGAACAAACATGGTATAAAGAAAACATTCGTTTTTTTTCCCGTAAAAGGCGTATTACATTTACAAAATCAAGGTCAATGCCATGCGAAACCATGGCGCTGCTAAGGCAATTTAGACTTAAGACGGCATCACTGATGTTGGTATCAAATAGAAAAAACCAATTAATTCGCTATGGCAAAAAACGCATCAAAAAAAACACCTACTACAAGCTTTTAGCATTTATAAAATGGTTTTGGGATTTTAATTTCTCACCGCGCCACTCCCGCGGCAGTTTTTATAATTTTTATCTTGCCTCTTTGGGTTTGGTTTGGGAGAGTTACCACTTTGGCGTTTAGAAAACCACAACTAACTTTAGCCACGGAAATTATTTTCTACCGATGGGGTACTTAGGTAAATATTACTTAGATGATAATCAGCCCCATTCCTTTTGAACAGCTTCAAAAACCTTTGGGTCGATGCTTTAGTTGCTACAGAGATGCAGAATATTTTTGAGCATTCTGGGGTTGATGCTAGAGCCTATTAGAGGCTTTGCTTATTTAGGCTCTAAGGGTGGTGCAAGTCTATTTCACAACAATTGGCAAACAGACTTTTACGGGGGCTGCCTTGCCCGTGGTTTTTGAGCGCTACACTCAAAAAAATTAAAGAGTGGGTCATCGCTACGCGTTTAGAGCGCCCAATATACCGAAGGAAGAAACCATTATTGCCATGTATTTTAAATATTTATGATTTTGGCAATAAGCAGATGGTATAAGGTCAGCGGCTAAATTTTAGCTTCGGTAAAAGAACCTAAGGACTTAAATGTTTCTGATCTGCCATGTTGGTGGGGATGTTCAAAAACTCGTCAATTATACAACGCACTTCCAAAAAGACCCCTGTAGGAAACAAAAAATCGTAGAAGATGTTTGTGTTTTGCACAAATGGCTAAATATGGCTACTTTAGATGAATGATTAAAAGAATTCGTTTGCAAAAAGCTACCGCTTTAGGCTTTACGATACCTCCCCAGAATCGCATCAAGATGGCTTGCCACCTATAGAATGCATTTGGCAAAGTTTTAAATGGTTGGATTGCTAAAAATCCGAAACGGCCGCTTTAAGAGGCGAGCGCGATAAATGGAATATTTATTTAGAACGGATTAAAAGTCTATACTACGATGATCTCCGGAATGCAGCAGAATGCTGAAGATGCTGTTAGAACACATGAAGCGTTTTTGCAAGCTGATTTTTTAATCAAATACCCCAGAAGCGTAATAAAACCGCTCCTTTTTAGATTTAAAAGATGATGAATAGAAGCGAATTTTTGAGCGTGCAATGAAATATCAGAACGTTGGCGTATCATGAAAAAGTAACGGAACACTCGGAAAAGAATACGGGATCGTTTAAAAAAACCAGCACCAATGTGGTTTTTTGATTGGAATAGCGAGGGGCTATGAAAGAGAATACCTATCATGGACCCTATAGATCCATTCGTTATTACAATCTTTTTGAGAAACGGCGATGATGTCGATGGAGGCCACAACAGGGCAATGTAAAGCTTGGATTGGCGCCTTACTATAAACATTTTCAGTATGATAATGTCATACAAGGCGCACGACAAGCGGTTCTACCTTTAAGCCTTTTGTGTAGCCGCAAGCGATAGATCAGTTGCGCTGTCCCCCTGTACGCTATTTCCTGATGATGAATTACTGTATTGAAGGCAACAAACATGGGGCACCCAGAAGCTGTGTCCTAAAATTCTGACAATAGTTTACGCTCAAAATGATGTCTTAAAATCGGCATTACGGTTTCTGTCCACTCTATTACCGCACAATTATGCAAGGTTGGTCCTAGAACCGTGCAATATGGCTCAAAATATGGGAAATTACAGCTGAGATTCCTGAAGTACCTTCGATTGCCTTAGGACCCCTGAATGTAAAACGTGTATGAAATGGTGGGTGCCTTGGTAACGTTTGCCAACGAGGTGTTTATGTAAAGCCTGTTTTAGTGACGCGTAATTGAAGGATAAAACGGTCCGTACTTTATGAATATGTACCTGAACTAAAGATGTTAAAGCATAGAATGTGGGGCCTAATGCAACGGTAGATTTATTGGCGGGCGTTGTAGAGGGCGGATCTGGCTCAGATTTAAGGAATAGTTACATAAAGATACCCAAATGTATAAAGAGATTATTAACTGGTTCATCCCTAATAATCTTAATAACCAATCGCGGGCAAAACTGGAACTAACCCAAAACATAAGTGATGGCTGGGTTTATGGGAGGTACCCAATTTAGTACAGGTGTTTTGGGTCGGTGCGAAGAGGCGTGCCACGGCACTTCAAAACATTCTTTAGGACAAGGAGCCTCTATGGCATTGCCTATCGGGGGCTTTATATGGTTAAAAACTAGAAATAAAAGACATTGGCGTAAATCGGATGGTAATTTTAAAAATTTCAGAAAACATGTCGATTAATTTAAGATTTGCGCGCAATTTCAAGAGGAATAAAAAAGAAAATAACGCACCTCGCGCATGACGATTTAGATGGATTTTGATTTTTAAAAATCAGACGAAACAACTCAGTTTTTTGTGCACGCTGCTAACCCAAATATTTTTAACTAGCCCTCGGCTTCTGAATAAAAGATACTACGAAAAGCCTAACTTTTTAATAAAAGTTGAGGGCTTTTTAGTTTACAATTCGGTATTTAGGAGCTGTTGATTAAAACAAAAATAATTAGATCGTAAACTGTTTCGAATGTTCAAGAAGCTTTAAAAGGCGTTGAAAATGGTATGACCTTATATGCTAGGTGTTTTGGTTCTTTGCGGCATTCCTGAAAATGCGATTACACAACTCGTAAGCCTCCGTATAAAAGACATTACTGTATTTTCTAAACAATGCAGGAGTAGACGATTTTGGCTTGTTTATTACTAAACACAAACATCAAATTAAAAAAATGATCTCATCGACGTAGGGAGAAATGATGAGTTTTTGAACCCGACAAATGTTAGTGGTGAACTGGATGTACGAATTAAACGCCACAAGGAACCTAGCCGAAAAAATGTAGAAGCAGCACAAGCTGGCTTTTCCTGCTATTTATACGCCTGCAGGTTTATGGCACCCGAAGCTAGCGGAGGTTAAAGAAACTAGAGAGTTTTAATGGTAAAATGTATGTGCTAGAGAGCTTACAAAGCAGATTTTGCATTTGTAGAAGCATGGAAAGGCGACGAGCAGGAAACTTAACATTTTTAAAGGTACTGCGCGCAATTTTAACCCAGTAAATGTGTGGTGGCTGCAAGATAACGGTGGCCGAAGTAAGAAAGAACTAGTACCTGCGGGTACCTTAGATCGCTAACCAATTCATGTTACCAGGTATTTTTTGTTGCAACGAATTTTTCAAGGAAAAACTATGAAAAACGTATTGAACACGCACTGTAAGGAAAAGTTAATGTAACAATGTAGCAATGGGTTTAATTGTACGTGTGAACAATACATTAATGTGACAATTTACTAATATGGCAATGTCATAATGGTTCTTAATGTAATAATTAGAAGTATTTAAAAATGTTATTAATTGTACTAATTTCTTACTATAACTAATTACAAGATTGGAAAAGTGGTATCCTGTTCTGTTGAAAAGTCTATTCGTTTTTGGCAGTAATGGATTATTGAACTTTGTGAGAAACTACAGGATGAAAAAAAAATATGTTGTTGCAAATCAGTTATTAAGAGCAGGAACAAGTAATTCGGAGCAAACGTTCAATGAAGCTGCAAAACGCAGAAGTAAGAGGCGGACTTATTTAATAAATAAGAATTCCTTTAAAAGCAAGAATTAGAAGAAAATAAATATTGTTTGCTTTTACTGAAAACTTAAAAATCAGTATAAATCAGCTGGCTTAATTAGGTGTAAAATAGTAAAAGCTTACTAGTAAAAAAATAGTAATAAATAACGTAAGTGATTAATTCAACTGATATAAGTGTACACTAATCCGATTAATTACATTGATACATAATATATTTTACATTGTTATATTGGACACATTTAAATAACTGCAATTTCCGTAGCATCAAATTTTCAAATCATATAATCAAAAAAAATGTAGACAAAATAGGTATAGCGGAAAAGAATCGCAAAAGAAGTAAAAGACGGGTATTATGTAAATTTAGGTATCGGATTCCTACCTAAGTGCGAATTATGTTCGTGATGATATCAGTGTTGAATTGCCAGAAGCGAGAATGGCGTTCTAGGATGGGACCCTTTCCTTTTGAAGGTGACGAGCCTGCGGATATCATTCAATGCCGGAAAGCAAACATCACAACCTTGCAGGAGCCTCGTTTTTTTGACTCTGCACAAGTTTTTGGAATGATTTCGTGGCAACATGTTCACTTAACTATTTTGGAGCCATGGAGGTCTCTGGAGGGGTGATATTGCCCACTGGAATTCCTGGATAAAATGGTAAAAAGGTATGGGGGGTCTTTATGGATCTCGTCGCATCCGCAGAAAATAATTATCGTGGCTATGAATGCATACAATCGAGAAGGGGAATCTAAACTTCTAAAAAAATGCTCTTTAACGCGCTAACAGGAGTTCAATGTGTAAAAAAATAGTCACATAATTTTGGCCGTTTTAAGAAGTTAGCGACAAGGGGTTTGTACTTCTCGAAGAGCCCCTGGTGTGTCGGTTGACGAATTAAAAAGGCCACCGAGGGTAACCTTAATAATTCATGGAGATTTCCTGAATGAAGCTTTAGAATGCTACGAATTAGGATCCTTAAATTTCACGAAAATTTTAACGCTATTTTCACAACAATAATTTTTAAAACATTAGCGTTTTTTTTAACTTAGTTTAACCCAGAAGCAAAAAAACTAAAAAAAACCCCAAAGTTTAATTTTTAAAAAACATGTCACCTATGGAAGCTCAAATTAACAGCACGCAACCCTCACGAGAAGAAATCAAGTTGTATGTAACATTTTTCTTAGTGAGTATCGTATTGCTTAGAAAAAGCATTTATGCTGTAAATTGTTAAGAACCTAAAAAATTATCAAAAAGGAGCTTTTGCTCTTTTTTTTATGTGCTATTTTATAATTCAATTATAATCTTGATCGCTAAAACTACAGTGTATTCTATAATGCCCATTGAAGCGACAAACCCATTAGCATGTTTTGTTTTAAAATTATTAAACCTTGCCGTGCAGCCCACACTAAGTAACTCTTTAACGAAACTACCTAAATCGAGATAACATAAATTAACCAGAAGTTCAAGGCGATTAGGGCAGTTTTTAAAAGAACAAGTTTTCATTAAAACGCAATTGTATATAATCACTAAAAGCGCCTTTAAAAAGCCCTCGTAGGGTTTAGATTTGACCATTCGCTGAGACTATTTCTCAAGTTTTAATCAAAACCCAATACTAACACTTGCACTGTAATAACGTCGTAGCACTTTACTGCGCACTATTTAAGCATAAGGTTTTTAATATACAGCGTCTCGATGGTATCGTAAAAGCTTTATTTCTTTTTCAGGGCTGTACCATAAGTTCCTTTACATAGGAAATCAGGAACTCCCTTTTTTTTGAGCTTGGAATACCCATTACATAAACTTTAAAATTAATATTTCATACACTTCAGTGCCTTTGTGTCGAATAAAAAAGCGTTTATAGATCCACAAAAATACGCAAACTAATTTCTTTTTGTTATTTCCGATTTATAGTCCGTTTTGTCAAGAATAATTCCTTGGATTCCTAATTGATTTATAGAACTTGCAGCTTTAATATTAATTATAATTTGGAGGATTATGAGAAAATGTTTTACTCGTAGAAGAAAATTTATATAGAAGCTTTTAAGAATTTGGGGAATTTCTTAATAAAAACTACTTAAAAGGTTTTCTTGGTTTTTGTTTTTGTTTCTAATAGCGTTGCGTCATACGCACAACCTTATCTTTTAGAATCTCTACAGGATATGGCTTTTCAATAGCCTATAAATTCAAACAAGCAAACCCTAAAATTAAGTTTTTTAGGGTTTTTTTAAGCAAAAATCTTAAGTTAGTATTGAACCTGAGTGTTTTTTTATAATCGCTTCAAGTCAACATATTTATCCTTTTTAGTAGCAGGGTGCAAAATAAATCCCTTCAAATGATTAGTTTTTTCCTATTTCGCCGCTCTTTATCAATGATTAATATACAGATGC
>Ga0163217_1024827_pt1 | contig 20304 bp, 13 predicted proteins | sample SynspAceP_FD_185933 | JGI IMG/M metagenome (GOLD analysis project Ga0163217, IMG submission 185933) | Saline lake microbial communities from Ace Lake in Antarctica - Synechococcus sp. Ace-P (PacBio error correction) | ecosystem: Environmental > Aquatic > Non-marine Saline and Alkaline > Saline ...
CACGGAAAAAGAGAAGGATATATGGAAATACCCTTTTCAAATGCCAAAGAGCAAGGTGAAACAAACAATTGGCTTTTTACCCATATCTGCAGATGCAGGAAAGCTTTGAGCCCTAGCCAGCCCCCCAACAAACGAATCGCAATTATAGATAAGCAGGGAGGAGGAAAAACTCGAAACCTTGAAGAAATCTCCATTCAGTCCTAATCAAAATTTAAAACGGAACCTTAGAGATTGGGAGTATAGCACCCTCCTGAAGTCATCTACGGCAGGGGTTGGTTGAGGCTTTCCCAAAAAAGTTTTGGGGGTCCTAAATCAACAGGTTTAGCTGGGGGGGAGAGTTGATTCTTCAACAGTTGCTTCCGCGAACAAAAGCACAGAAGCTGCCCCTGAGTGGCGGAATGGAAAAATTTCCCTGCTCAAAATGCAGGGAAGGTAAAAGTTCGGTCAAAAAGTATTGATTAAAGCCCCTTCGACAATTACCCATTTCAGCGTTTGGTGCATTAGTTGGCGAAATATCGAGCAATATCCGTCTCTCCCGACGATGAATTTAAATTTATTTTGATTTTATGCCGAACTTCCATGGGGACTACTACTTCTTATCAAAAGGAAATTCCCTTCAATCAGGAATTGTTTGGGGAATGCGGAAAATCAATTACCGAAGAAATTGAGTGTGGCGGGAGCGGCTTTTTTTTTCAATTTAGATCATTGATTTGGTCCGGTTTGATTTGAAGCTAGTCTGGAAAATTTTCAATTTTACCAGTTCCAATTTAAATAGACCCTCGTTCATGTTGGAAGAATAATCCCCTAAACTTTAACGAGATGAAATTTGTACAGACCATTTTGGGATAGATGAAGGAAAAAAAATGGGTTGGAAGACTCATTTGGATGGTGCAGTGCAAAATACATATCATGAGCTGGGCATTGAGTTGCCTTCAATTGAATAAATTTCACTCAGACGTAGACTGAATTTCACAGATACACGGGGAAAGGAACTTTTTGATAGATCAACTCAAACTACCTTAATAGAATGTCAGAATAGAATTGGATGAATTTTGGAATTTTGAGGCGGATCCGAGATTATGGGTTAATATGAAAAAAATGTATTCCTATACGCTTCAATGGCGAACCCTTCCTTAAGCGTGGATTGGAGATGTTTTATATCTTTAAGCCGATTTCCCGATGAAATATTATCCGGCGATTTAATCGCCCAGAATATTGAGCAAGAACTTTTGAATATTATAAAAGAAACTCGTAAATCTTGTTGATAATAAACTTTGAAAATATTCCTCTCCTTCTGCAATAAAACTCCTGAATAATAAGTTCAGAACACCCAATTAAGGGCTGTAATGCAGGTGTTTTTTAGGGGGAATAAATTTTCAGTTTCTTTTTGGATACCTACAACCTCTTGTTTCAGAGATTTGTTCACAGAGAATAAAAATGAAATAAATCAATTGAACCGGCAACTCAGATGGTTTAAACTTTAATGCAATCGTAGAACAATATATTTTCTTATTGTTTGAGTAATGATTTAGAAATAAAAGTAAACTACCTGTTTGATAGCAGTTTTATGATCCTGCTTTCGAGGGATTTGCAAATTTTCACTACTTACCAAAAAAATACTGCCTTACAATACATGCTTTAGGAGATTATTAAGAAAAATGGCCTGGATATGTGATCAATTGGCAAATATGACTCCGGATAGATTATCCAGAGTATTACAATATTATCATCAAATCTAACAGAAGCCCGATACAAATATGTTTTAAGGGAAGAACCAACAGGAAGGTTTTCGAAGGATTCACGAACAAATGTGTCAAGTTTTTTCATTCAACCTATTGCAAAATCCGAAGGAGAATATATTTTACAGAACTAAGCAAATGATTTCGTCTATTTGTGATAAGAGCATATCTCATTGAACATTAATAAACTTACAATTTTTTCAAGTTATGGAATAACTTGGATAAGGAATTGACAAACAACAAGAATCGGCCTGCTCTTTTTGAATGATTTTGTTTTGAGTTTGAAAAAGAAGAAATTTGAAGTTAATCCAATCTTGCCTCGGATGAATCTTATATGGAAAGAATGAAGTCAAGAACCTGTGATAGTGCGAAACCATGTTTTTCTAAGTACTCTTACCAAGAAAAGTAGAGTTATTGTCTCTTTGTATGAACCATAGATGTGGGCTTCGGGCTGAAAAACCTTATTTTATTTTCTCGTACTAAGGAGAATATTTTGAAAAAATTTTCAACGTGATTCCCAATTATTACCAAACCTTGTTTGTTGTTTGAACAGGCCATCATGGAGAAGTCCATCGAGTATTTTGCTTGGACCCATAGAAACCTATTTAATATCAGATCCTTTCTAGAGATGCAAACACCTCTTATGCAGAAGTGGCACTGCTCAAGAGTGATGGTGTTTTTTCAAAATATTGAAGCCAGTCAAAGTTCCAGTTATCTTCTTGGAAGAAGCCATTCGTTCTTGTCGTTTAGTGGGTGATATATTTAAGCCACGGTTGATAGTATTTAGTAAAAGATTACTGAAATTTAGTAAATATGGTATAGGTATAAGTTAATAGCAAAGTATCTTGAAATGGTATCAATTGGGCCAATTGGATGGTCCAGTCTTTTACTGGTTTCATCCAATATTAAACAAATGAAAAAGCTGAAGCTTAGAATGCTTCGTCTTACATCAGCTTATGTAATTTGGAGGGCGCAGTCACCTGCAAAGATTACTGGTTGGGTATGCGGCCCCTGTTACATCACTTGTTTTTCGCATCCCTCAGGATCTAGACAATATAGTGTGCAATTGTAGTTGTAGGTTGCCCTTCCTGTGAGAGTCCCCAATACTGTAGTTGCTCATAGGTTTATAGTGAATTTATTGTTTTAGGTTAATTTGTAACTTATGTAACTTATGTCAACTTTCCAAATTTTTTCGCAATTATTCTTTTACCACTTTCCAATATAATATACCGGGTTAAAATCCTCTTCTATTTCCGGGAGTTTTCGACTCTGACTAGAAGACGATTTTCCCGGTAAACTTGTCCTAATAGCCGTTCACTGGTATGTGAGGATCTTGGCTCAACTGGTGATTCTGCATCACATTATCAACATGTTTTGATTTCATCCTCAAAAATCTCAGATGTCTTGTGAGCTGTTGGGTTAATTGACACCCCCTTGATAATTCCAATGCGATCAATCCCATTATCCCAGATTATAGATATTATGGTTCTTTGGGGCCATTAGCCAACCATCAGCATTCGTGGCAAGCGATTGGGGTCTATTTTTTTGGATGGATTGGATGGCAAATTGGGAATCTCCGTGAAATCGATTTCTAATTTTCTAGTAATAATATCAGTTATTCAAGTCATAGACAGTAATCTCATGAATCAAAGGTACTTTGTAAGAAATAGTTCGGAGGATTTTGGGATCTATCAATATACTGGCGCATAAAATCCCCCCTGCTATTATCCATAAAGTCTTAGTAAATTTGTCTTCGGAGATAGGAGCAATTTCATTGATTATTTCTCTCTTTGGGTCATAGAATTCCACAGGGTGACTTTGTCAAAATATTTTCTGCTTTCTGATTTGAATCTGCGGTGCCCGGAAGGAATGGTTTGTAAATTGGTGATTTCTGCTTTGGGCTGTTGTTCTCTCCTGAAATAAGAAAATCTTTTGGTGAATCGCATATAAAGTAATAATATCAGTCGGCTTGGTAGAAAAACGTTCTATAAGGTTTAAATTTTGATGCATTCTCAACAACTCAACACTTGTCCCCATTGCCAAATAATCCTCGTCTTCATTAAAAAGCAAGGCTTTGATAAATTTGATGAATGTTTTGTTCTGGCCTTCTCCTTGCATATTTTGATTGTAGGATCTTCCACTTTCATGCAACTAGGCATATTTTTTGCCTTTGCTGGTGTTCGAATACCCCAGACATATAACTTGTCCTTCTGGATAGTAGGCTAATAGTTCGCCCACTTTGGTGAGGGAATGATCAGGAACTCATTTTCTTTTTCAAACGATAGGCCCCCTCAAATATCTTATTATCGGTGTTTTTTCCATTTGCCGTACAAGAAAAAAATAGCTTGATAATGTAAATTGCTAGTATTGAAAAACAAAGTTGAACTGATTTAAAATTAATTTTAATCATGGTATAATTGGTTTTAACTCTTTGATAATCCTAAAAATAACTATTAAATAAACGAAAGCCTAGTAGAAAAATTACTAATTTCTAGTAAAATGTGGTATAGGTTTTATAGTTAATTTTCATTTAACTTTTTCGTACTAAAAATTTTACTTAGACCATGAAAAACGTTTAGCCCTGTATTTACTTTTTCTTATTGTTTGTCTGTAATTTCAAAAGTCCCAAACAGGAGAAATATTGGTGGTTTGGTAAAAATTGATAGTATTTCAAATCTTCAATTTGATTCTGAACTTATTTTTCAAGATATAGACCCTTTTTCGGAAACTGTGCTTTTATACAACCAAATTGATTCCATAGAACGGCTATTTTATGTATTTGATTTTGATGGGAATATCCAATCTCACCTTCTCTTTGACCTAACGGTACTCTTTTAACAGCCTTTGTCCTGCGAGGGAAATACTATCGTGGCCTACGGGTCTGCAGGTTTTCCACTTATAGCTTTTCCGGGAAAGTTGAACATGTAATCGCAATTTCCGGGCCCAAAGCAAACATTACCCAGATCGCGGATATTGGTCAAAAGGTTGGAGAATCATAAGGATAAATGGATTACTTTAAGTAAGGAAATACTTTAATCTTGGTAAATCAAAGGATTTAATAAATTTGAGCATGCCAGAGATTTTGGCAAAGCCATCCGGATCAAAACCGGGAAATCAGACCTTTTTTTGAAATTCCCTCAAAAGAGTGTTTTTTCGAAGCGTAAATACTTTTTAAAGATGCCTGGACACCCCTTTGTTTTTTTTTTTTTTCACCTTTTGATGAAGATAAACTACATGTGGTTTTTTTGAATAGAAACAGTCATGCTATACGTAAGTGCTTCCCCTCCCTTCCGATTCTTGCTGTTTATGCCTTCCTCTTCACTTAGTGAAGCTACCAGTTTTTCAAGGGGCCGATAGTTTTTTCTTCAAGGTCTTAAGATTTTTTTTGATAACCTCCTTCAACTTCAGGGAAAATTTCCTAACCATTCAAAGTTTCAGGAAATTTCTTGATAGCCTATTTCCTGGATTTAATGATCTAACACAGCTCAGCAACTACTAGGTAAATCACAAGAGGAAGGCAATCAACTACTTAAGAGATATGAGAAAAAAAATCCAAACCGGATGGCTGTGTATGATTTCTCTGGGTGATAGACTGGCTGACTTTGCTCGCTGAAGGGATTGGTTTTGCCACGAGCATGTTGATTCGAAAATGGCGATCTTTGGATGCTAGGGTCTCCTGATCTAGAAAGGGTGAAAAATAAACTGAAGCTTTTCAAGCTAGGCACTTAAGTTGCGAGGAAATGAAACTCCTTGGATTTAAAGTGTGATTCTGGTTGACAAATTTGAATCGGGGAAAAATAATTTTTCTGCAGGTTGAAGGGAAATTCGATTTTAGCCCATAGTGGAGTGATCTTTTTTAAAAGCGAAAAAGTTGAGTAGTATTTTAGTAAATATTACTGAAATGCTAGTAATATTGGTAATAGGTATAGTTAATAGCAAGAGTATCTTGATGGTATCAATTGGGAATTGGAATGGTCCAGTCCTTTTCAATGGTTATAATCATAATATTACAAAATGAAAAAACTTAGCTTAGAAAATGCCCTGAGACTCAGTTCAGACGAAGTACTAAAAAGGGAAAAATGGCAAAATGCAGAGGGGGAGATTATTGGCAATGAATTGCGGACATGTCGGAGATTCAGGCTACGGGTCTAGTCCTATGCCTAGTCATGGGCAAATGATACGCCAGGAGGCCTTAAGTATGCCAATGTTTCAATGTGGGACGCCAAGGAGTGCACATGTGAGGGACTCTCTAACTAAATAAGGTAAAAGCAACTTTCCTACGAGAAGGTTTAGGTCATCTCAAACTTTCTTTTCCGCAAAGCAGTGTATATTTGAATATAAAACATCCGTTTTCCTATTGAAATCAATGAATTTTAGAATTAAGTTTTTTTCACTTTTTTGTGGCATAATCATAGGTTATTATTTTTGAGATGCAAACTGGTTCTTCTAAACAATAAGCTCAGACAGTAAATTATTTCCTGACTTTCCCATTTCAGATTTTTAAAACCTATCTGATTTTTCCAAAATCTTGTAGAATTAATACCGCTAGAGACGAAAACCGGAAGGAATTGATAATGGAAATAATGATTTAACAGATTTATGATGGAATTATCTTTATTCTAGATTTAAATAGTCGATTAATGGCTTTAATAGAAAAGGGAACATTTATTAGCAGAATCGGAACAGAAGGAGAAGGTCCTGGTGAATATAAAATACGTTCGAAGTTTCACTATAAACCCTACTAGTGGAATGATTTACTGGCTACACAATAGAGGACTTCTAATTTTTTCGAAGAATTCCAGTTTCTTTGAAGAGCATTCTGACACTTAAGAGTTTAGATTACATAACAATTGGGTTGAGAGAAATGGGTTTGTGGGCAATCTCTCAATCTTATGAAAAACCGGTGAAGAATGGTTTTGCAATGAAGACTTACCTTGCATTTTTTGAATTTAAAATTCCAAAGTGCAAGGATTCGGTCTATTCAGGACAATAATTTTAAAAAACACAACGGTTCTGCTCCTATTCCCTTTAAAAATTTTATTTCCAATCGTGAAGGAATCATAATTTCTATTTACCCCTGTCACTGACTAATGAAAAATTTTTCGGGATCCTTGTATCAAGTGGTGAATTCGAAAACTGATTCTCATCGCAAGCTTGAGTTTGGATTGGCCACACTTCAATGAAAAGGAAATAAAATTATGGATTTTACAATATTTTCGTATGTGGATCCTAACCTTTTTGTGATACTCTCAAATTACCAAAAAAGAAAATGTTTTTTCTTTTAATGAAGATAAATAATAGGTTACATCTTGAAGAAGGATTACTGGGATGAAAAATGCTAATCCCACTTAAACTCCCATCCTCTTAGAAACACATTAGATCAGCTCTAATTTGTGAAAAAATCATCAATTTTCGGAGACTGCTATTGAGGAGCAAAATCCTGTAATCGGAATTGTGACTCTAAAATGATCACTAATTTTCCCGAATGAGCTACTTAAACGTTTCCTGATTTTAAATATTCCTGGACTGAATAGGAAATTCAAATTTTGCAGAGAAATTGAAATCTCCAATCTCCATCTCTTTTTCCCCAACCCTCAACTTCATCCAGCCCACTCATAAACTCAAAAAAAGGGTCTTTGTCTTTGGTCTCCCTACAGCAATGGATTGATTTTGGCCGATATTAATCACATTCCTTGGATACTGATTCAATTGGTCCAGGGCCGAAACGAATAAAGGGATCTATGCCACTCGCTAAATTGATCTGAATGGAAGGAGTCTCCTCCATGCCTTTTCAGACTTGTCAGCGGAAAGAATGGTTAGGTTTTTGAAGTCAAATGAACCTTCACAATAATCCTTGTGGCTCCCACTAGGCCCAATTTCCTTGAGGAGCACTTTGACGAGTTGATAACTCTACTTTCATCAAGAAAATGTTAATCGGAAGCGTTTTCTCTGAATCTTTGGTTCTCAGGATTCGTTCCGATTGATTGAGTCTTTTCAAAATAGGCAGAGGGCCTTTATCTGTGTTCTTTTCTTTGAAACGATTTTTTACTTGAAAACTGAACCGTTCAATCTTTTTAAATATCTGGGAAAACAGTGTAATATTACCCATGAGAGGATGGTTGTTTTTAGGTTGGCAAACCCAAGGTTAATTACTTTGCCTTGAAAACTAAAGATCCTCTCTTTCCTTAATTTTAGGACGCTATTCGATATTATTTCATAAAAAAGAATAAATCAAACTGGAATTCGAATTTGAGTAAAAACAAAAGTTTTGCTTCCTATATCTTGAATATGAAAAACTGCTCAGTTCCCATTTCAAAAATTAGAATTTATAAAATTCTTCCGGCAATCTCATCCAATGATTTCAATAAAAGATATGCTGATGACGTGCCTTTTTAAATGTAAGTCGTTATTTTCTCATTTTTAATTTAAAGTAATCAAGAAACAAACTAGAAACTTTAAGGAAGTTCTTTTCGTAAAAGTTTTGACATCAATTTTTATCCACGACAAATCCATTACTTAATATTGAAACTAAGTTAATCCCTCTATTTCGCTCTTCTCTTTATTTTCTTTAGCTGTAAAGATGTAAAGAGATTCCCCAAATGTAAAAAATTTGCCGGTAAGTATCAGTCCTACATCGAAGGTAAATATGGGCTTGGTGATAAAAGTTTAATTTTTGTGAATACACTAGTATTTAGATTCGGACGGAAACTTTTTTCTAGTGAAGACTACACCACACGCTATTGGTCTGATCAAATATTGGGTTACAGAGGAATATTTTCGAGATTTTATACTATAGTTAATGAACGGGTTACTATCTATTACAATGGAGTGGTTTACTATGGGAATTGCAGATATTAATTATGTGCCTAAAAATAACTTAAGGTTCGAAGAAAGGAAATTAATATTGTGGGATAAGCTATTCAAAGATTATACTCAGCTTTCTGTATCTGCCCCGAAGACCCAGAATGTAAACCTGAATCTTTATAATAAAGATTAATTGATGAGGATACAACTTGAAAAAGGCTATTCAGATTCTGAGTACCTTTTTTTATCCATTTGCTCAGAGCTACTAAATTATCCTTTCTTCTCCAGCCATTCCTCAAATACCTTTTAAGCTTTCCTGCCTCAAGCCATTTTCCATTGATTTTGCGATCTGTAGATTTGAGCTACAAGCTCTCTGTAGATGTGTCGATGTCAAAGCCACATCCGCACTGGTCTTTCTCGGGTACAGGCCAATAAAAAGACTTTTGCTTTCAACGCTTTTGCAAAGTAACAAAGCGAAAGCACACATGGGGCAAGGGTTCCGCAGGAGGCGTAGAGTTTCACAGCCCTCTAAATCAGTTCTCTGGAGCTGTTGACAAGCATTTTCGAAATAGCTTCGATTCGCGTGTGCCGTAGGGTCACTATTCTTATTTATCTTATTCCTGATTCCCGGGCCTACATCTTTTCCCGTCCTTCACCACCACAGCAACCATAGGGCCCACCTTCCCCGCTATTCATAGGCCATTTTTGTGCCAAAGCTATCGCTCTGCGCATAAATTTGTTTTTTCCTGTTCTGTCCATGGATTTTAATTAATTGATGTTTTTAAAGCTCTTTTGATCAGTCCTCAATTATTAAAACCCAGTAAAGATTGAGTTTTTATGAAAATTTATTCTCCAATCTCAATCTCTGATTCCCCACCCTCAACTCATCGCACGCCTCATAAACTCCAGAAGGGTTCTTTGTATTATCATTTACGCTATTTGCGTTTTGCCATTTAAATTAGGGGTTTTTTGATAAGGAAACTTTTGTTTTTTTGATTCAGTCAGGCCTTCAATAAAATGGATTTTCTCATTCTTGATTCCGGAATCATACAAGTAATAATTACCCTTGTGTTAAACCCAACGAAGATATAAATTTTTGAGTTTTGAATTTACCCGGTATCCCCCAATAAAACGCAGCTAGGTCGGTTGATCGAAAACACATGTTTCAATTCAATTGATATTACTTTGGTTGAAGATCTTCGGTTTTTAATCTCCAATCCTCCAATCTCCTATCTCTTATTCTCCCAATCTCTTTTTCTCAAACCGCTCACTCAATCCACCGATAACCTCCAAGAAGCGGCCCCGGTGAAGTTACGATTTACGCTAATGCGGTTTTTGCCAGCTTGAATCAGGTTTTTCGTTGATAGAGAACTTTTGTTTTTGATTCAAGTCACGCTTCATTAAATGGGATTTCCCTCATGCCCGGAGTCAAACACAGGTAATAATTACCTCGGTGTCACCAACAAGGGTAAATTTTGAATGAATTTACCCGCGTTATCCTCATAAAACGCAGCTAGGTCGGTAATCGAAACATGTTCAATTCAATTGATTATATACTTTGGGTTGAGATCTTCCGGTTTTTAATCTCCAATCTCCTATCCCTATCTCTTATTTCTTCTATTCTTTCTTATTCTCTCGGCGCTCAACTCATCACCGATAACCTCCAAGAACGGCCCACGTGAAGTTTACGAAAAATTACGCAATGCGGTTTTTTTTTGGCCAGCTTGAATCAGGTTTCGTTGATGAGAAACTTGTTTTTGATTCAAGTCGCGCTTCATTAATGGGATTTTCTCATGCCGGAGTCAATAACAAGTAATAATTACCCTTGTGTTACCAACAGTATAAAATTTTGAGTGAATTTAACCGCGTAATCCTCAAGAAAATAAGCTAGGTTTCGGTAAATCGAAAACTATGTTCAAATTCCAAATTGATATATACTTTATTTGAGATCTTCCGGTTTTTAATCTCCAATCTCGTATCTCTCCTATTCTCTTTATTCTCCAATCTCTTTTTCTCCAACACTCGAACTCTCATCCAAGCCGAACTCCATAAACTCCAAGAAGGGTTCTTGTAATTATCGCCTACCGCAATGGACTGGTTTCCGATATTTGATGAATTTTAGACACAGCCTTTCAAATATGGTCTTAGGGCGACGATTAAATGAGCGATGCACCCGCTAATTGGATTGAAGGAAGGAGCTCTTTCCATACTTTTCAGACTGTCAGCGAAAGAAATTTGGATTAGGTTTGAAGTCAAGTAAACCTTCACATATCCTTGTATGCTTTCCACATAAAGCAATTTTCCTTGAGGAGGACTTTTTGACGATTGATACTCCTAACTTTCAGAAATGTAAATCGGGATTGGTTTTTTCCGACTCCTTGTTTTCCAGATTTGCTCGTTTTGATTAAGTCTTTCGAAGTAAGCCGAAGGCTTTTTGTGCAGCAATTAAAAATTCCCTCGTAACTGTAGGGTTCAGCAAATATTCCAATGCGTCGACTTTTTATAATCCTTCGATGGCAAACTGAATATAAGCCTGTCGCAAAATGATTCGAGTGTGGCTCCGATTTTTTCCTTCCCGTCCAAGACCCTTGCCAGCTCCATTCCAGATAAGTCCGGCATTTTATATCCATAAAGATGAGATTTGCCACTTCTTTTGATTTGATAAAGCTCAGCGCTCATGGCGTTAGAAAACTTTCCTGTCAATTTCAAAAAAGCAGTTTGCTCAATGAACTTGCTGCACCAATTCCAAGGCTAGCGGTTCATCGTCTATGGCTAGCAGTTCAGGATTCATTCGAGATTCAGGGTAAGATTTACCCAATAACTCTTGATTGGCCTCGGCAATAACCAATTTCAGGCGATGTTTTTTCAGGATAGAGCAGTGCTAACCTTCGCTTTGTAATTTCGTCAGTCCAATTCCCGTTTTCATGGGATTCCGGGCTTACTGGATGCAAGTGGGAATATAATGATTTTTGGTTTCCAAAAGAAGAGTGTTTTACCCATGACTTCCCAGTTTTGACTAAGAATTTCACAGTCTTGTTGAGAGCTGATTGCATGTTTAAAGCATTTTCCAAAAAAATGGAATGTAGTAACATGGGAGCGATGAATCAGGTCCTCTTTGGGGGTTTTCGATCTGAATATTCAAAGTCGACTTTTGTTGAAAGTGCATTTTCATCAGCTCAATGTAGATCGTTGATGAAATTCCCACTCTCTTGCTTAGGAGAGTCCTTTCTTTTTGATTTTCATAAGACATAGCGCATCATTCTGGAGAGCTTGAGTAAGGCTTCCTGTGCTTTTTTCACATCCCAGATTAGTAAGCGCGTCAATAATTATTTTCAGGCGTAAATTGAAAAAGAAGTGTGGGTTGATCTGTGCTTTTCCAATAAGAGGCTCGGTATTGATTTCGCTGTTGATCAAGTTCCTGCCGAAGCGATTTTCATCTTTTGCCATTTCTGGACGGAGCCTACCGCGTACTGATTCCTATGGACCAATAAATAAAAGCATCAAATGGAAAATATCTGCCGATAGCCAGCGCTTTCCCGGTTTGTAGATTTTATCCGGGTTAAAATGCTTTGAACATCAGCTCGGGTTTTAATGGACCAAAATTTTCGAAGTAATAATCAGTCCCAGTAGCAATACTCCTGAGACTACTACTAAGAGAAGAAAAACGAAAAAAGCTTGCCTTGGAAAAAGAAATTTTGGGACTATCCCAAAGTTCATATTTCCATAAAAAAATAAGCGAGCAGCATGCAGACTAAGAAAATCTGCCGGTACCCCAAATTCGGCAGGAATATCAACTCCCAACGAGAGGGAGAAAGGAGAAGCAAAACGGACGATCAAGGCAAACCAACGTAGTACATGAACTTAGGATTGAGAACGCGTTTTGCTTGAGTTGAGTGTGAGCATAGGGGTGATTTTCAGTTGGTAAACTACTTAAAAGTAATGCCATTCTATGAAATCGAATCTACAGATAGCCAAGTTTACGTCTACAAAAACCCAATGAGCAATTAAGGCATTTGTCGATGTCCCCGCTGGATTTGATCTGCTAAAAAAGGGGTCTTTGTCGATATAACCTACCTCGCTATCTATTTATGTAATTTTCCTCAAACAAACGGCTTTTTTTGGGTATAGAATGGCAAGGAGAAAAATCAATCAGTGAAAACAACCTTCCTCCAACTCTGTTTTGAAAAGAATCAACTTACTATATAACCACAGTGGAAAAAAAATTATCTATTTACTCGTTTTTAATCTGTTTTTTGGGCTTTTGGCCTGACTCAGGGCAAGCAAGAACCGCCACCAGCAGCCAAACAACCCGCACGTATAATAGGAGTCGCAAAAGACCTGAAAGACCGGCGAGCCTGTCCTCTTATGCCACAGCTGCTTTATATAAGTCAAGGGACTGACACCAATAATTGCAGGTGTGTAGCTGATGATGAAGGGAAATTTTCATTCGCTGGATTTTGAACCAGGTAGTTATGATCTTAAGATTACTTTCCTAGGCTTTGAAAACGAAAAGTGATCAAGGACATTAAGGTGACTTCACCTACGGGAGATATCAACTTGGAATTTCGAAATGACAGATGAGGCGTTTGCCCTTGAAGAAGTTAACGGTTCAAGGTCAGGCGGAGTTTGATCGAGGAAGCGTGTCGATCGGACAACGATCTAGCAAAGCAGAAAAACGTAAGACTACTGCCGGTGGTGATGCTACAGACATACTTCGAAGAGTACCGTGCTCTCGTGGATTTTGACGGTACGTTTCCCATGCGTGGGAAGTAGTAACATTCAGGGTATTGATGACAACAGACCTTCGGCCATCACTGCGAGCAGCATTGGCAGATGGCGTTTGAGAACAAATTTCCTGCTGACGAAATCAAAGCGGTAGAAGGTGTTACTTCTCCACAGCAGATTTGACGCAGAGGGCACTTCTGGGGTGATTAACCATCCATCACCAGAAGAATAAACTTTCAGGATGACGCTGAACGTCAATAGTGGATTTGTCTTAGAGGATCAAATTTAAGTTTGAATGGGTGCTGCACGAAAAGGTAAGTTTGGTTTTCACTGGGCGGATTTTGTAGAGCCGGCTATAAATATCGAACGGGCGTTTTGAAAAATGAGCAATTGCTGAACAACCCCAAACAGTAGCACATCAAAATCTTGCAATCAGCAGATTACAGAGCGCAGAGACTTATTTGGCAGATATAATTTTTCGGAGTGGAATTTGAGATTTAAATAAATTTAATTTTTTTTGACTGGTTCGGTAAACTTTGGAGTTAGAAATTCCAACGAGCAATCAAATGATTTCCTTACTCGAACTTTCTGAATGATCGCTTATTTGAAACTGGCTGCTTAGAAAATACAGAAATGTAGTAAGATGAGTCCAATTCGATAGATTTTGTAAGTGTGACTACAACAAAGACTTTTGAGAAAAAAAGGAAAAGAGTTTAGCTTACTGACGCTCTAAACAGTAGAAATATCGTGGAGAACTCCTTTTGGTTAAACTCGCTTTTCGAAGACGATTTACAGACCACAATTTCAGACTTAGAAATGAATAAATCAAGCACGAAATGAGAATTCACTGCGCAGGGTGGATTTTTGTGATCCAATAGGAGACGAGGGAAAATCAATCTTGGAATATGGTTGCTAAAAATAATCTTGAGAAAAGCGTATTCACAGACTTTGCTACTTTCAAAGCGATGGAGCAGACGGAGAGTATGGTAGAAAATCTGAATCCATTTCGTAATGAATTCATGCTACGATCAAAATGTCAACAGCAGGTTAGCGGATCTTATAACTTCAGCTTACTAAAAATTACACATGAAGACAGGTTTAAAGAATATGAGTATACTACGATTCAATGCGACTTCAAAACAGAGACAGTGGTGAACATTTTCTTCATACGGTAACATTGGTGCCGAGTATCAATGCCAGCCGTAAACCTGAAAAATGGTAACCTGAATCAAGGCGGGCATACAATAGAAGAATCTCAAGACCGTCACTTTCGATTTTTGAATCCACATATCGAGGCATCAATTCCACTTCAAATTTCTCAGGGTAACCCAAAACATTGGAGCCAGAGTTGACCAGATAATTACGAGGTAGGTTAACAGCACGTTCATTAAAGGAACGGTAATTAATTTCACTTCATTCTAACCGAAATACACTGGCTCGATTCAGTCTGTCACGAACGCCAATCGAGATGATGGGATCATTTTCACACGTTCGAAATATCGGTAGAGAGCAGGCGATCGGAGGCAGTGTATTCTTCAATATCAACGCGAGCAACAAGCTTTCATTCAAATGGTGGCTTTGATACCTACTACTACTCTATTTTGGAAATGGCACCTATCTGATCGCATTTGCTAGCTGCGGCAAAAATGAAGGTTTGTAATCCGCGGTGAATGTTTTGGTAACTACACACCTTCCTAAAAACTGGCCAGTTTGCAGTTGTTCACATTGCCAGAGGTAGAAGAGTAGAATTTACAGGGAGTTCTTGGAGGTTTTGGCAGCATATGGTTTGAGCTTAAATAAGCAATTTTGCTTGAGAAGCGAGGAAAGCATTGGCTTTTGGGAGCCAGAAAAACTTCTTAGCAAAAGAAATTCATCATCCGAAATGAAATCAATCACGCCTTCTAAAATTGTACAGAACAGCACCTACCGCATTTCGAAATATGAATTTCAAGGTCAATTTCAGCTTACGAATTGGAAAGCTTAGTATGGAATCAGGGAAGACCTCGAAAAAGAAAGTCAGTCAATAATGATCGACTTGAAAGAAGGAGCGCCATCAGGAAAAACGGAAAATAATAATTAGAATTAAATCAAAAGCCCCCGTCCAAGGTCTAACCTTTGACGGAGCTTTTAAAAAAAATAAAAAATTAGATAGATTAGGTTACAAGTGCATCAAAAAACCCGCCTTTGATAAGGGCGGGCCTTTTTATAAATGTGTTTTTTTACTTATAACGCTTACTTTCTTGATCGCGTCGATGGTACGTTCACATTTGGCAGCGTGAGTCGATGTAGTTTGGTGGAATACTCAAGGGAATATCCATGGAGTTGACCCGAATCACTGGAGCATCCCAAGTAGTCGAATGCCATAGCGCTGGAAGTGAATAAAGTAAGTTTTCTGAAGAGATTCCAGCAATTGATTGGCTTCCTTCTAGCAATTACGGGCACGATTGGTTTTCTTTCAGACCGTCCAGGCAAGGTGGGGCGTAGTTCAATAGGTTCGAACATGTGGAAGATCAATGACCTCGCCAGTCAATTTATCCTTCTTTGGCCATTTCCTCTGCCAGCTTCCCAATGCCACTTTCATCATCTTCCGAGGAGATTACGGTTAACATCTTTTCCCTTTCGTTTGATTCTGCTACACCGGATAGGAAGGTAGATATTCCCTCAGGGACTTCCTTTGGTCGCTATACATCACTTCAGATTCATAAAGATTATTAGATCTGGGATCACGATGGCAAGCTTTATCAGACCTTTGGCATCGTATGGTTAGACGACGATCACTTTAGTCCAGGAGTATTTGCAAACGCAATCTCAAAAGTTTGAAGAGTGTGTAGCTCCAATTGACCAGCATTATCCTGTTTGGACCGCTCTGAATACAATTGGGCACACTAAAAGCTCCGCCGGACATGGCTAGCATTTTATAAGCAGATGAATTAATGATTTGATCGATGCTACAAGGAAAAGTTGAAAGTCATAAATCAATGAATTGGCTTTTAGGCCATTCATTGCTGGCTCCACTCCCAAACCTGCGATCCTAATTCTGCGATTGGGAGTATCAAAAATCCGATTTGGACGAATTCATCCGCATTCCCTGAGATACTTTAATAGGCGCCATTATATTCTGCGACTTCTTCACCATCATATAAAGCGTTTTGGATCGCGTCTCAATTTCCTCTGACAATTGCCTCTATTAAGGCTTCTCGAACTGTATTTCTCTCATTGAGTTAATGGTTAATTTGGTTCGTAAAAAATAGAAGGAAAGGCCAAACCAAAAATACGCTGGTTTTTAAATAGTGTTTCTAGGAAGAGTGGCCGTAGATGCCAAGCGTAAAATTCCTTTAAATAATACTAAAGGGTTTATAGAGGCAGTAAAGCCTTGTACGAGATGCGCAACGAGACTCTGATTGCTGATACTTCACTTAAACGACTAAGCTTATCAGAAGGTAGCAGAACTGAAAGTGGGCATGCGAGATTTTAGGGGATCCGGAATTTCATAGTAGTTTTCTCTAACTCCTTCCATTCAACAATGGCGCACATATTTTTATGGGTAGAGTAATATTGTTTTCTTATGAAAAATAAGGGTAAAAGTATTTGTCTCTATCCTTGGAGTTTGCTTCTGAAAAAGGAATGTGCTCAATTTTGGCAACACCTTTTCTAGATTATGAAACAAACGACTTGTTTTCCGCTGCTCTTTGATCCCTCCGATATAACTAATAAAATACAAGACGCTTTTCGATCTCGTTACCTTCAACGACCTCCTTGAGCATTGGCAATGGTAAAGTATGTTTTCCAATACTTCATTTGCAACGTAACATCAAGAAGCCTTCTTGCGATTTTGGATGTCCGCCTACGGCATAAAAGTGTTGTCCCTGACTTTTTTGTCCAGCACCAACCCAAGCTGCAAAGCACATTCGCCACAATTCCAAGCGGTGTTTTTATGTCGCAGTTCACATAATGGTCATAAAATTTCAGGACTTAAGTTCGGAAAAATAGTGTGCGGTAACCGAAGAGTAGTTTTTTTTAAATCCGAATCATCCGGACCATTGTCGAACGAATATCAGCGATCCTTTTAGGAGCCATTTGGAAATCTGCATTTGTAAAAACGCTCGAATTTTAAGCTGTTTTTTATTTTACCAAATCTAATCTTAGAAAGCTGCAAATTTAATTGAGTTACGATGAATTTAGTTTCTCATGTAACCAAAAGTAACCAATTATTTTTAGGGTTTAAACTTTTCAATAATTAAGGCTCTCGTAAGAAGATTTAGCCCAATTTTTACAGAGAATATTATCCTTCAAAATCCTAATTAAAATCTAATTAAAGGACTAATATAAGGTGCTTGAGCCAAATCGAAAGCTTAGATTTCCTAAGATCATATTTAGTGTAGTGAAGTCCAAAAAAGATTGTGAAATTCCATTAATCACTTTTCCACCGGTTTACCTTCTTCTACCCATGAGGTAATACCACCATCGAGCATGTAGATGAATTTTTAAAATCCTGCTGCTTTCATCATTGCGCCAGCTTTGCGTTCGCTTTCCTGATCTGCAATAAAGCAGATAGGTTTTATTTTTATTCAGTGTTTTCAATTTCTCAAAGGGGAGCTTCATCCAAAAATCTTAGATTCCTCTTGCTTTCTCAATATGACCCTCTGCATTTCTTCTGGAGTTTTCTTACATCGATCAAAATATCTTTTTTCTTTTTGAGGCTTTTTTCAAAGTGGCCGCAGCACTACCGTAGCAGAGTCGGTACTTTGGGGATCGAACAAAAAAAGCCAGTTTGAAATAGGAAGAAAATCAAACCAAGGGAAAAGATTTTTTTGAGAATTTCATAGCAAAGGTGTTTGAAGTGATCATTTGAGAATAGAATATTGAAACGAAAATTTTAGCCAATTCATTCCAAATCCTACAAAGATTGCTTCTGATTTCTGACTCCCACAGTTTACATTGGAATCACATAACGCTGTTCTACCTCGAAGATTTGTTTGATGAAATCTGGCAACGCTGGGAGATATAAGGTTCTTTAGCTTTGTAATGGAGGCTTTTGCTAAAGGGAAACAATCGGGCTGTCCTTTGGAATAATCGATGACTCGGAAGATTCAGCATCAGTATCCAGAAAGGCAGAATTTGAACAGGAATGGCGTACGAGTCCTGATGACTGCATATTGGCGGAAGCCACCTCGCTAAACGCAAAGGGAGTGAGAGCATGATCAAAACCCATAAGCCTAAACTTTTTGTTTGTGGGCATTCGCTATTTGGCAAAGTAGTTTTCGTTCTGAGTCAATTGCCTTTATATGATCAGGTGCAATTGGTCAGCATGGTTTTCAATATTATGCGTACCCTGGCTTTTGTTTGATTTGGAAAGGGAGGACAGATTAAAAATCTCCGTGTGGTGGAATTGGGTAAAAGGGGAAATAACGGTACTGGTTAAAACCTGCTTTTATATAAGCTTGGACCTTTTCGGCTTTTGATTTTTACTGGCGAAGTTCAGCGGAAGGTGTCTCAAAGATTCACAAAGGATTAGGGACAACAGCAATCTGGTTATTTCGCAGGAAGGTCTAGGTGTAGGCTTGGAGGTTTATTGGTTGGTCATTTTACCGGGAAGTTTCACGAAGGTGTCTCAAAGAGTCTCCGCAAAGGATTTAGGACAAGCAACAATCTGGTTTGTTCTTCAGATGAGCCTCCATTCTGTTTAAAATCTTTTGGATCTACTTACGCGCTGGCTTTAACTCTTTATTCCATGCTAATTTTGCTTTGCGACTCTTTGAGAATCCTTTTCAACCTTTTGCGGTTAAATAGACTTGCAATAAAAAAAGGCGATCAAAATGATCGCCTTCAAAAGATGATTGGAAAGATTACTTTCCGAAAGATTTTTTTAAGCTCTTCGATGTCCACGTTTTGTGATGCCCCGGGCATTGCGCACAATTGCTTATTCTTAATCAGCCGTGTTGGTCTGACTTTGTCTTTTTCTTTTTCAATTTTCTCTTTAGCCGTAGTAACTGCCATGTCGTATGTTTTAAATGAGATTGTTTTCGAAAATGAATCGGCAAAAAAGTAAGTAAACATTTCTTTTCTGCCTAAAATAAATCTGGATAAATATGAACCCAATTAGAGATTACAAGGGAGCTTACCAATTTTTTTAGATAAATTTTGAAGCATAAACAGCAAAAAAAATCATCCATGCAAAAGCCAAGTTTCCCTAAGGAAACCGCGAGATTTTGGCCAAATCCAAATGGCGAGGAGAACTAATATTCTGGATCAAATCAGGTCAAACCGTTCCACTTTTTGGTACAATGCAAAATAGAACCTCCCGCTATGGAAGAATCTCAGTACCCTGACAGGGAAGTCGGAGATGAAAGGAGAATCAATTACTTTTTAAAGATTCTTCAAGCAGTGGAGATTATCCTGAAAATGTGTCCAGCCGAAGATCTGGAAGTAGGTGCTTCAGCTACGCTTAGCAACTTTTCTGAAAAGGACTTCGATACGATTCTTACCGTTCCTTTTTGGGCAAGATTTTAAGTAATGAATCGAAAATGATTGACTTTTCCCTTCAAAGCGATTCAGATTCAGCCTGTCTGGAGCCGCGGATCGACCACAAAAAGGGCCGCTAATCGTGAGTTTTATGCAATGGTGGATGCCGATGTGGGTCGGTACGGAATAGTTTTAGTTTGTGAGGCAGAGATTATCTTGAATGATCCAGACGTTTTGCAAACTTCAAATTTGACGGATACAGCATAAACTGAATAATCGAAAAATTCTAACCGGATATCCGAAGCCATTGGTGCTGGCAGGGAAAGAAGGGCCGCTTTGGATGCAGCGATAGATAAGCTAGACAAAAATGTTGGGAGAAAGTCCAAGAGGAATTGATCGGAAAGAGAGTTTTTCTGAAGATTCTTTGAAAAGCTTGCGCCCTGATTCAAATCTTACTGAGGAATTTTTTTGGGGGGAAAAAGGGGGGGAAAAAAAAAAATTTCTTTTCCTAAAATCCTTTTTAGCCAATAGCGAATGGACTTCAAGGGGTTAGGGGATTGGAAAGAGCTAAGCT
>Ga0163217_1015222_pt1 | contig 20303 bp, 7 predicted proteins | sample SynspAceP_FD_185933 | JGI IMG/M metagenome (GOLD analysis project Ga0163217, IMG submission 185933) | Saline lake microbial communities from Ace Lake in Antarctica - Synechococcus sp. Ace-P (PacBio error correction) | ecosystem: Environmental > Aquatic > Non-marine Saline and Alkaline > Saline ...
CTAAAATAACGAAAAGCCCCCTTACCAGTATATGTCATTAGGGAGCAAAAATCATTTTTTGTGGTCCTATGGAATTAAAAGGATAAGGGTATCTATCTCAGACCCCGGGAAAGGGAAGTATCCTTAAAGTATTAAGGAATTCCTTAACAAGATTGTCGAACCAATTCACAGAAAAGATACATGAAGCTGAAGAATTGCCATGCCTCTAGAAACCGATGAACTTATAGGGCACATCAGTAAATATAAGTGAATGTGTAAAAAAAAGTCATGCCCATGATTTATAATTTCTTTTTTAGGAGACTATTGAACGAACAGAAAGTCTTTATTCTTAGTGTTCGGTTTGGCCGTAGCCGGTATTCTACAAGTTTTAGTTGCCTATATGACCCAATCAATTGTTGACCAAGGAATATTTTTCAAGATAGACGCTTGATTGGGTGTGATCATAGGACAGCTCTTTTTTCTTGCTGATAACTTTTTTAGTGGAAATCGTAAGAAAATGATATTACTTTTTTTTATTCGATGAAATTCCTACAATTTAAATGGAATCCTAATTTAAGTAAATTGTTATCCTGCCGATTTCTTTTTTTTACAAGAGAAAGAGCAAAAGGGGATGTTAAATCATAGAATCATGATTCGAAATAAATAGAATCCTTTTTGACAAAGCATCTTATTAAGAATTCCTTATATGATGCCACAGATATTAATAGTGCTATCCCATTCTATTATTCCATTTACAGTCTCTAATTTTGGAATTTTTTTATTTGTTGGTAGCCTAACGTATGTATTATGGATCCTCCTTGTTTATGGAAAAGGAGGGCGACCTTGCCATGAGTCTTTCGGGGGCTTTCAAGATCAAAAGGACAAGGATATGAGCTGCAGCTTATCTCCAATATGGGATATAAAAACCAGTTGGTTCTGAAAATCGAAGGAAAAGGAATGGTACGGAAAATCAGCTTAAAATTATAAAACTAAGACCTAAATCCCTCAAACTAAAACGCGCCAAGAGAACCTAAGCCGACATTATTAGGAAGTAGTGGTCAATATATTTACTCTGCTAAATATCCGCATTGCGGTAGTTTGACGGAACTATGCCTTGGGACCATGTTGGCCCATAACAGTTTCATTCTTGCACAGACCAAATATACCACTCAATAGAGTGTTGACTTTATGCTTGAAGCTCAGGAAACAAATCTTGCCATAAGCCGGTTCTCTGAAGTTTTTAAGAGAGGAACCAGAAGATATTTCCGAAATGAACATTTCTTGCCCAAGGCTCCTTTGTATCGTCAAATATGACGATATTAAATCGTTTGGGTATCTTGGGACAAGAACAATTTCGCTTATTTATGGATTAAACAGCCTTACCATACCCATCAGGTAGACAACAAGCAATTTGTGGGCGCTTCGGGTTCGGGCAAAACAACATTGTTCCAGGATTGATACTAGGTTTTAGAGAACCTTCAAAAGGGACGTAATAACCCTTGGAGGGTGAAACCTAACAATAGGTATTGTCAGATTAGGAGAAAATCGATGCGGTACGTTCTACAGGATGGAAAATATTTGATGAACAGCATAATTCGGAACTATTAACTGAATCAAATTCAACGAGAAAACTAAACGAACTACCGACTTAAAAACTGTTCTAAAGTGTACAAAACTTTGATGAAATGTTTTCCGATTTACTAACGGAACTTAACACAAGGGTAAGGGGAGAGGTATACTGTTATCTGGAGGGAGACACAAAAGGTTTTGATTGCCTAGGGCACTATATAAAGACCCTGATTTTTTCCTGTTTAATGGACAAGCACATCAGCTTTTGACGCTACCACGAATCAGAAATAAAACAGAACCTTAATCATTACCTTAAGGAGAAACACGGTAGTAATTATTGCACATCGGACCTTTCACGGTAAGTCAATGCGGACCAGATTATTGGTACTGGATAAAGGCAAGGTTATAGAAAAGGGCAATCATTTAGGAACTAATGAAAATCGGTTGGTAGGTTTTATTCACGTCTGAATAAAAACCAGCTTGGAAATGGATAACGATAACAGATATTTGCAACGGCACATCGGAATTCATGGAAGGACATCAAAACGTTCTAACTTTATGAAATGCCCTGGAGTTTATTAACAGTAGCCTTTAAGTGATCTTTGGCTTCTTTGTATCATCACGAAGACCCATTGAGGCGCAGCTTTGAATTACAGTATCCACCACCTGTACCTATTATCAGATAACCGGGCAAATTCAGGAAATAAAAATCAGCTCCGGTGATACCGTTAAAGAGGTGAGGTGTTTGGCTGTAAACTAGAGTCATTCAGGAGAATTTAATGGACATTTTGTTCTAGATAGCTTATAGGCTATTGATCCCAGACATTGCTAATAGCCATAAAATAAACTCCTGGAGTTTATCCGGTCAATTTTAGATTAGGTCCAAGCATACGGAGTCCTATAGCGACTTATACTGGAGTCCTTAATTTATCCTATATTTTATTGCAGAGTTTGGAACATAGAGAACGGGACATTTATAGTCTGAAAGAACGCCAAAACCTTAAAAGAAAAACAGATTTCATCCAAATATCAGCAGCTCGAACCTCAAGGGATAAGCCTTAGTCCGGTAAAATGAATCAAATAGGTATCTCCCCAATTATATAAGAAGGGAGTATTCCTCAGAAAACGAGATGGAAATAGAAAAAAGGACTACCCTAGAAATCTATTAAAACGAGAAGTTGAAACCCAAGAGGAATTGGAAGCATTGGAAGTAATACTCCTTATCCGATATTCAACGCCAGACTAAAAGTTCGCAATCATATTTAACAAGCAAATACGTTTTATGAGGCTCCTCCAAACTTCATTGGACCGGCAGAGCTTGATTTTCCAAAATAGAATTTTAGGGAAAGCAGCAGTACTTATTTTCTAGTCAATATCCGGAATACTTTTCCCAATACGAATTCTTGGCATAAAACCAGGAGGTTAACAAAGGCGAAAAATATTTCACCATTGTCTCAATACCAGCGATAATATTTTTGGCAAAATGCAAAGTCCTATACAGAATACCCGGTAGTTTTTAATTGAAGGGACATAAGGTTTAACTGCATATGACAGTTATCCTTATCCGCAAAATGGGGGGCATTGGCAGGTTACGGTCAAACTATATCTTCCTGCTTTTCCTAAATCAGGACGCAGTCCCGTATTTATTTGGTAGATGTAGAACCTTAAAAAATTTGACCACCACTTTGATAAAAGGAATTGCAGTTCAAACACAATATGAACGGAAAGCATTTATTTTATTAAACGATTAAAGTCTCTTCCAACGCGTTATGTTCCAACTTAAGAAAAAAATTCCATCAAAGATGAAACAATTTAAAGAATATATTTGATTTTATGAAATCCTACTGGTAATTAATGCTTTTTAATGATATGTAACTTATGCCAAGAGGACTGTAATGAGGTAATTCCAAAAAGTTGAAGGATCTGGAAAACTCCTGAACAAATAGTCGATTTTCATAGTTTCGAAGGTTCTAATAAATGGTATTAAAACAATTGCCAACTTTCCTTTCCAAAAAAACAAAGCAAGAAAAAGATAGTTTAAAACTTATCCAAAGTTAATGCTATTATGGCGTTAAACCAAATAGATCCCTGAATACATATTATATATTCTGACTCATTAATTTCCTTAAATCAGGACATAGAGGATTTTTATTATTTTTGAGAAGTTATTATATAAAAGGCTCGATTATATTAACTTGGAAGGATCTTTAATGCAATAAAACAAATTGAAAGAGCTTACGAAATAGCCAAAAAAGAACAGAATATCCAAATGGAGATTCATCTTATTACTCTTGGCTAACAATTAAAAGTGACAAAGATGGGAATGATGAAGCTTTGGAAGTTTTTTCCATAGATGCTTTAAATAAATTAGTAGAAGTTTAGGGCCAGATATTGAAAAGAAGAAAAAAAACTTTCTTTTAAACTGAGGCTCTAGACAGTATTACGATATACCATTTATTTAAGGAAGAACCCAGATTCCAACAATTAATTACGTAAATGAACTTTAAAAAAAGTTCTTATAAATTTTGAGGACCCAAGAACAGAACATAGTATAAGTAATATTGGAAGGGAAAAGGCTGAATACATTTCAGGGGCAATTATAAGTAAAGCGCTTCCCACTTTTAGAAAAAGCAAGGGATAGTTTTCTGAAGGAATAGAACTTTTTAGATATACTCTATTTCTATAGGCATGTGTCAAAAGCATTTGAATCGACCGAGGAACGTAATAAGACTTTCACTGAGTTTGAATCTATTTTGAATGAAAAAATATATCACCAACTTCCACACAAGTAAGGAGGTCTTTTATTGTTTTTTGTTGAATGAATTATAAGTCAGGAAAACAAGATATGCAGCTTGCCCTATTTATGATAGAAATAATAACGATTGACAGTTTTAAATTGATAACAATAAACAAAAAGTTGCCTGCCTATGATATACCCAGGATACTCCATAGCAGAAATCAAAAAAGATAAACAAGAGCTATTGGAAAAAAAATTAAGTTCAAAAAGCAACTAATTATAAACTATCTGTAAATTCTTTTAATTTTCATAGTAGGGGTACTCTCCTATTATCTATTTCATACAAAAAAAGCCCAAATCGAGCTATCAAATTAACTTGGATAAGAAGGGGCCATAAATAAAGTCAACAAAAATTTGGCTATAATTCAACGAAAGATGGCTCAAAAGATATTGATGAGGAATTAGCTTCATCTTATATAAATGAGCACTTCATAATTAAATTTATGGGAACCGGGGAAACAGGTTTTCTTAATAAAGATATTGACCTAACGTCCTATCTCATTTATTCAAGACTAAACAGAACTTATATTTTCAAAAGCAGTAAATATTATAAGGAGAAAAAAAATTCAGAAACTACATCACTGACCTAAGAATGGATTTATTTTATTGAGACAACTAAGAGCGAATTTTGATCATGGAAAATACAGTCTTTTGAATCGGATTCTAAGGAATTTGGGATTTACCTCCATTGACACTTTAATAGAGCATAAAACTAAATTGAACAACAACAACATTAACTCCAGCCATGTATATGAAAAGAAATAATAAAACCGCAATACGTAAAGTGCGTAAATCAAGGAATAAAGTATAACAGGAATGTATGCTAAAACTTAATTATATTTATTTCAAATGCGAAATTATTATAACCTTTATAATTTAACTAATATGAAAACGAAGCAACAAAAAATCGGAAAGGCAACTATCAAAAACCCAAAAAACTAAAGTTGTAGGAGGTGAAGCTCCAATTGTCAAAAAAGAAAAAGTTGATAGAGAAAATTTAACGTCCTTTAAATAAAAGGCTACATCTTAAATATAGTCTTTTATTTTTTATGTTTCAAATAATAGAAAAATCCTATATCTTGAAAATATTTTGGCCAACATTAGTATTAGGTAATTTGATTCATGTAAAGAGTGAACGATTCAAACTTACACTTATCCTGAAATTTCAATGCATTTCTACCACTATAACAAATTCGGAACTTCTCATACGAACTATTTTTGCCAAATATGGAAGATTTAAAAAATAAGGAATGTTGCTACATGGGGCTTTACACTTCAAGATTAGATATCCAAAACATATTTTAGTAGAAAAAAACCCTTAAGTAAGTATTTGAAGTCCTTAGATGTGTAAAAAGGATAACCTTCAATCTAAATATTGGTATAGAGGCCAGCAAACGAAAACGGTTATTTTTTTATGGATCGACAACAGGACTCATTACAAGTACTTTATAAAGGAATAAAAAAAAACAATAACGACACGAGTGCATAACTATATGCCGATAGACGAACAATATGTACATTTTTATGAGCCAAGTTTCGGATGGAACCAAAGTTCAGGTAACCATATTGAGTAATACAAATGGGGATTTCTCGAGTTATAGATACCAGTGATCAGGAATATTATTTGGAAACAAACGCACTGGTAATAAACCCCAAACTTCTTTCACACATTCAATTTGGGTAGGAAATGATACTATAGTATATACACGCTTTTCCAGATGCAGAAAATTCCAAAGATCTTATGTTGGCTTTATCAAATATATTACAGGGAATCAGAGGTGAATATTCTCAGGTTCAAATATTGGGAAATTATGAATCAACGAGGATTATCTTTATCCGCACTAATATCAAACAACAAATCAAATAACCTTCCAGTTAATGTGCTAATGCAGCAACAGAACATTATTCTGCTTACAACGCTAAAATTGAAAGTTCGGAGAACCTTCATTTAAATGGCGGCTGCCTTTTTAGCATATGGGACAGGTTGTTTATTATGCGAATGAAAAAAGACGCGGATTTTAATTTTTTAAGATATAAAAAGGGAAAAAAAAAGATTTTGTAGAATCTGCAAGTGAATTCAATTCACATCCATAACCAAGATAGAATATTTTTTGAACCAGAAGTCGACGAGGAAAATAGCAAGCACTACCTGCTACTAAAAATAAATCCTATGTTACAACAGTTAAGAATGGTACCAGTTATGTATTTATATAAATATAGATAGAGAAGGCGGATCATCTTATAGATTTTGGATTACCTACCCTATTTCCTCACATATCATTCTATCAAGAATTAAATGAAGAGCCCTTTAACGATTATTCAACGCCAAGGATGGGAAATAAGAACTATTCTTTCTTTGAAATTTAGACGATTCTTAAACGTATCGATTAAACGAAAAGAATGACCAGCCGAACCCCTGTTAAAGTATAATAATATCGTCAAACGAAATAATTGGAGGGGGCTTCCCATGATGGCACAATGGTTCCTATGACATTCGTTAGAACCAAAATTATGAGGCAAACGGAGCAAATAAGCTGTTATTCATGCAATATGGGGCTTATGGTTTTAAACATGACCCATTTATAAGTGAAGCATTCTAGAATTTTGTTTCCAAAGGAAATATTTCGCAGTTGCCCATGTTAAAGGGGGGGAAGCTGAAAAAGGTTTGGAATGGTAATAATGAAGGTGTTTGCAGATAAAAAGATAAACTCGTGGAAAGGACCTTTGTATTTTGCTCTCAATATCTTAAGGATATGGATTTAGTAAGGAAAATGGTTTAGGCGTTCTATTTAGTAAGTGCCCGGAGGATACACTTGTGGTAATGGCAATTTAATGAAAAAACCAGAAAAATGTAAACATATGCGGTGTCGGTAATATCCAAGCATGTCAATCCAATTGATTATCTAATCAAGTATCTTTTAATGCGGGCGATACGTTACTGCTTTGGGACTGTAAGATAATGAAAAAGATATAATTCTTTACTTCATTGGACCCAATAGTTAATTTTAACTATTGATGATAAATATCATCTACACTTATTATCGATGGCAAGAAATGATGATTTTAAATAGCCATTATACGATGCAGAGGAATATATAGGGTTATTAACCAGACACAGTTTGACAATCAAAACCATCACATATTGGATATTTTTTTCAAGATGGAGGACATAAATTATCTCCTTTGTGGAAACAACAGAAAAGCAATGTTCTTTTTTTAATAATGAGCTATAAGCCCATAATTTTTATATCTACTTATTTATAATTAAAAATTCCATGGTCTCCACTTGCCTTTTTTTCTAAATTATTCTACGCATAAATTTGGGTAGTAGCTAATTTCATATGCCTAAATTTTGAAAACTGTTTTAATCGGTAAGGCATTACTCAGGGTTTAAAGAAAAGTCCAGAATTGAGGAGTAGTAGTGGCAAGTTTCCTTGAACTTGACCAGATTAATTCACGTATTTCTTTTCCCTGTACACCCCTTTTGGGTTTTTTGCGTTATGGGCATATATCTAAACCCCTAAGGGCATTAATGTTTATAAGCTATGCTTTCTTTTTTGATTGATTTTTATTAGCGATAATGGAAATGTTTCGTCTAGAAATTTTGAATTCTACCATTTTTTTGTCTATTTTCCACATATCAGTTCTGCAAGAATTCCTAAATTGAAAATTAAATATGGTTTTTTTGAAACACTTGACGAATAAATAATAATAGATTGATGTGTTTTGTATCCATTTTATTGGAAGTATTTTCGTTATACGAATGATTTCGAGGCAAAAAGTTAGCCTATTCGTTACCTGATCAATTTTTAAAAAACCTGTAATTATTTAATAGAGCATTGAGGTGTGGTGGGCTAGTTCTTGTCCATCCCCACGAAACAACTTTTTTAAAGGGGTAGGCAAAGCATTGTTAACTGACTGGTTAACAGTGCTTTTCGTTTTTTTTCTGTAAATTATATGATGATCATCTTAATATCATATAAAGGTGTAGAGTTCGGGTTAAATGGATTTGGTACGTTGTTTGTTCATAATTTTTGGTAGGTAAATAGACTATTTAGTGGTCCGTCTTTTGCAAACAAGTTTGTTTAATTTAAAAGACACCCTATCATGCAGAACAACAGTACATTAACAGTAAACTCATTTTTTACGAGGGACTTACTTACAATCCTGAAAAAACTTACGATTTAATGCCCGAATAACGTCGATGGAAAACGGGCCGAATCAGTTTAAAACGGTACACATCGGTGAAATGTTTGGGACGTTTCAAAAAGGTAAGGTCCATAGGTTGATTCTTTAATCATCCAATTTTTTGTATAGATGGTATTGGGAAGGAATACCAGAAGACCTTTAAAATTCAGTTCGTATGTAGTATTAATAAACAAAGCCATAAAGTTGAAAGAAACTATTATCTAAAAAATTTCCTTCTTGAATTTCTTTCCTAGTTTAACGATAACCCTTGAAACAAAAATCGAAACTACCCATCTAGAAAATCTGAAAGCAAAAGATTTGTCGTATACACAGGTAGATGTGAGGAATAGTACAAGAGCAGAGCATTTCTACCAAAGAATAGATTTGAAAAAGGCGATACTTTGCTAACTCCCAGGCATTGGTCGATAACTTTTATTATGTGGCGACAAGGGTGTATTTACTATTATAAGTTGGGCGAAGGCGGAGCAAAAAAGTATTGGAAATTTATACGGAGATATTTTTTTCACAGATTTACCCAGCCCTATGTAAAGGGCACTCCATCCAATTACTACTTAAAAGCTTCAGAGGCCACGGTAGTTTTTATGCCATATAAAAATTGGATGCAGAGAACTCCCTTTAAAAGGTCCACCAATTGGAGCGTTTTTGGACATTTATCGATGCAAGAAGCATTTATAAAACTTTTTCAGCGAGAGTCGACGTCTTAATAGTCGCAACCAACGGGAACGGTTATTTACGTTTAATGAAAAAAAGACCCAGACCTATTTCACGCGTACCCCAATATTTAAATTGCTTCATATTTAGGGCTTAACTCAGTGGTTTTTTTTTCAAAAAACTTCGGAAACGATTTGGGAAAGGGATAGTTTTTAAAGGTTGGTATCAAATTAGTAATGGGTTATGCAAGTGGCTAATTTTCTTTAGAAAAATCCTATACTAAATAGTTAATTACGCAAAATATTATAACAAAGTAAAAGTTATTGATTTTTTCTCGTTGTGAATTCGTTTTGTTCTATTAAAATTCCTTTAAGGCATTTCGTAGCCAATATTATTTTTACATCTTACCCTTGCTTTCTATTAACGAAATGTGATACTTTAGTGGGCTAGATAATAGGTTGGTAAAATCAAAAAATCCAACCTTTATATCCCAAAAATTCTGTTAGTGAAATTATTTGTATGCGGAAAAAGAATTAAAAAAATTCCAAAAAGAAATCATCCATTTTACTATATAATCACCTTTTAATTCCACAGATGCGCTAAAGGAAAACAAGAATAAAGTAAAATAAATTAAATGTTGCAAGCTAAGTATATTATCGTTAAGCTTGGGAAATAACACTAGGAAATAAAACAATAAATAACAATGCCTAGTAATATGCTTGTAAACCTCCCTTTATTTGTCGTTCAGTGTGGCAAACATAAAATACCCCTAAAATGTGCAAAGGAAAAATAAAGGCATACCCTTACTAAACATTGTACTAATCGCCATTCATATAGACATAAACAATCACCAGCAATGAAAAACAAAAAGCACCTATTATGAAACATGTAGCTTTGGAGAGGTTTTACTTTTTGAAATTGAGAATTAGGATGATTAAAATTCCCTATACCCAGCTGTTCCCTGATTTAAAAATAAAGTTTGAAAGTTAGTCAACGCAAATATGGCCGATCTAACTGATAAAACTAAAACACCATAGATTCCAATTGTTTTATCCACATACTTTTCATTTATTGTTAGTATTGTATAAGTCATGCCTAAGTGATACTTATTCCTTTCCTTCTTGCAACGAACACTCAATTTTATCGGATAAAAAGAGCAGAATTTTTTATTTTTCCCTAGTCTATTTGCTGTTTTAATGCGCAACGTTAGCCTATGATTAGTTTGCGGTGTGAAATCCGAAGGATTTCGTACCGAGAACTAAACATACTGAATATGCGGTGATTTTCCGAAGGGAAATCCGCCCGCAATTATTATAGGTGTTTTTGTTATATAGCATTTTTTTTCCATTTTAATTGCGAAATTTACCTCCCTCTCCATCACTGCAATGTCACATGCAGGTATTAGTCCAGTAATTTGGTTCTTTTTTGGTCTCTGTCACACATATACGATGTGCTAAAGCCAAACTCGGCACCAGAAACAAAATTGTAGGTCATTAAATCAGTAGTAAATCCGGGTCGTTTCTTTTGACGCAAACATCCCGTGTAATTTTTTTTGAGACTACCGAGTCCAGGGCCTAAGAATTTGCAATACTAGCTGTTTTTTTGTTTACAAGTATGGCAATTTAGCCTTAGAATTGCTGAGAGTGGCTTTTTTTTGACTAAATTGGATTAATAATTGCAGCTCCCAAAGTGATAGCTAATTCTTTTGAAAATTTTATGTGGTTTATAATTCAAGCTTGTTGTTTTTGGAGTATCCGATATTGAATCAGAGTAAAGAGGTGAGATACCTAAGGCGAAAAGTTCCCTACTTTCCCACCTTGATTATTTCTAACATCAAGATAAATCCCCAGCCATCTTAAATCAGAAGTTTGATCAATTTCAAGAAGGGCTTTTCTAATATTTGAAGAGTAAATTTTGCTTAAACTGTCATTTGCTGCAATCCCATTATTTTTTATAATATCCCATGGTTTTATCAATTATTTTGTAATGAACCTTTGGGCAATTTTCTTTATTCTTAGTTTTTTGATAAAAACCTTATAGAATCATTAGGATGTAGAAAAAATGGCATGTTAATCAAGGGTAATTGAGATAGTACATATTCTTATGGCTTATATATTTTATCAATTTAGGGGTTTGGGGGAAAAAAGTTTTTTTAAAAAATGCCCCTTTAATTGAGTCCTTTAACATTTAGATAAATGAGAGGTCCAGTTAACATGCTCATTAATAAATGCTTTCTTCTTTTGATTAAAGTATATAATATCATCAACTGCTTTTCAAAATAATTTTTTTGATTATTCTCCTTTTACATGAAAGGATTGAATAAGAGAATATAGTTAGGTAAGTAAATTTTCATTTTTTGATTAGGAATGCTATATAACAATTTTGTAAACGTAATAGTATGGGTGGGTGGGGGGGGGCGTTTAGCGGCTTTTAAACTAGTACTAAACTGGGATTTTAAATAACGATTTATATTCAGCTACGATTTACCCATAATCTTACGAGATCTACAATCTTTTATTAAACCACCCGTTTAACGGAGATTCTTTGAAATAAATCTAACTTTCAATGGCACTAATTTTTTAAAACAATGTATGGCCAATACCTATTATAGAGATGGAAACCCTTAATTTTTATTGTTTAACGTAACACGATCTTAAAACTGTACTAGAAGCAAGAACAATTTTTGCGGAATATGAATGAGAGTCTATAGCTATCTGCTGCGGATTTCGGTAAAGGATTTATCAAGATAAGGAATCTAATCCTTATTATACGGGGAATGGAGCGAAAAAAACCTAGCACACTTTAAAGGATGGGAGAAATTATTGTTCATACCACCAACAGTAAAAAGTATATGAAAGCGGGGGGGAAATGGGCTTTTTATCCGGTCCATTCTCCCTATGAAGCTGGGGTATGCAAATGCTTCGTGGTGTACATGCTTCTGCTTTATTCAGGAAACGGCAAATAAATCACCATGCCCTGGTTACATTGTCTTACCGTAAAGGTGCTGCCGAATTGATCGTGCATTTTTTGGAAATCAATTTCTTATAGGATACCTACGTGCCCCAAAATGATGGCCGGAGAATGGAGTGGTACATGTGCCTCACAGAACCACAGGCAGTAGCTCGCTCTCGGATATTGTGACTACTGCTGTACCTAATGGAGATTCCTATAAAGATACGGGACAAAATATTCATCTCGAGGGGATTAATAAAGGAGCTGAAACTATAGTTCATTTGTTTTGGCTCGTATTAAAGGGAGCACCTGCCGAACAAAGGAAATATCACTTTTTGTTGTGCTAAAATAGACTCGATGCGACGGTAATTTAGAATATAATGATGTTACTTACGGTTGGTGATTTTTCAAAAAAATGGGTTCAAAGAGGGTATTGCACCACACACCTGTTTTTTGGAGATAAGGAAGAACTGCAACCCGGTTGGTTTGGTTTGGTGAACTAACGCAAGGTTTTGGAAATATATGTTTTTGATGATGAACGGAGCACAGGATGCTGTTTGGTCGGGGTGCTGCTGCATTGCTACGGGAGTTATCATGCCCTCGTTAGCTATGCTAAAAAGACCTCAAAGGGTTCCCGTGGAAGCTGCAACGTACAGGGGAAAAAAGATGCCTCTAAAAAGAACAAACTCTTATCAATCAATCCACCCCGATTAGTAAGAATGCTCCTTTTGCAAAGGTAATTAACAGAAGGGATCTTTAAAGACTTGGTCTTTTTGACCTCTTCGATACCAAGACCCTATCGCAAATCCGCTTCAGATGGCAGAAGTAAGGCGAATATAAATTATTATAGAAATATTGGACTCCCGATTTGTAAAAGACCTACCCTTCTGAAATGGTATTACTTCTGTAAATAAATGGGGTGCAAGTACTAGGGGGTTTAACCGGTTTTTTGTCCGATTAATATTTTACAACAGTATTTTGCGAGATATCGCGAATCTCGGCCATTTAATGAAGGAACTACTGGCATACAGTCCTCAAGATCTGTTTAGGAAGAAAAATCACTATGGAAAATGGAAAAGCACTGACCTATTGCTCTCTGAAGGAAATTTATGAATTCTATCAAAGGGGGAAAAAAAAAGTAAAATGGCCCCCCCCGGGGGCCGGGCCCGCGCCCAAAAAACCGGAAAAATCCGTTTTTTTTGAAAAAAACCTTTGGCACAAAATTAGGTGTAAATTGGAACTTACCCAAAAAGTACTTCAATCCCTTATGGGTTTATGCAACTGAAGGGTGATTATCAGCGATTCTTTGGCGGATGCCACACCTTTTTATGGAATTTTTCAGTTACAATCATCATGGCATGGCAATTGGTTGGATATAGGCCGTGAAAGCAACAAAAAGCCATTGGTCTCTAGCTGATACTAGTTTTAGTACTGAATTTTATGAAAACAAATTCACGCCCCATGCAGTTTTTTAATTTTAATACGAACTTCCTAAAACAACAGGACATTTCCCTGACATATTGATGGATTTAAACAGGCATTGACACTAGAACACAGAGAAGCAACTATTTCGCTTGATTAAAAAGTCAAAAAGAATAAAAAGAAATACTTTAAAAACTAACAACCGACCAACGAAACATGAGTAGTATAAACTCAAAATTTAACCTAACCGGAAAAGTGGCTATCGTCACGGATCCAAGCAAGGGTATAGGAACTTTCATCGCTAAAGGGCTGGCTGAAAACGGAGCCAATGTGGTTATTTAGTAAGCAGCAAACAAAGAGCTGTTGATGCCAGTGGCGAAGGAGTTTAATGAAGCGCCGGGTTGCAAGCCATAGGTATCGAATGTCATATTGGGGATACCACCCAAAGGGAACAACTGATAGCCAAAACGGATAGAAGCTTATGGGCGTATTGATATTTTGGTCAACAACGCTGCTATAAATCCGTTTTACGGACCTTGAATCGCAGGGGAAGAAGTGGTTTTCCGATAAAAATCATGAACGTCAACGTAAAGGCACCTTGGTTAACTTTCTATTTAGCACAACCGCATATTGAAAAAGCTAATGGCGGTGGTAGTATTATCAATATTGCATCGGGTAGAAGGTATACATCCAGGATTTCGATTGGGACTTTATAGTATGACGAAAGCTGGCTGTGATTATGCTCTCTAAGAACCAAGGCAAAGGAGTGGGGCAGATACGGCAATCCGTTCCAATGCGGTCTGCCCCGGATTGAAATTAAAAACAAAATTCAGTGAAAGTCCCTGTGGTCGGATGAAAAATAGGCTGCACAATATACCAAGTATCGTTTCCTTTGAAAAGAGTCGCAGAACCCTGAATGAAATTGGCCGGAAATAGTCATGTTATTAGCATCTGATTGCAGGTTTTCCTATTGACAGTGGATGTATACAGCAGAAAGGCGGTTATTTAATATCAGGTTATAAAAAAGAACTATGAATTTTGACTCAGTGATAAATCGCTAGCAACTTTCAAGACCAATTGAAGGAGCATTTTTTTGGAAACTCATGTTCACACCTATTGAAAAGGAAGGTGAGTTATTTCAATCAAAATCCGGAAAATAGTTTGGAAACGTGCCCGGTATGGAAGCATAAAGCAAAAGGCTAAGAATGCCAGGACTGTGGAATGTTTTTCTTCCATCTGCGTATGGAGAACTTAGTCGCAGGACTTTCGAATTTGGATATGCCCCTTTGGCAAAATTAAAATGGGGCGCATAATCTGGTCATCCAGAAATTTTAACCTGTAGCCCTCCCTGAATACAGGAAACATGGAGGTGCTTGTCCAAATATGGGAAATCCAGAACAACAAGATAATGGTTAAGACCTTTATTGAACGGTGAAATCGTTCGGCTTTTTAAATGACGAACCCGATGTCGCTTTCATCTGATGCAACCAACATTGAAACCCTATTATTTCTGACGGAAATGACTAATGTCATCAATGGTCGAAATGGTTGGTCATCTGGTGCAATGGATTTCAAATTGTAAATTGCTTATCGTGAATGGGTAAAGACCGATTTTGATGCGCGAGACAATGTTCAACAGAGCAATGGTAATTAGTGCCTAGGATACCACCAGGCCTAAAGAAATTGAAAGAGCACTAGTGTTTTTTGGCTATACTGAATTCTCCCGGAGGGGTCACGCTGAAATCATTTTTAGATAATGTTCGGGTACCCAAATCTAATTTCTATTGGGTGAAGGTAGAGGTTTTGAAATCGCACAGGGCCGTTTAGGTCCGGGCCCGTATTCCATCATTGTATGCGATTGATTGGTATGGCGCAACGTTCTTTGGAATTATGTCGGAAGTCCATACAAAGAAACTTTTGTAAAAACCGTTAGACACTTTTAGTAGTATACCGACAAAGATATCGCCCTTTCTGCCTGTGAAGATAGAACAGACCCGTTTGTTTGGTTATTGTCCGCAGCCGATAAATGGATAAAGTAGGAAATAAAGTAGCTAAGGATTTAATTGCCATGATAAAAATAGTCACACCCCAAATGGCTTTAAGGTTATTGACCGTAGCAATTCAAGATTTTTAGGTGGAAAGGGGTTGGGAAGTGACACACCATATGGCACATTTCCTATGCCGCGGCACGGACACTACGTTTGGCCGATGGCCAGATGAAGTTCATATGAGTCAATTGGGAAAAGTACAATAAATAAGTATGTAAAAAAATAGAATGTCTAAACGAAAAAAACTTAAAAACGGCGGTACGGGAAGGTGAGGGAAATCAATGAGGTCAAACTCCAGGATTTTTTTGTTAGAAAAAGGTTAATAACCGCGGGGTGAAATACCGAATTAAAAGGTCAAAACAATTCACTAATGGTTATGTTCCCAAACCTAACCTACCTACTTCAAATTGAGGAATAAGGAATTATGTCTTGCGAGACCACCCTTTGCGGCGCCAAAACGCGGGCATGATATGGGACGTGAATTAGGTGTTGCAGCATTTAATCCTGTGTACAATAAGAGCCTAAAGTCTACGTCTTTAATGAGGATTCTAAATTATAGGAGGCTCCATTTTATATTATGGAGAAGGTAAATGAGAGATCAACGGCTAAATCTGCCTTTAGTAAAGCCAGTTTCTCCCGACCAATTTAAAACCATTTCCAGATACATGGTTGATTGCTTTTTGGTAAGAATTTCACGATATTGATTATAGACAGCAGGACTTTCAGAACTGGAAGACCTGAGGGTTAACGTTGAACGTCAAGTGAATATTGGGGCAAAGCAGTAATCTGGCCGCGGCAACCGATGAAGTGCCAGCAGCACAAAAGGTAATGGAAATGTGGATGGAGTGGAAAATTCAACCCAAAAATATGATTATAACCTTATCCACATGATTTCAAATATGAACAATGTGGTTTTTGCAGATTGATAAGTTGGAAAGAAAGAATTCAAGCTGTTTTAGACTGGGAAATGTGAACGCGCTCGGTACCCTTTAATGATTTGGTAATTCATTCAAGGCTATTGGACAAAACGGCAGGTGACCCAAGTTTATGAAAAACAAGGGCTTCCTTCTCCAACGGTAATGAAAGGGCAATCCTTCACGAACAGGAAAATGTACAACAATTATGCTTTAAAAGTGGTAGAAATATAGATATCTTACCTTCTATTTTGCTTAACGGCATTTTTAAGATGCTGTAATTGCCCAACAGATTTATTACCCGATATAAACATGCCATACAAGTGACCCAAGTTTTGGCGAATTTAAATAAGGCTTCTGCTTTATGTTGCAATACCGCATGGCAGGCCCATTCAAAAAAATCAAATAGATACTTTGTCTAAAACTATGGGTGAGCAACACTATGTAAACATGAATACAGAAGCCAGTATCAGACTTTGCAATAACCAATCCAAGGATTTCTGTTGTCATGCTTAAATATGGTAAAAATAAACTCTGGTGCCCTGAAACGGGACTGACGGGAAAGGGAATACACAAGGAAAATATATGCGACAGCGACTCCTTTTTTTTTTAAAAGGCAAATGCAGAAATAGTTGTTTTACGGTTGCCAAGCATATGTTAAATAGGTCCTGAAGAGGAATACTTTATTGGATGATGTACTTATCATGAAATAAGAATTCCGTTTTCCCGAATTTTCATGAACATGATAATGGCCGATGGATATCCTTCAGAATTAAAGGGAGCAAAGCTTGGAAGATTCACGATTAAATTCATTGTACGCCTAATCAAAAAAATTAAATCAAGCAAAAACGGAAAAAAATGAATTTGAAAGACAAAGTAGTGGTGGATTACAGGAGCTGGTAGTGGATAGGGGCCAGCCACGGCCAAAAACTTTTTGCGCACATAAGGCCATTGTTGTTGTCCTTTCTGATATCAATCTGGAAAAGAGCGGAAAATGTGGCAGGTGGGAAATCCGAAATGATGGGGGTAGGGGCCTTGGCCCTTGGCACGGATGTCCCCGCAGTTTGAGGCAGGTGAAAGGAATTATTGCCGAAAGTAATAGAAAAATATAGCCAGTCTAGATTGTTATGGTGAACCAATGCAGGAAATTAGGGGTAAAAAACAAGCAAGACCTGCAGAATCACTCCCTCTGGACGATGGCATAATGTAATAGCGGTGAACAAACTGGGAAGTATTTTAATTTGTATGCAACCTTGCAATTACAACATATGCTAAAACAGGGGATACTGGTAAATTGTGAATGTTGGCTTCTTTGGCGGGATTAAAGGCTTCGGGGAACTAACCTTTCTTATTCCGCCTAGTAAATTTGCAGTAGTGGAATACAAAATCCGGCTGCCTTGGAGTATGGAAGAAAGCAAAATAAGAATCAATGCAGTATGCCCCGGGTTTACCCATTCGCATTGTTAGAACATTACTCGCCGTAAGTCCGGATATGGGCGATAAATTAAAACGAATGATACCTATGGGCAGGTTTGGGGAAGCGGAGGAATTGCGCGAAGCTATTATGCTGGCTGGTCCTCTGAAAATTCCAAATTCATTACTGGAACAGACCATAACCTTGGACGGAGGAACCTCCTTATAAACTAAATTATGATACATTAGAACTTACGGAAACGGAAAACTATGTCATGTTCAAATGAACCGAGGAAAGGGTAAATGCCAATCAATCATGAGATGGTGAACGAGTAAAGGAGGTTTGCACAGAAAGTTGGGAAGAAGACCCTGGGCGGTGATGGGCGTAATTTTTAACGGGACAACGCATTATTTTTTCTGCAGGATTGGATTTGATTGAATTGTTAATCAATATGATAAGAACCAGCTTCAGGAGTTTTTTTAACGGGCCTTGGTGCGCTGTATCTGCAATTGTACAGTTTAAAAAACCTTTTTATCTCCGCCATAACGGGGCATTCTCCAGCTGGGGGATGTGTTTTGGCCGTTACCAAGTGATAATCGTTTATATGGCGGAAGGTGACACCTATGTCATTTGGGGCCCCTTTTAACGAGGGTGGCCCGTTAATATTCAATCAGTCAAAACCTGACAGAAATTTATGCTTTCTGGATGGTGATGGGTTAGCACATCGCTATATAATGGAAGGGAAATTATTGAAATGGAAAGGACCAGCGTTGGCTGCTGGTTTGGTAGATGAACTGGTTCCTTTGGATACCGTTTTTGGAACGTTCTGAAAAACTAGATGAAGCACTATTGAAAGCAAATCAGGAATCCTGTTAATACCAAGAAAAATCTGAGGAAAGCAAACTATGGGATAAAACAGATTTAAAATGCGGAGAACGCATTGGAAAGAAGCACCATATTATGGTGGAAACCTGAAATTAGGTTCCAAGATGAAGGCTTATGTAGAAAGTTTTACCAAATAAAAATAAATAATTATTAAATAATATAAGATGAAGCAAACACTTCATATTTGTAAAGAGACCGGTGGAGCGGCAGATGCTTCCACTTAGGTCCTTAGAAACGAACCCCTATTCCAGATCTAGAGGAAGGGCAGGGTCTTAGTAAAGAATCATTAATCTCTCTCTGATCCCGCCATGCGTGGATGGATGAATGAGGAAAATCTTATATCGCACCGGTAAGAATTTGGCCGCTGTTAATGCGCGCAAGGTTCGGTGGGTGAGGTCATAAAAGTGAAAAATCATCCAACATTCAAGTAAGGTGTGATTTTAATTTCAGGTCATGGAGGCGTAACAGCAATATAATTGCGACGGATGGAAAAGGATATTAATAAAGTAGACCCAAAGTTTAGCGCCAACTAACTACCTATATCGGCACCTTGGGAATGCCAGGAATGACCGCTTATTTCGGAATTTTGGGAGGGTGGGTAAAATTTAAGGAAGGAGTGTTTGTCGTGGTTTTCTGTGCAGCTGGTGCAGTGGGCAGTATTGGGTTTGGACAAATAGCAAAGCTAAAGGGATGTACCCGTAATTGGCATTTGCCGGTGGCGCGGATAAGTGTAAAATAATGTGGTTTGAGGAGTTAGGATTTGATGCCTTGTATCGATTATAAAAACGAAAATGTAAAAGGAGCGATTTAAAAGCAAAGAATGTCCAAAGGGATTGGAATGTTTATTTTTGATAATTGTTGGGGGGAAGATTTTGACGCAGCTTTGGAAGATTACGAATGCAACGCAAGGTGGTTATTTGCGGTGCATTTTCCCAAGTATAAATAAGCAAGCAAAATATGAGAGGGCCAGCCAATTTATCTTTCTTTATTGGTCAACAGGGCTACTATGCAAGGGATGGTTTGTATTTTATTGGGCCGAAATGATATGGGGAAGCCGGTCAGCAAATGGGGTAAATGGGATGGCCAAGAAGGGAAAGTTGAAAACCCGTGAGGAATGTTATGACGGAATAGAAGAAATTTCCAGAGACTTTAATCGACTTTCTCTGGTGACAATTGGGTAAATTAGTGTTAAAAGGTTTATGGAGGATTGATGCAGTTCGGGATCCATCTCATACTATGAAACAATAGAAATGAACAGCTTACGATGTCAAACTTTATGGTCCTCCATCTAATTTTGAAGTTAGAGGAAATAAGATTCCTTACATGCGGTCCAAAGGAAGTAGTCGTGCAGGTAAAGGGCCTGTGGGATTAAATTTTTCCCACTACGCTAATCCAATTCAAGGCTTGTAATCAATTTAAACCGGAGCTACCCATTTACTCCGGGAAAGCGATATTGCAGGCGT
>Ga0163217_1000965_pt1 | contig 20302 bp, 11 predicted proteins | sample SynspAceP_FD_185933 | JGI IMG/M metagenome (GOLD analysis project Ga0163217, IMG submission 185933) | Saline lake microbial communities from Ace Lake in Antarctica - Synechococcus sp. Ace-P (PacBio error correction) | ecosystem: Environmental > Aquatic > Non-marine Saline and Alkaline > Saline ...
AAGGAGAGGAGATTGTCATCCCAGCTTAGGTCGATATATAGAATTGATAAAAGAATATCTTAGGTTTTCAACAAGCGGGTTTGACATATTATTTATGCGGCCTTTAGCGGGAAAGTCATTAGTAACAGATTTTGGTTTATCATAGTTTTTAAAAATTAAGTCAATTAAATCCTTCATTAAGCTGCAAGGCAATGTAAGTGAAAGAAAAAAGTCAATACTTAAAACAACTTGACCCCTCGTACAGACTTGCAAAATAGCAATTATAAGGTCCGATTTTTGATGAGCGCCAAACTTCAATTTAATTTATTTAGGTCTCGCAGACATTAAAATTTCCTCTCCCATTTTTGCATAGAACTTAGAATGTGCCAGCCTAAAGGCCTATAAAAATGATAGAAGTTAGCCGCCTTAATGATGTAATGTACCTTTGATGACAAAACGGCGGTCTATTTGCTTTCGCTTTTTTTGACTTATAATTTATGATTTGAAGGTTGCATGCAGAATTTATTAGATCTCACAGGAGACCTATCTTTGGACATTTAGTCACTTTGCAAAATAAGTTGTATATACGCCAAAGAATACGACAACATTTATGCCAACGTGTGCAGCGCTCATTAATGTCCGCGACACTATGAAAAACTGCCTAGAAAATATCTGCCATTTTCAAACGGCACCGATATTTGAATGTTATAGTTTTGTCATGGCTAAATAGCAAAGCAAATCCACTAGGTCGCTAATTGTGCGCTGCGAAGTGTCCAATTACATTCAGCCTAACATTAATTTGAATATCAAAGTCATTCAACTCTATCTTAAATAGTTTAAATCAGAAGTCATTTGCTGTATAGATTGAAGTGGACTAGAGTCTCTGCCACAAATAGACCTTGAGGCGATGTGCGGGTGAAGATGTGAAGCGTGGCATCGTAAATCCTTCATGCATTTGAATCAAATTGAAATTTGTGTCACTTTTTCAAGGCTGTGTATTGACGATTAGACATTACAAGTCGAATTTGATTTTGATTATTAACACCTCGAACTTCTTGAAGTTATTAACTCCCAGTGCTCAAACTGATGCGCTCTTGTTTCAGAAAAACATTGGTAAGCCATTTATTTAAAAACATTATTTGTGTTGATTACTAATATCAGCCTACCGATTGGGGTAATGTATTTTAAATAAAAAATACAGGCAATGCCAAATATCTCATGAATGGGCTGTTTGCGCTAAATTTGAATTTTCGTTTAAGACAACACAACGAGTTTCATGAGCATATGTGTTAGAAGCGTATTTTTTATGATAATTTTGCAGCAAGTGCAGCCACAAATAATCTGACTGTTTATGCAAGATTATACACGCTGAGTGCGGACTGGACCATTCAAATCTCATTTTTCGTTCCCAACTTCGAAGCGTCCTATTGAGGATGCAAGATTAGCCCGACAGTAGGTAAGCATAATGACGGAAGTTTTCGCCCTCTATAAATCAATTGATTGATTGCCAATTAAGACTATTTAGACAAATCTAGCATTATTTATTAGTTATATGTATGACCACCTAATTATCAGGGTTGGCAGATCTTGCAATTGATGAGCAATTGGGCACTATTAAAATTCTTCTGTCTTGTGGCATGCGTCTGATTATATGCTCAAGCGTACTGAAAATATTAGTAAACTAACGCTGATATTAACAATAGCCACTCCCGTTTATTTCGACAACTGTAATCCTCGATTCTCTTATCGGCATTTTCAATTAAAAAGTGCATTGGTATAAGCCTTGAGTATTATCATTATATTATTTGTCTGGCGCAGTATATATAACGCGAATGTAACGAAATTTTTAATGATCATGGTCACTTAAAAGCCCGCTTTTAGTCCCCTTCGTTTCGGTCGCAGTTCGAGAAAAGTCCTCTACCATATATTATAAAGCGCTATACAGAGCAGACTGTTATCGGACTCAAGAGTGATATATTCCACTAAGAACGCTAAAACAAAGGCACCCTGCATCAATATCATATTACATTCAAGAATGTAAAAGAGCTTGATGTGCGCCTTTCTATGTCGGTTATAGAATAGTGACTAAAAATCTTCAAGAAAGTTGAGAGATTAAAATCTTAACACGGTCTTAAACCATAAAGAATTACTTCGAGTGTTGTTTAATTTATGATCGTTTTGTGATCCGTGAATGGAGCAATTGAGATCGCAGGCCGCAGCAGTTCGCTTGATTATTCGATAATTTACAGCGCCTCACTGCATCTTCACATTATACGGATAATTATTTAAGATAACCAAGTTTGCCTGATTCCGAAAAAAAGTTTTAGGAGGCGCGTGGAAAAATACAACATCCCAAATGAAAATCGAACAAATGACAAGTTATGGAGTTCAGTGGGTTCAGATAAGCCATATCCGTTAACCGAACTTTAAAGCGCAGTGCGAACAGCAAACCTTATTAAATTAAAATGTCACATGCAACTTCCGACGTCGAAGCGGTGGGCCGACCAAAAACAAACAAGTAGAAACCGATTGCCTATCATGTCATGAAATGCAAGAGCATGTTATTGCGCTTGAATTCTGAGGCTAGCATATACAAACAGCCTAATGCTTTTTAGCAGAAGCGTAAGCTGCAATTAACTGACCAACTCACCAATTTACCATAAGATCAGAACCGCGTATGGGCAGAAAATAGCACAATTTGAAGTTGATGTGCAATGCTCTAAAAACTGGTGGCACTACCATTGTGGCATTCGCCATATTTATTGACATTGACCATTTCAAGAAAATCACGACATCAAGTTCGTGGCATCTGTCGTGAACAAAACCTTGGGCAGCGTGATGCCACTCGTATTAGTCAATCCTTACCGCAAAGACCTATTTGTAAAGCGCGCTGGGGAGTGCGAAAGAGTTTGTTCATTTTGTTGCCCTTTTAAAACTAGCTTAGAAGAAAGCGTTCGTGAATAGTGGAAGTGATACGGAAGCAAAATATCAGCGTTGCCTGTTCAAATTTAAAGGCAACGAGTTTACTGTGACTTTAATCCTGGGTTTAGTCAAATAACTCAACTAACTACACCTGCATAGAAGCCTTCGAACAGCGGACTTATTTTTATTAAAAAGCAAAAAGACGCAGGCGAAAGATTAAACCATGCTTTAAGGATATTTAATGACCACAGTGCAAACTCGACCAGTCGGTTTGGATGAGCCCAAGTTATCACAGGCTAGAAGTTAGCCTTTTCACAATCAATCAAAAAGAAGTGATTTATACGGAATATTCAGAAACTGCTGTTTGGCAGTACTAAATAGTGGTGTTGAAGAAGACAGACTACGCACAAAATATTCGATCCCTTATGGACGACTTTTGGGACGTGCAATTTATTTTACGGCCGTGAGCGTGGCGTTTAAAATTTGATTTTAAAATTAACTCCACCTGAAGTGGGCTTTTTGTGGAGGTGTTATTTAATTAAAAGGCGTGCATAACATTTATTTTCGACCGTACGCGCGATTCATGCTCTATTTATGGGCACCAAAGATGGCATCAATTTAGAAAGCTTAATAGTATGCACCCAGTGCTTAAACCACACATGTTTTTTTCGATTATGCTACGCCATGCCGTACTGCGATTATCTACGAAGACAACGACGTTGAGTTTTTATATATGATTTGTTTGCTTTGTTTGTGTTGCGCCACTCCATTCGCCGGAAGAAGTAATATTCATAATTATTCACTTTTTTTTATCAAATCAGTTTGGGCTATGAATTAGGTTTACGCGCTTTAATATCTTGCACATGGCCTGCGCCGCCCGGTGGCAATTGAAAGGCCCGATGAAAGGTCGCCACAATAGGCAAATGCTCCCAAAACCCCCCAAACCCCCCCGGCAACTAAAAATGGGTCGATATTTTAGGTATTTCAGAAACAAGTATTATTGCAGCAGAGCCACACCAAGTGCCAATTGTGAACGAACTGGAGTTAGCATTGCCCGACATTGAGAAGACGTTTGGAAGCAATTTGTGCGTAATTTTAGAACATGGTATTTGTAATTTTTTTCCCAGGCGGTGCAGGCCGGCTGATGAATTGCTTTTATCTTGCTGGGTTTTGCTGATGGAACCGAGGAAAACTAAAGACCAAATATTCCATTGATATTAACCGCCCCGAAAAACACAAGTAGCTACTTTTGAAGCCATCGATAAATTTATTGGCGGACACGCTTCGGCGCGCAAGCGCTAAGCAAATATACTACTATTGTTTGTGGGTGTATTGCGATGCGAAAGTAGGTCAACCTTGAAATGGGCCAAACAACAAGCCGTTGTAAGGAAGAACAGCCGGCCGTGATACTGTAACTCACTCATTTCCACTGGACATACTTGAAAAGTATCAGAAGATTTTCAAACCCTCATTTATACCGACAATCATAAAAACATGAGGTTCACTTGAATTTGAGTTGGATCAGCCAAAAGCGTCTCTAGCGGCAAAACGTTACGTAAGAATGCTTTTTCAGGCATTGTGTTTGCCTGGCAAACGTTAGAAGTAGAGGGCATTAAAGAAATAAACACACACGTGTTCGTTTGAAACTTACCGTGGATGTTGAGTTGATGCGAAAAAATGCGATGCCTTACCTTAACTCCTTCGTTGAAGCAAGGCAGAATGAAATTACCTCGTAAAGTGCACTACAGCCATGTTACAAAATTAAGCTTTAAGACTAAGTGCGAGTTATTATATGTGGCTTGAGTGTGTAGATCAGCAGATAACTTTACCGCATTAAAATAGAAATGGTCGTGACATTGAAGCGTAAAAGGCTATATAAGCACGCCTGAAGGTTGGCGATAGATGGCTAAACCTGACACGTCATGTCAGGTACATGCCCGCGGCGACTTAAACTAGTAACCTGTAGCAACCATTGTCTTCTCAACAGTTTTGCAAAAATCAGGTTACATAAACTCTAACGACACTACTGGAGTGCATTTCTATGAACCCAAATCACAACAAAACATTACCGTATATACGTCGGTTGATGGCATCTGGCCAGACATCATTGACGCAGCAACCAAAATTCTTGATAAAGTAGGTTGCAACTTCAACTACGAATATCCGACCAGGCTTAATGGATTGGAAAATCACGGTGAACTTTTTACCGCATAGAAACCTAGATCGTAATCGCAAAAAACATAAAGTTGCTATTAAAAGCCCATTAACCAACGCCGTCGGTTGAACGGTGTTTACGTCAATAATGTCAGCTTGCGTCAAGCAATTCCAAACTGTACTGCTAACTTTTGCGCCCCGGTATTATCTTTTTAAAAGGTAACTAAAGCGCGTTATTGAAGACATTTGACTCAACCATTACCGTACTGAAAACACACAAGGCATCTGTATTCAGGCTTAGGACAGGTTTGTTTCCCCCGATGGCAATGAAGCTGAAGCGGTAGCATAATTACGCGTAAGGTGCCTGAGAAAATTGTTGTCTTTGCCTAACGAGCTAGCGCGCAGAGAAGGCCGTAAAGGTCACTGCGGTGCTAAAGCAAAATATTCTTAAGTCGACATTCAGGGTTTATTCCTAAATAGTGGCTAGGAAGTTTGCGTCAGCGCTATTCCTGACATTCAATCAGACAGATGAATTCGTAGACAACTGGCTGCATGCAGATAGTAATGAACCCACATCAGTTGACATCAGTTGTAACCACCAACGTTTGTTTGCGATATTTTATCAGACCTATGTGCCAAGGTTTAGTGGCGGTTTAGGTATGGCACACGGGCGAAATATTCGGCGAAGATCTGCGCAATTTTTGAAGCGGTACACGGTTCAGGCACCTATACATTGCGGGTTATGAACTTAGCCAACCCGACTTAGTTATTTTAGCCTCATATTCATAATGCTAGAGTATTTTGAACATTGGGCCGATAAAAAGCTGACCGGCATTCGCGCAGACCGCTTAAAGAACGTGTATGATCGGGTGACCGCACTACCCTCGGGAACCTCGGTGCGAAGCACGCACGACTGAGTTTACTGATGCGGTTTAGAAGCGTTTGTAATACCGGTGTTTGTCCAATACTTACCCGCTTATAACTAGTCCCCTAAGTCAGTTTCACCTTTTTGCCAAATAACTTTTAAGCTTGATAGTGCGTTTGCCCTCGATTTCGTCTGCTGCGTACAATGCATTGGTCAATAAGCGCTCAAAAGTATCATTTAGTAGAAAGCATATTCTTCTCAAGAAGTAATAAGGAATTAAACATGAGAAGTTTTTAGTATTTGAGTTTACTGAGGGCTGTGTATTGCTATCGTCTTACGCATTTTAATGCGCACACGCTTGCCACTGAATTGCCTGCAGCTAAAAGCAATAGTCAGGCATCGACACGAATATTAGACATCAAACAAAGCAAATGCGGAACAATTAACTGCGCTTTCCGGGTGTGGGTATTTAAAAAGCAGGGGAAATTGTGAAGTATCGCGAACCAACGGTAACTTTTCAAAAAGCATTGATGAATTGGTTCTGTAAAGGGATTGGCGTGAAAGATGGTGGCTAAGATGATGGATTTGGTGAAGGTGTAGGTGTAGGTGGTTTAATTAACCATAAAAAACCGAGCAACTTGCTCGTTTTTTTTTGTAATACTCCTATAGACCTAAACTACATACGTTTTTTCAAATACTCAGTAAATTCTTCACCTAATCAGGAATGGCGCATTGCATATCACGTTCGCTTTCATTAAACCAAGCTTACTGTGCCACAACAGTCACTTTGGCTTTTGCTTTCATGTAGTATGCGTCAACTTGTTTCGTTGCTCCATGAGCGCATCGATAGCATCAGTTTAACCTGAATTCGTCTCCCGCGCCGGAGGTGTTTTTTGCCCAGCAGTCCCATTTTTTTTCAGATAATACTAAACGACCCACAATAAGCTAAGGTTAGACTGCAGTCTTCAAATCTGGCCTTTTCAAATCATTCGGTTGCATCTTACCAAGACTCACCAGGGGCAAGTTCCTACCTTCAAGTCGACAATACCGAATTTAGAGACATCTTCTTTGGGCAACTTCTCAACCAGACCGAACTAACGCGCTATATTAAACTTAAGCCACATAGTCAGCAAGATTGTCTTTTTTAAGATTACTCGCCACGTCATCAAATCACGTCAGGTAATACAACAGCGAAAGGCTCAATCGCGATCATTGATAGGCACACATGATAGCGTGCCCCAATCCACTACCACAACCTTGAAACGCACATGCATGAATGGTGACGCCCTTTTGGACAAATCGCTTTAACCGCATCGAAGCAACTGGCGTTTAACTCCGTTTTTTCTAAAGGTTGCTTCTAATTCGACGATGTTTGTCAAAGTGGTTTCAAATGCTGTTTTAATCGCAATGCAGTTACCACACCATTTGCTTTTATACCTGCCCTGAAACGCACTCATTCACGCACATATTGGGAATTAGAGGCTGTCCGACTCGGGTTGCATTTCCTTTGGGATTGCTTTTGTGGCCGTAACATTCCTCGTTCCCCAAAACCAGCTACGGGTATCAACTGCTTTCCTGACTTGACTCAAATAGTTCAATTAATCTTATTTACTTTTTTCGCCCGATGCTACCTAAAGATGGTGATTTTCAGCAGCTATGGGTCATGTACATTTATCGACGCGCTTTATCAATGCACTATATCAATTTTAACCAGTAAAAATCGATTATTGGGCTTTTACAGATAGCCTCTGCAATAGCAATAGTAATGCAATCCGTTTCCGAAAATTAAGCTGGGCTCGAAATAATTAAGACCATCAAAGATAACTTGGTCAGAACCTGTGCTTTAATCAATTCAAAGTCAGGCTCTAAAAGCCTGCCATTCGTACAATAACTAAGCAATTGAACCTGCTAATGTGCTTCTTTGGTGCCCATTAATTTAAGATCGGCACGCGAGCCCATAAATGCGCTGAAGTTTCCTCCAATAGCCTCTGGATCGAGGCTGCACGATGGCGCCCCTGCTCCAAAGTCCTCTCCTTAAAACGCGAGACGATTGCTTCACGCATGTCATCGGTATTGGGCTTAAACGACAAACCCCCCACAATGCAATAGTTTTGCCTTTCACCATCACCTTTGGTAATGATCCTGATGTAATCGAATAATTTTTTCTTTTTGCGATAGTTAAACTGCTTCAACCGCTTCTTAATATCTTAGCGGTGGTAAGCCAACACCCGTTTGCCACTGCGAACAAGCGCTTGCACATCTTTTAGGAAACAAGCACCACCGTAGCCACACCTGGAAAATAAACCTGATAACAATACGCGGGCCTACAATCGCCTTTGCGCACGTTTTCATATCAGCGCCAAACAGCTCGGCTAAGTTAAGCCAGTTTCGTTCATCAAAACTAATTTTGGTTGCCAGCATACAGTTAGCTGCATATTTAGCTAGTTCCGCACTGCGCACAATCCATCACAATTATTTTGTCAATGGTTGCGGTTAAAAGGGCTGTAGAGTCGCGTAGCTTTTTTCTCGCTTTTGCACTTCGGTACGCCCAAGATAATACGGTCAGGACGCATGCAGTCGTTAACAGCAGCGCCTTCTTGAGGAATTCCCGGTTTTTGATACAACATCAAAAAAAGTTAAGTTCTTTTATTGAGTGAGCTTGAGTTGTATCTGAATGGTGACAATGCATTATCTGCAGTACCTACAGGTTACGGTCGACCTTATTGATAATAATTTTGTGATTTTTGCATGTGGTTGCAATTGTTTTGGCACCGCTTGTTGCACATATTTTAAGGTCAGCAGAGCCATCTTCATATTCTGTGGCGTAAACTACGGCCAATGAATATAACTTTCACCATGGTTAACACCGCGCTGGGCGTCGGTAGTAACTTAATCTACTTGCTCAAAGTTTAGAGTTAACTAAAGGCGTTTAAACCTGGCTCATAAATTGGAAAATAATTCTTTTTCCAATTATCTACTTTGTTTTTGGTCTACGTCGACACAAACAACTTTTCGTGGCCCACGTCTGCTAAAACGGCAGCTTGTACTAGCCGACATAGCCGATGCCAAGACGGTTACTTTCATTGTTATTTCCTCTTTTTTCAACAACCGAGGTATAATGTTAGATTTGATTGTGACAGTAATATTAGTAGGAAATAATTATGCAACTTTAATTACCGGCCAAAAGTAACTAAACGGAAAGCATAAACCAAACTTGGCTAACCAACCCTCAACTTTATGCAGGAAATACAGCGCAAGTCCTACGCCTTGGTAAATTGATTATTTTCAGCTGTCCTTGGATTTTTATTTCCACTTCTTAAGATTGTCGTGCTGCCAAACCAAAATAACAAATTCCGTCGATGGGATTTAAAGGCCCGTCGGCGCATTTAGCAGTATTTCTCTAATGCCTTTCGGATCAAGTTTGTGATCACATTTGTCTAATTTTATTGAGCACAGCGGCTCTAGGTCTCCCAACTCCACAATAGCTTCATTGCTGTCTAATGCGTTCATGGAGAGGTAATCTTGAACGTTGTCTCCTATCTAATAACTTTCAAATAATTTTACCCGTCGAAGGCCTGTGCATTCTATAGCAATATCAACCATTTGGGTTGCTGTCGGTCCTAAATTTCCCAAACCTGAAGTCAACTGCTTTTCAGCTAAATCTTTAATTTTAACCGAGTATCCCTGTCCAAATACAAAAAACGTCACCGCCCTTACCCATACGATCCCTGCTTGAAAATAACCAACTGTGCAGCTTCAGGTATGGTCCCATGAAGTTAGGCGGTGATGTCTCCGTGGTTAAGCGTAATTGGACCACCTTCTTGTATTTGGCGTCTAAATAGAGGAACCAACTGAAGCCTGATGAGCCTAAGAGTTTGCCGTAACCTCAAAACCATACAAAAACGGGTTTTTTTGTTGAAAGAAGCTTTGAGATAACGCCTGCAGCACTAATTCACCATGCGTTTTAGAAGCGCCCCATGGACGTTGTTGGCCGCCACCGCTTTTTATCTGTGGAGAATGAGTACGAAGGTTTCAGTCAACACCTGAATTTATGGCGGCTCTAGCCGCGTAATAAGTACCGAATACGTTGTTCTATTCCCTCCAACAACGTTGATGCTCAACCAATGGCACAATGGCTTATAGGCTTGCGGGCATGATTAATAGTATTAATTTAAAACGCCATCATGACATTTTCTACGCGATTAATGCGTTTGAACCGATCCCATTAAGGGGTAAAAGTTTTAACTTTCAAACCGTTTTTTATGTATGTATTTTCGCTAAGTTTCTTTTCTATTTGAAATAAGGCAAATTCTGATACCACTCGAATAACACTAATCGAGTAGGTTTTAAATTTAATAATTTGGCGCACAGTTCGGAACCAGATGGAGCCGCCAGCCCCGCTAACCATGACGTTTTTTACCTGTAATATTTTGAGCCATTCAGTTGTGGTAATGGTGTTCACTGGATTCGGCCTAATAAATCGTCCAATTTCCAACCTCATTAACTCAGATCATTAAAGTTACCTCAAATAACATCTTTAATCCCCGGAATGCTTTGTACTCTATACTTTGGTCTATTTCTAATGAGTTATGATACGATTTCGGTCTGAGCGACTTAGCGCTAGGCAATGCTAAAATACTTTAATTGCTTTTCCAAGCGTCGATTAAACCCCTTTTAGCTCGACTAGTGAAATAACAACTGAATCCCTGAATAACAGACGTCGTATTTGCTTGTATCGTCGTCATGAACGCCGACAAAATAGTATTCCTGCCCGATTGCTATTCCTGTTGCTAGATTGGCGGCCCGCAAAGACCGCTGCCCATAATACCACAGGTTGTTTGTTTGAACTGTTGAATTGAAGTGACCCAATGCACGAATAAGCCTGCACCGCCCACTGTTAGTAAGTATTAATGCCGCAATAAATCAACGGCATTGTGCGGGGTATGGTCGTTGTAGAGAAGAATGCGAAAGTACTAATGCCGCAGTCGATCATGGTACCGGCACCACAGCCCAAACAGCTTGTGAGCTTCATGTACCTTAAAACGGCTCGGTAGAGTCCTAGTTTGATAAACCATCAATATACTGATTGGCAGCAGTCCGGAGAGAATTAACCATATGGTTAGAATTTGAAAATACCGTTTAGATTGTCGAGACGTTAATTACCAGAGAAGCCCAATAAGGAACATTACTAGAGAAAAAAGATCAACAACAAGGTGTAATAACTCGTTTTTGTTTTTTCTATTTGCCGTTTAAGAACTCTGTGATGCTTTTAAGAACATAAAAATTCCTTTTCTCGACTGCAAATAATAAAGTTAACAGCCTTATCCTGTGTCTTAAGAATTAATGCCTTATCGGATACTATTACAACAAGAGTGTTGTCTTTTAATTTCAAAGTTGACGATAAGGACTATATCACCCTCAAATTATTCATTGAATTTAGGCCAAAGAACAAAAGAATCGTAGTCCCATTCAACGCTAGCTCGACCATAATCTCATCATTATAACGACAATAAATTAACTTCTCTTTTGTCATGTAGGATGTACTAAAAACATCAAGCTAGTTTCACTAATTCCTTGCGTTTGGTAATGCTTTCTTTGGGGCCTGAATGCCAGTGCCGATCGAAAGCTTTCTAAGTAAATCCTTCAAACACGAAGACCTGAAAAAACATGGTACGCCCTTCGCTGTTATAGCATTCAATGATTCGATCGCGATCCAACCGTCTTTTAAGTAGTTACTCCTCTACAAATATAAGCACTTAATAATGCTGCATGCACGCACCATTAATGCGAGTAAATGACAAGTCACAACCAGCACACTGTGCGTATGGAACGCGCAATGCTTATATTCTGGCATGCCTTGCCAGATAATGTGGCATTATCGTTACGTTTCTTGTCCAATCATCCAACATGTCGCCTCAAGTTGTAATACGCCCAATTGGCAGCTTGCAATTCCTGTCATGCCGCCAATTGGGTACCACATGAATCCGTGTAACCAACGACACCCGGGGGTGCTGTCCTGTTAAAATGCATCCCATGATTTACCGTGGTCTTTATATGAACCACATATACATCCCCAAAGTTGTTTCGAATTGGGTGGTTAACCATTCCACCCCCTCCGCCAGTAAGTCATGATTTTATCCTGACAGAAGCTCCATGCACCAATGTGACCAATTGTTCCTACTGAAGCCTTTGTATTTTCGCATGGTGCTTGAGCACAATCTTCGATCACATAAAACCGTATTTTTTCCGACACGCAATAAGATCCCATTTCAGCTGGCATGCAGCACCAAGAACAACTCATAAACCGCTTTAGTTTTCAAGGTGTCAGAACAGCCCGAAATTGATTCAGCCGTTACATTTTGAAGAATTTCGACTCACGTCAGCAAAAAAACCAGCTTAGCGGCCAGATGTAACAATAACTAGATGCAGAGGCTAAAATGTTTCGAGAAGTTGTAATGACTTCGTCACCTACACCCGACATTCCAATGCTTTTAAAGCAACATCACGCTATAGTCCCATGCCCAAAGCTATCGCATAAATCAAGCGCCGCACCATGCGCGAATTCCTTTTTCAAAAGTCGCGACCTCAGTTGCCTGTCCAGTTAATACTTTGTTTGATAATATCACAGAGAGACAGCATTTGCTTCTTCCAAGTAAGTTGGCCAAGGGAAAATGGGGTATTAACATGGTGGTTCCTATTTATTACGTATGAAAAGATAATAGAGCATATTTTTAGTGGCCTTTTAATTATCAACCAGCGGGAGAGCCAAAAGCTGTTACATATCAAAGGTATATTTTTACAACGTGCTACAGCAACAATTAAACAATATTAACCAAATAGTTATCAATGCTTTTAACTTTGCTACCAATACCAACCCAGCTTTTAAGTGCCAATGCGCTACATCGCCAAGCCAAAGCAACATTAGGGCAAATATGGTAAAAATCACAATGTGCAAATCCATGCTAATAACCGCTGCAGTATTGATAATACAACCAACACCAAACTTGGCAAATGCTTCAATAACAGCACAAGCAAAAAACAACAGTTCCAACGCACATTTCGGCGTATTGGCTTAATAACTGGCCGTGGGTGAATTAATGTAATAAGGTTTAAAGTTAGCTTGTTGTAAATACAACTCTATTTTTGCTGGCCGTATTCGTTAGTACCAATAGCAATTACAAACGTCATGTACTAAAATGTAACATTTGCATTATTTAGGCCTATTAAATCAGCCGTAAGTACGTGTATTGGCCAGTGTTCAATATATGTTTTTACTTGGGTAAGCATCATCATAAGTTGACTGTGATCCAAGTTGCTCAGCAATAGCGGCGAATACACTTTTCCATGACGCTTGCGCCAACTATCGCCAACTTTTAGTCATTATTAGAGCCCTTAAAATGCTTGATATTAACGTTGCCATCAGCACTTATACCTTCGCGTACAAAATACTTTTTTTAGTAAGTAATAATATTTTTTAAGTCGAGTAAAAAACTTTCGTTACTACATACCAACAACATCATCTTAAACTTTTTGCTCCCACTAATTGCATACGACCATTTAACCTTGTGCCCAATCCAGTAAATACCTGGTCCGCAACATTGTGGCGACGCGATTGCTTGTACTATAAAGTGTAAATACGCACTAATAAAGGTCGTGGCCTACTAGCTCATATCCCTTTTAATACGTTTAAATAAGCCAGGTATCGTCCTAAACCTGGTAGAAGCGTAAAAATGCATCCAAACATGGAGTCAATACGCCTCATCGTCTGGCAGCAAATTTGCCATGCTGATCTTTCCATCAAGCATGCTTCTAAAACTTCATCATTTTAATATATTTTACCAATTCAAAGCGGACGATTTTGAGTCCAACAAAATGGTGAGCCTAATTTAAAACGAATGGAGCACTGCGCAAGCAATTATTACTGGTAATAAAGTAAATAATGCACTGAGGCACTATAAAACAAAAAAGCGTAAATCATTAATTAAAGCTTCGATTACGTTTTTTCTAGTCTTTCTGCCATTTATATCTCTTGAAATGCTCTATGAAGTATTTTGCGCTTGCAACGGCTTTCCTCATACTTTTCTTGGTCATTTAAAAAAGTTGGATATGCTGACAGTTGCTGCATCAGATCGTGCATAATCTAGTAAACACCGCCACCAGTGATGCTCTTCAATGAAAGTTTTTTTGCCAAAACCACCAATAATTTTATAAGCTAATTGGTGTTTGCGAAAAGCTTAACGCATCAAAAAAGTTTAATTTGCGGAGTTACCACTTTCTTAACTGGAACCGAATAAAGATAACGAACAAGTCAGCCGCAGATAATAGCTCAAACAATTTCAGTTTTCGGGACTGGCGGTAGTAAATATAAAGATTCTTATTAATACCTGCTTTTTCAGCATCAGCTATAACTTGCTGTTTTTCCATACCATCACCGATAGCCACAAAGCAATAAATTAGGGCCATTTTCAAGATGCCTTTTGCTAGCTCGACAATATAACCCACTTTATAATCAAACCCAAAAGTACCTGTATAAGTAATAATTTACGCCCATTTACAAAATCCCACTTAGCCTCAAATAATTAAACCTATATTCCTATCTACATTAATAAAATCAGTGTCACAGCTATTTGTTGCTAACAGTTAACATGTTAGGAAGAATCCATGCTAATGAACCCATCACAACATACAGGTGATAAGCCAACTAATCTTTTGAGTTTCTATAAGTGTAATCGTTCTAACCAAGTAGCTTAATTAAATTGACCCCAATTTTTATTTTTTAATTACCCGAAGCTACTGGTAGTTCGGGCCACAGATCACCCACTTCAAATTACCAGCGGTACCTTTTAAACTTAGAGTAGATTAATCCGGAATCGCTATTGTTAATGGAGTACTTGTGGCAAAACAAATCAACATCACACTTTATCGAAAAAGATTTAAATGTCGAAACGAAACAGAAAGCTAGAATTTTAATATTGCGCTATAAAAGCTATCCCTATTAGAAATAGTCAAGGTGTAAGAACGTGTAATTTAAATGCCATCAAATTTCTATAAAATTCCACCCCTTTTGTAAAAGCTATAATTATCAAAAAAAAATGCTGAGCCTAGTGATAAATGTAACTTCATGGCCATTTTACTAAGCGTTTTAGCATTCGTATGAACGCGTTCCCGTCATTTGAAATCAGGAGTAGCAAGTATTGATGAAGGTAAAAAACTTTCATATTATTTAAAATCCGATAAAAAATTTGGATATTGTTCAGAACATTCTTTATATATATCTAAATAATCTTGAGGGGATACACTAACATCCACCATTAACCCAAATAAAAAAAGATTCAAAATCAACAACGATTTTTTATTGAAACGAATCAATAACTTCTTTTCAGCAATTAGAGATTACCAAGAATACCTGCAGATAAACTTGATATACTTATTTGGACCAACAAACGAATATTACTTCTCTTAGAGCAATACATAATAAACTAAATTTATATACACTTATTATTTTTTGTATAACCTGCCTCAAAACTCACCTTTAAAACTCAACATTAGCATTTTCCAATTATAAACCCTAAATATACCTTACCTGCTGAGTCTAAACGTTCCAAACAAGTCATCTGAATAACCTTATCGAGCAAGCTTTTTAATATATCAATAGAAGACGCTCTTCATTTGACTTGCCAAAGTAAACTAACTTACTAGTTTACTGAATTGTAATCCCATTACAAAATGGCTGACAAATATTAGACATATACAAAAAACATTTTTACTCATTTTTTCGATATAAGATCCTAAATAAACCCTTTTGAAACTGTCATATATCCAATTGGTAAGTTGAAATGCAATTTTTCATCAACCATGAATGGCACCAAAATATTTAGACAACAGTATTCTATTACCTTTAATTCATTCAAATCATGATTAATCAAATATATTTTTACTTTTCCTACGGGAAAAAAGAACGTTATCAAATAAAAGAGATTAAATTACAAAGCATTGCCGTGCTGATGAAAAATAATATTTGGTGTTTTTGGCTTAGCAAAGTAAAAAACGCAACTCGATTAAACTTATTTTTTTGATATACTCAAAGCCATCTATTTGAAACTTTGGGTTTAATACTCGAGAAGGATTTTTTAAGTTGTCGCTTTATATATGACACCCTTCATAATAGATCACAACTTTTATATAATGTAAATAATTTTTTCTCTTCAATTTTCCCAGTTATACACAAGCGCTAAACTTTTACAATTTGCCTTGAAAGAAGATATCTCCGTCTGTTTTTTAATTTTCTAAAAGTAGGTCTAATCAAGTTTATTCTCAATCGAAAACAAAACCCAACATTATATTCACACAAATTTAGCCATATCATTCACATGTCGAAAGCGATAAACTGGGAAGGGTGGAATTATTATAATACTCAAAAGCTTATTTTGGCATACAGTAAATCATGATTAGTCATGTGTTTGGTATAAGATGAATTCCCAAAATCTGCTGACGACTATATTCGATTTAACTTTTTCTTTAAAAACAGGTGGTGGTAGTGATTTGATTATTTCTGCTAATTTCTTTTATATCTTGAGCTAAGGGCCCATTCCATAACACAAACATGAGCAAATTTACTTCTTTGTAGCGATAAAAGCGTTAGCATTTTATCACACTCGGCCTGAAAATCATACCTTGTAAATAAAATAATATTTTCCCTTGCTCTCTATTGAAAATTGATTTTTTAGATAGTACTTCGCAGTGGAGTTAATAAAGCGGAGCAATTAAAGATAACAACTGGCTTAGGTATCTATAATCTTGATTATACGAGTTACAAATTGATTCGCTCCTGTAATAACCGCAACTACGCATTTTAATTATTTTTTTTCAACCATTTCGAAGCATCTTTTGGGTTTATTTAAACCTGAGTTTCAGATTGAAATCAGTGAATCATATATTAAAGTTACACCGTAGTTGAAAAATGCTTTTATGTAAGAGCCAACCTATAAGTCCCCCCCCAAGTCGTTAACAATGTAACACACGCTCCCGTTTTTAAAGAAAGACACATTTTGATTATTAAGTTTCAAGAACTTTATAGCCTGAAATAAAAAAAACTTTTGGCATTGTTGATTAAATAAATTCGTTTGACTGGAAATTAAATCGATGTTTATAAAACACTACTAGTTCTCCCCAAGCATAAAATACCCATGAGGCTACAACCTTTGAGGTTAGTGATCAGTGTTTTTCTACTTCGTATCATTTACATACTCACTAACTAACATTGAAAATACATTATTATCTCCAAACCTTAATTTGAAAAACAAGACACTAATAAAAAGAATAAAAAAGCAAAAAACACGAGTTCAATATTGACCACAATTTTGATGTTTAACTAAATTAAATAATATTAAGTGGAATAAACTAATAAACAAAGAGTTCTTAGTTCTGGTTTTTAAAACTTCGTCATATAAAAAAAGAATAAAAAATAAGAAATAAATAAAAAATATATAAAAGATCAAAGAGCCAATTCCAAAAACCAGCAATACCCTCCGTATAAAGGTTGAATTCGCGCCTCCCAAAAATCCCCGCCTCTTTATTCCATTATTAATGCAGAAGCCTAACAGACTCCTGAAGGAGAAAACTGTAAAAATCCATATAAAAGAAAGCCTTCCAGGTAAAAATTGCTCCACCCAATCTACAATCAATTATTTAATAAAATCCTTATAAACAAAAGTCAATAATCACTTGTAACAGATAACCGATAAATATAGCATCATCAGAATAAGGATAAGATTCTCTACCATAAATCTTAAAATGTTGCACTATACGAAATATAATAAAAACAGTTAATACAAAAAAGGTAACAAAAGTTTTTTTACCTTTAAGTTTTCCGAGCGAAATAAAAAACAAAATACAGCAAAAAAAGTAATATTCCTATTGAAATTTCTGAACTGAAAAATATAAAATAAAGCATATATTGAGAAACCTAAAGATGCTTTTAGATACCACCTTTTAATGCAAAGATAATAGCTAAACATCCTAGTATTTTAATGACTCCTTCATAGACCCAATATAGAGGTACTGAATGATAGACACTCTCCAAGTCATAATTTCAATATCCTAAAGCATGAATGTGAGTGGGACTGTATAAACACTATAAGGTGACTGAAAATATAAAACAGAAGGAAAACATATTGAAGATATATAAAAAAAATTTTAAATTTAAACTTCTAATCAGAAACTTTACAAGTCCTAAATTAGCCCAGCTACATCTTTTAAAAGTAAAAACAATGAAAGAAGAAATATACTCGGATGTAATAAATGCCCTAAAAACTTCTAAAGAATTAGTGAACTTGACGCAACAACCCAACCAAACAAAAAACAAGAAGTAATAAAACAAAACATCGAAAATATTAAAATCTATTTCCTTTTCATTGCCCTGAAGTCGCCTCAATGAAATTTACATGTTTCCCCGTTTTTGCTCTCCTCAAACATATTCTAGTAATTAAAAAATATTATTGAAATATCTTCCGAAAATTGACTTCAAATGAATTTAAGTATTTTATTTTCTGTCAGTTTCATTAAAATAAGATTTCATTTGGAACTTGACAAGAGTAAAGTTATTGACTCATCAACTTCCTGAATTATTTGATAATTTAATGTACATTCAACTTGGTCCCAATAAGTACCGTTAATACTGGGCTAAACCAATTTTTTTGCCATTATGCTCAAAAAAATCAGTTTCTCGGCCTACAAGCTTCTAAAACGTATGTTTCTTTCACAGGAGCATATTTTTTTTTTGTTAAACTCCTAAATCACCGTATTATACCTTTATTATGGAAAACTCTTTGTCTACTTAGTGTAGTAGCTACAATGAATGCCAGGCTTCTCAAAAACGAATTCGCCAGTAACCTCATCAATAACTTTCTATAGTCCTTCTCTCAGGATCTATATGCATTCTACTGTTTTTGTACACTCAAATGCTGTCAAAACCACATCATTAAGACATAGAAGTCAAAAACTGGACAAAGAAAAAGCACTGGTATATCAACCTTCTTGCTTCAGATGTAAGCATCTCTGACTAGTAAACAGATTTCAATTTAAAAACCTGTAATTCACTATTATTTTGAAGAATATGTTTCTGCAAGAAATAAGAACGAAGAGCGTACCCCCATCTCAAAATATTTGGCTCCATTTATTCATATCTAAAATTAATTTATCTAAATCATTGTGATCTACCTCCATAAACTAGAGTATTTTCGTTTAATTCATAAGAACGAAACTAAAAGCATTTCTCTTTTTGTTTTTAGCCCTAGATAACTAATGAACCGCAGCGAATACGCAATCTTATCACCGAAGCAATAATCCCCATTACGCTCCTTTATAGAGCAAAAGTGGGAATAGCTCAGATAATAAACTTATTTGATACTTTATGGCTCACACTGTTGAACCCACCTGAGCTTAACTCTCTATATTTAACATTTCCTTCGCAACAATTTCATTAAAGTTACGTTTTATTTCTTCCTTATTAATACTGGTATTTTTGATTTATTTTCAATGTAATAATCAACCCCTTTTATCCTTCAAAGATAGTTTTCATATACTTACTATTTTTCAAACGCAAACCGAACATACTTTCAAACGCATTCTTATTGTAAGAATCAATATCAGCTCTTTTTATCACTGAGACACAAAAGTCTTAAAAATTACCACAAACCTTGGGAAAAAGTAACAGGGTAGAAATAAACTTAATTTATTAAAAATAACATAGCATGACATCATTAAATATATTGAAGAAACAAAAAGAAACCTTAAAGTTTTTTGAACTTCCAACGACATTCAAATACAAGTAACCTTTACTAACCAAAGGACACACTTGTTGCGCGAACAGCTGAAACAATATCAAAAAAACGAATAACCCAATACATAACATAAACCAACCGCAGCAGTCCTGAAGATAAACAAATAGACTAGTAATAAAAAAGTTTTCTTTGTTCTTTTTTAACTAGTATATATTATCAAGGGTGAAAAAATAAAAACGCGAAACATCCAAGGAAACTAATAGCTCAGACACGATCCCACCTCCCCCAACACTTCCAAATATGAATGAAATATAGTTTCACCGAAAAAACTAAGAGCTTGTATTGTAAAATCCTATAGCGATGGAGTACATAAAGAAGTTTATCGAGTTTTTTTTTGCTCATCTAACGAAACTTATTAGCAAAACCTCTTTATAATACACTTCTAACCCATACTGGCTCCGATAAGAGCAACAGGCATTTGAGTATTCTAATAGACACGACCATAAAAACCTAGAAATATAACTTCCATATAAAAAACCAATTAAAACGAGCAGGCATCTTGCATAGAGAGAGCACTAAAAATAGAGCTTGGTAGATAACT
>Ga0163217_1103246_pt1 | contig 20294 bp, 24 predicted proteins | sample SynspAceP_FD_185933 | JGI IMG/M metagenome (GOLD analysis project Ga0163217, IMG submission 185933) | Saline lake microbial communities from Ace Lake in Antarctica - Synechococcus sp. Ace-P (PacBio error correction) | ecosystem: Environmental > Aquatic > Non-marine Saline and Alkaline > Saline ...
GCAAGAAAAAAATGAAGAAGGGGGGGAAAATTTACCCCAGCGGGAGGCTGTGAGGCCCAAAAACTTGGCAAAATCCCATTCATCAAAGCGAAAAGCGGGCTCCTCGTCCGTTGTTTTTACAGGTCATGAATGCCAACCACAGGGACCGGAAGCTTCTTCAAAATCGCGCCATGCACCCGCAACTGTCCCGTGCGGGGTCACATTCTACCAGAACCTGCGGCAATCAGATAAGCGCCGCCAATCATGCGCCGGTATAACAGTTTCGGATCGATCAGACCAACGCGCCCACCGCTGGCAAATGCTTTCCCGCGGTTCTGCGAGCCCCGGACTTTTCCTTTGCTTTTTTTAAGCGCAACAATTGGCCATCGGCCGATGGTCCGTCCTCCTGCTCCACGGATTGCCGAGCTTTGAGGACCGAAGGTAACCCAGGGCAGGCTTCGGCTTCTCGATAAAGGCAATTGGTAAAAGCGGGCGGGCAATTAGAGCCGCTCCGATAACCCGAGCAAAGCACTGCCGGCCATTGAACATCGCTCACGTCCATCAAGCGTATCGACGGCCCCAGATCAAGGTCGGCGTCCTCCATCACGTCAGCCCCGGGGTCCTTGCGCCAAGCTCCAGCCCGAGCCGGTGAATGTAACCGGCAGCCGCCCGTTTCATTTTCCGCCCTTGCGCCTCCGAACGAACCGGTGAAATTGTGAAGGTTAAGCTTCCGCCGAAATCAGCTTTTTTCGCTGCCCTGTGATTCGAGGAACAAATTGAGTGAACACATCTATGCCGGGCACTCCGGTCTTCGGTACAGGCGCCGGGACCAATTGCGCTGTCGCCAGACCAAGAGGCGTCCTGGCGTTTTTGCGATGCTTGAGCAACACGACTAGATGTTTGCAGGGAATCAAGCGCCGGGCCGGACCGTGTTGATGGCGGGTCATTGGGCGTAAGTTTCCACGGCGGCACGACGAAAGACGACACACCGTGCGGAGACGTGCCTCGAATACGGGCGTTCAAGCTGTGCGACATTCTGATCTCGACTAGGGTCGCCAAAGGCCCGCTGGGGCGATGCTCGCATGTAATGTTGGCGCGCTCGTGTATGACGGGTCAGCCAAACTCTGCCTTGCGAGCCTAAGGGATCGGCCGTTCCGCCATTCATTCGCGAGGGCCCAGATTCCTGGCACAAAACCATTCGTTCGGCTCATGTTGAGTATTACACCTGGCCCTTGACCTAGCGGATGCGCTCTTGTTCTGCGGCAGGTGCGGCCCAGTCTTCTGCGCTTTGCGCGACCGGCGCCACTGCGGCGGCTTGCATCAACGACACACCGCAGTAAGCTCGGGGCGTTTCGCATAGACTCGACCCGTCAACCGGTCGCGGCGAATCAGTTTCAAGAATCTGCTACATGTGGGCGTTGGTCCTTCGGCGGCTCCCCCAACGTGTCCGTGGCGGTGGCAGCCATGCTATGCATCTGTGTTTGGTGTGTATTTCAGGGCGCTCCAAGAGGCCGCGGGCATTTCCCAAATGTCACTGCCATGGTGCCGAGATTCTCCTGTTCCTGCTGCGCAGGTACGATAGATGATATCAAGGCACGCTGCGTCGCCCATCGCTTCGCGCAACAATTTCGAACCGCGCAATGTTAAATGCGGGCGCAGTGTCGAAGGAGATGTCTTGGGCCTCGGCGCGTTCTCGGATAAAGTGTCGCCACCGGGTCGGCGGCGCGCTATTCCAGCTTGCCCTCGAAGTGCCTCTTGATGACCGCGCCCGAGCACGGACGCGCGCTGAGTTGTGCGAGATATGTTTCCATGTTCGGAGACCGGGCCGATCGCGCAAACTCGCGACCGCGAAACGGAGCTTTGTCCCTGTCGCGACAGTCCGGAAAGGCGCCGGTGCGGGTAGCGGGGTTGAGTCGAGCCGACCCAACCGTGCGAGTCGGAGCAAATGTGCCCTTCATGGGGAAGCGTCGCTTGGTAGCTGTTGGAACCGGATAGGCGGCCAGGAAAGCGAGGGTGTGAGGTCGGCGCGGCATATTCAGTATCAAGCCGCCATGTAAGTGGCGCTATACAGTGTCGAACATGCCATGCTCTACCGTTTTCATGCCGCGGAAGGCAGGTTCTTGCTGCTCCACAGCGACATATGCAACGATGCGAGGACGAACCAACCTTGCTGTGCGTTCTTTTGGCAGAAAATGGGGTCAACCGGAGCCGGGCCCTGCGGCCCAGGGCAATCTCTTGACTGCGGTGCTGCAAAGTTCGTGATGGTGATAGTCAGCGCAATCGATGCGCTTCGGGCGTAGCGGGATTGTATAGGCTCTTCCTGACCGGCTGTCGGCCTTCACCTTGAAGTTTTTCTAAGTCGGAATGCTGCCAGCGAAAAGATGGATTGACGATATCGGGCGAGTGTCACCGGAGTCCTCTTCCTTGGTGGTCTGAAAGATGGTGGTAATACTTCATTGTATGGCCGCTGGATCGGCGTCTAGGCGTACGTGCTGAGTATGGCATGTCTGTCCGACGTGGCCGTTCGCTAAAGCTCTGCTGCGAACGGAAGGAGATTCCAGCTCGGTGGCGCATGACATCGCGTTTCATGAGCCCAGCTGTCGTTGAGGCGGGCATATCTGGACTTCAGTCGAGGTCTGGCGTTCCGGGCGACTTCGCGGAGTCAGACCGTGCTTGATTGGGATGTGGGGTGTAGTTCAAGGCAGATCACTAGCAGCACCATCGGGCGTGTGCTTCAAAGCCAGTGCAACCATAGGCGCATGTTCCGAGGAGAGGTCAGGACTTCACTCACGTAATCGTGTCAACTAGTCGGGGCCTGTGCACAGCGTGTTGTGTCGCAGATAGGTGGACATGCTGGCGTCCCATTTCCGATATCGGTGCCAGCATATATGTTTTGCAGGCAATGGGATTCTCAGTGGCTCGAGAAGATCGATGAAGTTGGCCGGGACATGTCGAGAACGCTTGCCAATGTCACCGTCGGCTGGGCAGTACGACGCAGCGGAATCACCGAGCACTGTGTCGGATAGATTCTTCGGTGACTTGCGGCAAGTTTCAACTCGTCAAAGGTAAGGTTTTCCGGCATGTGATCTGACTCCTGATAAAATCGGCCCCGAAGGGCTTTTGGAATTATGTGAGGCGCCTTTAGCGCAAATGCGCCCGCGTGACCGCGCAAAGCCGGAGGCGGAAGTCTTGACTGGTGTTTCGTCTCAGCTTTCGCCGTAAGGGAAGCCAAGCCTTAATTTGATTGACGCCGTTATTTCCTTGAAGATCGAGAGATGACGTTGGGCCTTGGTGTTCGCTTTCCGGCGGCCACTTCATCCCAGGATTTTCGTGTCAGCATGCATCTTCGACCTGCTGTCATGTCCGCGATGCCGGGACCGAGCGAGCTGCCAGCTTGTCGACCGGGTGGGCGGCGCAGCTTTGGCTTCGCCGCGCCGAGTGCGACTGTTGCGGGAATCGTGTGACGTGGTTGCTGTGCCATGCAGGAGATGTAGAAGGCGCCTGAGGGAATGGCTCAGTTGCAGGGGCGTTCCACTTTTTTCCTCGGGTGAAAACCATGGACACCGATCCAGGGCCGAGGATTGGTGTTGGTGCAGGAGTAGTCGGTCCACATTGGGCCCAGCCAACGGGATAGTGCCGGTCGGTGGATAGCCGACCAGGACATACCGTCGAGTTCGCCGGTCTGCACCGGCACTTGCAGTGTTTGCTTGCAGATCTTCATACGGATTGCGATACAGGATAGCCACACCGAAGCTGGGTGAGGAAGCGGGGCCCTGCCGCGGAAGGGATGGTAGAGCTTGGAAGGCCGCGTCGAAGTCGGCAACGCGTAATTCTTACGATTGGTCCCTTCTATGGTGTTGTGAAATTTTGCACGGCATCCGTGACGCCGCGGACCGCACAGGAGGGTACAACGCCGGTTCCCAGGTATAGAGCTTTCCCGGCCAGACGTGTCGAGGCTCAGACGCCTACTGTGCTGGGAAGACAGCACCGGCACGATCAACGGGAGATCGAGCGGTCGTGGCAAACGGGAAGTAGCCGCAAAGAGACCGACTTCGCACTGGGGGACGCATATGGAATTCGTCCCTCCGAATGCACCTGCAATCGACTGGTTCCGGCCGTGCAATGGCGCGGAACAGTTCCGCCGGTCGGGACGATCTTGAGTCGGCGAAGAAACAGCTCGTATCACCATTGTCTGACATTTGGCTTGCCTTTGTTGAAGGCATCATACGAAGGGCTGGGTGAACAAAATGGCACAAGGGCGTAAGCAGCGGCATAGGGTCTGCATGCCGCAGCGGATCGGGTTTCTGCGCGAGGTTAGGAGCCGCGAGTGGCTGTTCGTGGGTGCGGTCCGCGCCAGGCGAGCGACACCGGCCTGGGTGAGTGATTGTGGACGCCATCTTGAATGTATTAGCTGCAATGCTGTCTCAGCCTTTTGTCGTATTCGTCTTTCTCGGATTTTGCTCATGTTGCAGGCGGCCGGAGTTTAGCCGCGGAATTGCATCCGGCAGCCCACAATGCGATTTCCGGAAACATCATCACTGCATCACCGAATGTGAAGCAGGCGATACCGGCAGCGAGACAGGGAATGACGGGACTGGTAGATAGTGACGCAGCTGATTTCGCCGGCCGGCGCGCATGGCGGGCGAGCATAAGGGAAGCAGATTTGTATGCCGAAGAGCGGCGGGTCCCATGAGAGCGAATCTGGGCCAAGTGATCCGTGTATGAGCACGGTCCGTACGGAGACAAGAATCGAAGCCGAGGAGTTTGTGGACCAGCGGCCACGTAGAGGCGGCGCAACGAGGATCACGCTCAGCAATGTGGCCGTGTCATCAAGAATAGTGTGTCCCATGGAGCAGAAAACCGCTCGAACCGCTCAGGTATCAGCACATGCCATGTGCTTCGAGGCAAGCTGGGGCCGAGGATGGGGAAGACTCCTCTATCGCTTGACCGGGGCCAGGACCGTGTGCAAACAGCCTGCGCGAAGACACAGAGCCAGGCCGAGATGATCTCAGCATGAACATGCAGGAAAATGCCGCGCAGCGTCTTGCCACACATTTGTTCCATGGACTGTCGTCGTTACAGGCCCGGCCTGTGATTCAGGTCGTCCGCCGGCCATCGGAGGCCGACCGCACGCGCACGCGATGGCTTTCCACCAAAGGGCTTGGTATAGTATGATGCCTCAGGAAGGCCGTTCATCAGGAAGAAGATTGATAGAACGGGCAGAAGGGCCGCGCCCTTGGAGCAGGAGTGATGCCGCTCTTGTCCACGTGGATCGCTGTCACCGCTTCCTTGGGAAAGCGGCGGTCCGAGATGCGAGGGGCTGGGCAACTGGCAGCGCAACGAAATGTGTAGGAGTAATGGATACAGAGACCTAGCATGCAGCAGGCGAGGGGTCAAGCCGATCCAGTCTGCTGAGCGGCTCGCATGGCGTGCGCATCGTGTCGCGCCGATTAAAGATGCAGACCAGCGACAAGGCGGACCGTTATCTTGGCGGAATGTCTGCAGATTCAAATGGGTACTCTCAGGCGCGAAGATGAACACTCACCCTATGGATCACCGGGGTGGTGAGCGTGTTGGGCGCGGGTTGCACTCAAGGTTAACCGAATCGAGATTCACGCGGTAGTGTGTGCATCTAGGGCGCGGCTTTGTATTTGTTCGATACGGCAGCGACCTCGATCGTAGCTTGAGCTGGGATCGATACATCAGGGATATGTCAGTTGTGGTTGCGCGCTCTGAGCAGATGTTCACGGCATGGGCAATTGTCGCTACAGCTCGTCGAGTGGCATGTAGTCCATGGACGCACCACGTATGGTAGGAGGCTTATAGGACGAAAGGTTCCTCGTGTGTCACCATGCGGGTACGCGAAATCACAAGAACCTATGACGAGGAAGGAGATCGTTATGGGCGCGTTATCCGGGCCAGCACCGCCCTGTGAACCATCGGTGAGACCGATACCAGACGTATGGACTGAGACTATGCCGGAGGTAAAGAAGGATCGCTTGGCTGGCGAATTCCGGCTCCCGACGAGCTATGTAAGCTCTAGGAGAATGATGGCATGGCAGCGGTCACAAGCAGGATGCGAAGAGTTGTTTCAATGGCAGGCTGATCGATTGTGTGCGGTGAGGTACGTCATGATAGTTCGCCAGCCTTCTGACGCTTCGCCGGTGGTCCTCCACAGAGGAAGGCAATGAACGGTCAATTCGAACTGCCGGACATGGGACGGCGCTCGGAGTGACCGCCGGCAGGAAAGCCGCGGCTGACCCCGTCAGGCGAGCGAGCCGTCCGATCATCGTGAGGCGTAATCATGAAAGACAGCGCGGGATACAAGTTGCGTAGCGCAAAGGCCCGCACTTCACTTGCATGGTTTTAGCGGCTGACGCACCCCGACGCAGGAAAAGAATCGTCAAGGAACAAGCTTCGGTAGGTGAGCATGTCAGGAGAGATTGGCCGAATTTCGAGCTGAGCCGGATTGGACCTTGGACCTGGGCCACTATGTGAAGTGCGCCAGACACTGGATCGCGGCCGCTACTACGCCCAGACTGCGCGAATTCGGCATAGGGTGGCTGGACTGGCGGGTGTGGCGCCATAGTAAGCAGAAAACGCAACAGATGTACGGGATTATATGCAGGAATTTAACAGATACGCGAGACCGAAGTGTCGCACTCAGGTGGGCGAAGTCGAATGCTGACTGTGTTGCGGCGCAGGCGGAACCAGCGCACTAGGAGCCGGAGATTCAGTCCGCCGAATGGTGCACGCGCATCTGCAGTTGAAGATTAGGCGCGGCCGGATGGCAGATAGTACCCGAGGCATGATGATAATGAACTGAGGGCCTAATTCATGAGGCGTGCACCAGACGCTGGCGAAGCCGGCGAATTGTGTTTTTAGATCGAAAGTACCAGGGAAACAGCACGCCCATGGCAACGCAAAGATCAGATAAGCAGTCGGACAAACGCCGGAGCGGCGCGCGCGGTTGAAGGTGTCAACTGTGGTCGATAAGTAAACGACGCTCGGGCGAATTCATCTGCGGCGAAACGTCCTCCGAGCGGGCAAAGCGGAGCACGTCGAGGCCGAAACCGGAGCGGTAAATCACCATGAAGAGCGTCCGCCTTTTGGTTTCAGATCAACCCGCCTGACGCGCTGCAACAATTGGGGGCCCCTCAATCTTGGTCTCCCTAATAACGGTCTTGCCGGGCATCATCGGTAAATAAAGATCATTAACGGATTTTCAAGCATGACGTTGGGGATTGCCGGGTCAATCCTGCCTGCCTTTTCGATGTTGTGGTCACATCCGTCCTGCGCGGGCCGTAGGGGTAGTGTTCCGGCTCACTCACCCTCCGGCGGTCGCCGGGCCCCGGCAGTCAAGCATGGGCATCGGCCAAGTGCGCTGTCATCATCATGCCAGGGATACCAGATGCCCCATCACGCCGACGGGCGTACCGAAATAGACTGGTGTGAACGAATGACGCGTCCACAGAACCAGCAGCTTGCGGACCCTGGCGCCAGCCGTGCAATCAATCAGCGCATCAATTGGCCCCTGAATGGGAAAGGAATAGTAAGCGCATCGGGCCCGGCGCGCTTGTCATAAACGCTAATCCGTGACATTACCGGGGAACATCGTAGATCTCGCTTGCGTTTCGGGATAGGCGCATCAGCTTTCCGGACGGGCGGTTGCAGTCATAGATGGCAGACGCGAAACCGTTGCGACACCTGTCGAAGCATCAAGCCGGTCGACAGCTATTGGCAAACTCCGTCTGGGCGCCTAAGCCAGGTCGATATGTGCTCGCGAGATTGGATTTTGTGAGCCCCAAGGTCCGAGTCGCCTTCGCATGTCATTCCAGATGCCATGCTCGCACACTGCAGGCATCGACGTCACTCCGCCCCCTCCGGATGGCGGATAGCAAAACAGGCCCTTCTGATGGTTTCGATAAGGCGCGTCGTCCTTGCCATCTTGATGTTCTGGTCTCCCGGCGGCGGTGGTCTGGAATTCCACTGTCTGTAACAATGTTAGAATGTGCCCGATCATTGTCAATGCCTGTAGATTTTAATTACTATGCCGCGGGAAACATTGAGAGAAACGGAGGGCCAATATGGCGATACGGGAGACAGGAATGGATCAGGCAGCCAACTCGGGACGCTGCCAGGCGCCGAGAAGAAAAATGTTGCTCGCCCACGCGTTTTCTGGCCAACTACCCCAGCATCGGGCTGTCTTTAGCCACGCGACTTGCAGCCCTTGCCGGGACCGAGCGCGCCGGACAGTCTTGCGCTTTGTTGCTCCGGCTCTGGGGGATTCGATTCCTTATCCTGGAGATTTTCAGCCGTAGTTCCTGCGCAGCGACGTGCAAGCCGCAATTGATGGCAGACATACTTGAACGCGCTCCGCAGCAAGCGACCGGCCACCGATAATCCGGCGCTCAAGGCCCAGTTTGCGCAGCGATCGGCGGCCAAATCTCGATGCCTATCGAACTTGAAAGCCGGTGCCGACGAGAGCGAGTTCGAAAGCCGCCATGCGATATTGCCTGTGGCGGATCGAAAATCGCCCTGGCTATTGCTCAAAGAAGGCAGGTTCATACGACAGCCATTGGCCGCCTACATGGCGGCACATCTCAGGATGTATCGTCGTAACGTTTCAAGGCATTTTTGACGGGCAGACATGAACCTGGCGCGAATCTTAGCTTCTGGATGTTGCCGCCCGGGCGACGTCCAGGTGTTGTTTGGATATCCGCCGCTTCATCATCCGGATCTGGTCCGCGGCTGGGCGAAACTTCTGGTCGAACGAAAGGCCCGCACTCCTGGCTAGATCACCGATGCCGTGGGGTCTGTCGGCCGATCCGCGGCGCTCGGCGGCGCGTTGTTCTGCCTTGTGTGGTTGGATGTCGACAGACTGGGAATGGTCGAGCATCACCGCTGATGGCTCTGGCCGAGCATGGACGGACCGGTCGTCCCGCGGCTCAGTCCGCCAGCGCTCCGGCGCGTCCGCATGCGCAGGCCCTCGAGAAACAGTACATTGGAAACAATTTATGCTGGCCGGGCTAGCGTCAAAAATTCACTCGAACGCATGTTCAACTGCGGAGAGTTCCAATCGTAGTATCTTGGCAAACCAGCGTTATCCAATTACCCATCGGATTATGGACCAGGAAACGCATTGGACCGCCTTCCTCGGCTCTCTAGTCAGGAAACCCGGCTTGCGTGTCGCGTGCTTCTGTGGCCTGGCCGGGCCGGGAAGGCTGAATGACTCGGGTGACATTGCGACCGTCTGCAGGTGCGTCAGAACACATAGGTCGACCAATTCGGCAGTTCTGCTCAAGGCAGGGCTTGGTGCGCCCGGGTCCGCGACGACGCAACGTGCGCTATCACGCGATACACTCAGGATCAAGCGGCCTTCTGGGCTTTCTGCTGGGAAGATTGCTGCGGCGGTCAATTCCCGATTTTGGTGTCAGCAATCATCCTCCAGCTTCGTCTGCAGCATGAGGCAAACTTACGCCGGCAGGAGGTTGTCCGGCGGTAGAGATCAGGTCGCCAGTGCCCCAGGATGGCAACACCAGCAACAGCACCGGCAAATACGGAGCAGCGCCACAGCGTGGCACTAGACTCTAACGACAAACCCGAACCCGAGCATTGGCAGCGGTTTTCACAACGGTGCAACGCTGGTGATCATCGCAGTGACGAAAAATCGATCCCTAGCGCTCGCAAGCATCGGCAAGAGCGATCAACGGTGGTTGAAAAAACATAAGCCGTCGCAAAAAGCGCCCACGATAGTTCGACCACGAAGAAACCCCCAGCCTTCCGGCGTTGACAGCACGATTCGACATGGAAGCCGGTCAGCTGGAAAAGGGACTTGAACCAGAAACAACGGCAAACAGCAGCCGCACCCTGATAACCCAGATCCTCAGAAAATGAACACACCAAAAGGCATTCCAGCCAAGCTGAGCGTGTCGCGCTGATAAAACACTGCGCAGAACGCTTTAGAGGCCGTCAACCACGGTTCACCCATTCTGCGCCGAGCGGCTGATCGTACATGCGACACGCCACGTAACGGACCAAGCAACGAAATCCGATAGCCAGCGGAATAATGCATGCGCATGGCGAATCCGGATGGCTGAAGTGAGAAACCGAGGATCAGCTCAAGCCGCCGAGCATGTATAACTGCCGCCGAAAAAAAGCCGTATCCGGGTACGCGCTTGAAGTTCGCTCACCCCTCCTCAGGCTCGCCGCACATTCTCCAGTGGAAAATCGCGATCTGCGGCGGCGCGCTAATCGGATTATCTCCGATCTTCCTGCAGTCTTGTCGGTTCATAGAATTCTCCCCAATTCCTCACAAGTCATCTAGCCCTTGTTGCGAAAGATGCGGCCTTTACATCTAATGTCCTGATCAAGACGTGCCAGATAGGCACCGCAGCCAGACCCGGGATTCGGCACCCTTGCCATTCGTCGTACACTATGGAAAGTTGCGCGCTGTCAGAGATGTATCCCTGATCACAGCAAACATCTGGTAATACCGCGGCATCGGGGCACTACCTTCGTACGAGCGCACCGGTAATCTGATCACAGCCATATTCCACGATCGGATAGATTCCGGTCCGGGAGTTTTTGAAATGTTCCTGCATCATCATTGCCATCCTCGTCTTGCGGACATGCATCGAGCGGCGCTCTGTTTATATTGCCCGTGTGAATGTGTTATCCTGGCGGTCTGCGACGGCCTTTCTGCACTCCCTGTCCATATACTGGTCTTTTCGCTGGTCCTGTGGACTCTGTTATATTCTGGCCATGCGCTCTTTGTCCGGTCTGGTTGTGTTGTTTCTCGGGCTTGTGGCATTGCATGGGTTTGGTGGCTCGCACAGTGGGTCTTGCAATGCTGCCGTCGTGGCTGTTCTTCGGTGAAAGCGGATGGATCTGGCTGTTGTCGACGTCTGTCTGCTGTGCTGACGTGATTGTTAGCTAACATGAATTGTGCGCCGCTGCAAGTGTTTTCGCAATTGGCCTCTGCCGTTGCTGTTCCTGCCTATGTCGCGCTGGGGTGGCATACCGCCGCAACGCTCATCGTTGCAGGTTCGGGCGTCTTCAATCCGGAGGCTATGCTAACTGAAGCCGTTCGTGCCGTGAGCGGGTGCATCACTTCCCCCCCCCCCCCCCACCGGTTCCCCGACATGGGCGCATCCGATCCAAAACCGTTTTCCATTTCCGCAGTCTTGCGTTAGGAAGTCGACCATCACACAAGGCTCCCGCCCTTGGCAGATGGCGAAATCCGAGGCATCATGACATTCCCCTTTGTTGTCCCGCAAGCTCGCGTTCAAGCGTCGCGGTCGAATGTCGGCGGCGTCATGGAGGCGGCGCGCAACCGGTTGTGGTGCAATCCATGACCAACAGACCGCTACCGCCGATATCGACGCACCGTGCGCAGGTCGCAGCGCCTTCACCCAGGCTGGCTTCCGAATTGTCCGGATCACCGTTGACCGCGACGAAAGCGCTGCCGGCTGTCCCGAAAATCCGTGACGCTCGGTGCGCCCTCGGCCTCGATGTGCGCTGGTGGTGATTTCATTACATTGGCACAAGCTGCTTGGCGGAGAAATCAACACCGGGCTTGCGCGGAAGCTTGGCCAAATAACCGGATCAAATCGGCAATGTTGGCTTTCAAGGACAAGAAGGACCGGCCAGTTCATCGAGATTTGGTGAAATGGCGATCCGTGCACGACAAACCGGTCCGCATTCGGCGTCGATGGGGATGCTAGATTCAGTGCTGTGTGACGCGGCTGGATGGACGAGAACGCTGCCAACGGATTCGCCGCTGAGGTCGCCCGTGACGTCACCTCGCGAGCCAGATCATGCCAAGTCGCTTGCACTCCGCAACAAATTGGGCCGAGGAAACCGGGTCGCCCGCAATCGCATCATTTTGGTCGGCCAAGTCAGCAAGGTCCAGGATTCATCGGGTCTATTCAGACTCGCTCACCCGCTCCGACCATTTGCCTTGCAATCTGGGGCTGACCGAAGCGGCATGGGTTCAAAAGGCATCGTCGAGCCTCCTCCGCCCGCATGGGCAATCATCCTGAGGCAGGCATGGACAACCATCCGCGTGTCCTGACCGGCCGAACGTCCGGCGTGCGGACCTGCACCCGCGAGGGTCATTGTCGCGCCAGGAATTGCTGCAGGTGTATGGGCTTCACAGTTTCCTGCCCTGTGGTTGCCGCCTGCACCCGGTTGCGGCCTGACACCACCGTCCACCGGTGTTCCAGAGCTGGCGCCCGCCATCGAGGAATGATCTCAGCGCAATATGCCGCTCTGGCGTGACAATATATCCGGGCGTCGAAGGCCCTGCAAGTTGCCGTCATGGGTTGCATCGTCTGCCCGGCGAATCCAAACAGCCGAATCGGCAATTTCGTTACCCGCACCGCGAAGCCCTGCCTGCGCCGTATTCATCGGACGGCAAGAAAGCGCCACCGTACTGCGCGGGCACCAGACATCGCGAAGATTCAGGTGATGTCGCCGACTACAATCGAGTAAGGCGTTCGGGTGCAAGACTGGGCTGATCAGAGCGTGCAGCATGCAGTTTCCCGCTACCGCTGCTTTGCGCGGCCCTGGTGCTGGAAGGCCAGGCGGTCGATCATCGGCGCCAAGTTTTTCGGGGGGTGAAATTCGGTTTGGAAGGTAATCGTCATGTCCGGCGGCGAGGCCACGGTCTTCAATCGCCCTTGAGTGAATGCGGCGCTGACGGCGGATGACGGCGTCGTGCACGAAGCCCCTTCCACTGGGTCTCTCGATCGCGACGGATTTCGGCAGTGGCCTCGCAATCCGTTCATCTCCGGCTCGACACATCCATGCAGCACAATGTGGCCTCAGTTCACCTCATCATCCGCACTAGGTTCGGGCGCAGCGCACGTTGAAGCGGCAGAGAACTGTGTGTCACACCCAGCCCGTCCTAGATGTTTGCTCGAATACAGATCTGGTTATCGATTGCTTCCTCGCCACAGGCACGCGATGGGCCTAGTCGCTCTACAGGTGGCCGGCGTTGTAACCTCGCAGGGTGCAGGCTAGTGGACTGCAGTAGGCGAGCGAGCTGGAATGCCGTGAACTAGGCTTGCTGTGGGTGGCCTGTAGAGGGGTCGTGTTGGCCGTCCGGTATGAATGGTCTGGCGGGACTACGGTCGCGATCGGTCACGCACGGTGTTCGTGATGGCGGCTAATTGCGCGGTCGCACCGGTCTGTTGGTCCAATTGGAGCGTCGAAGATGTCGAGATTGGATGAAAGCGCTTCCAGCTGATCAGGCCCTGATCAACCGACGAAAGAAACAAGGATCGGCGGGGTAATCTGTGCAATCAACGATCTGACGGATTTGCCTGGCAACTTCTTGCAGCCCGACATTCCCGGCATCTGAAAATCCCGCACTACGGAGATCGATGGCCGAATTTCCGAGGGTGGACTGCGCATGGGCGCACGACAGGTCCCAGAGATCTCCCCGCCTTCCACCGCCCACACAGTCAAACCCCAGTCACGATCTGCCGTCAGGATCATCCGGTTGATCGCGTGTCGTCGACAGCCAGAGAAATAGCGGCGGCCGGGCAACAGAGTTGACGGGGCTCTTCAGCCGGACGCATCTGATTTGCCCGTTCACATCCATTTGGATGGTAAAGGCTTGAAAGGTGGAACGACTCCGACTGTCACTTTCAAGCCCGTATTCCGGCCCATGAGGTTCCACCAGGCCGCGTGGGCTATCTGTCCAAGCCAAGGGACGGTGGCGCTCATTGTTCCGGGTCGAAGAAAGTCCGTCGACTCTTGACTGAATTTTTTCAGATTAAACGTGGCCTTGTGGTGTGCCCTCACTGGGAGTGGCCATATTCCCGTGTGCGCAGACAGGCAAAATCGATATCGCTCAGCCGGTCGTCGGTATGACTGGCTGCAACTTGTGCGATTGGATTTCTGACATGGAACATGGCCATTGGGCTCGGTAACGCTGTGAACGGCATTGCCCAACATGATTCGAGTCAGAAATCTGCTCTCTGGATGTTAGCCGACCCCGGCGACCCGATTTCAGCTGTCCAGGCGGCCGCGGTGCTGAATGCGGACAACTCAGGCGTCGAAGTATCTTTCTGCGACGCGGACGGCTGGAACGAAGATGACAATGGAGTGTGCCACAGAGTCCGTCTTTGTTGGTGACGCAGGAATTGGAATCGTACTTCGTGGGTCGAGCGTCAGCTGGCCGGGGCGTATCGATTTGGAAAATTTCCAGAATGTCGTTGATGATGTCTCTGAGAAGCGCATTGCAGGATTTGAGAGGAACATCGGTAAGAATGTGTGCGCTGCCTCGGTAATTCAAGGCTCGTCCGGGTCTAGGCAGAGCTCAGCCTATCCCTCTGAGCACAGTTCCATTCATGCGGTCGGTGCGGATCTCGGTTTGGTCGTTGTAGGCGAGGAATTCCGACTCGCAGCGATTGCCATTTTGGGCTGGTGTCAAACGGCAGTCGTTGGTCCCTCTCGAGCGGGTCTTGTCCTGCCAGCGGTGATCATCTGGCGAATGATGAATATGCGATCGGACGATAGACAGCCCAGGCCCATGATAACCACAAGAATTACCAATTTGGTCGCGAGCAGATGACCGCTGACTATCGTAACTCGCCCTGGCCAGTCGACAGAAGGCCGGGGATAATCTCTGAACTGCTCATGGGCAGCAAGAGCAGAATTGGACGGCTGATCAAAGCGCTCAGGTGGGTGCGTTCAACCATCGGCATCTGGAGGGGATTTACGCGGCCCGCCCAGTAAGCATTTCCTTGGGTGCATTGGATGAGGCTACTTAGATAGGTGTAATGTTTCGTGCAGGGCCTTTGTCGCAGGCGCCATGCGTGGGCAAGGTCATTCTTTGTTGTGGGCGGTCGCACTATATACGGATCAGGCATGTGGTCATGTACAGGGATTGTCGACCTGCGGGATTGCCTCGTGCGATCTTTCAGGCCATAATCCGGTTAAGTTTGTCCGATCCCGTATTTGTCGGTTAAGGTGCTTGATCTAGTCCACGTGTGGGCGTTTCTTTCGATAGCGAAACGCAAGCTGGATACGCGGGATAGAATATTCCGTATCCTGACAGGGGCAATGTTGGCCACAGGATCGCGCGTTTTTCCGCAAGAGTTGCGCCCATCATGCCGATGTCACGAAGGCTGTAATCACATATGTTTGCGAAGGCCGCTGGCTTGCGTCCTCTATTGCCCGAAGGGCGTGGTCGACTGTCCAAATATCCGTCGAAACCTGGCGTGCCATCGCTGGAGTCACTCTATTTGCGTTCGCTCTTGTCAGTAGAAAAGAACGTGCTAAACAACGGCAGATCTGTGCGGGAACTAACGAGTAAATAATCCGATGCGAAGCGGATTATTGATGGCCGTGCAAAACAGGCAGTTTCATCCTGATCTTGCTTTTTTCAGTGCATGTGTCTGGCGCATCCGTTTGAACGCGATAGTTGCAGTGAGTTCGTTAAAAAAAAGGTACGGAAAAGGAGTTTCTTTCGTATTCATGGCGCACCAAGCGTATGTGCAATCATCGAATGCGATCGATGCGATCCTCGACTGGCAATGAAATTCCCGCTGTGCTGAATGAGCGTGCTCTCGCTTTGCCCCAAGGGCTCAAGGCAGCGACGCCGCCTCTTCGACCAACCTATTTCAGCCTTCCGCTGCGCGCCATGTTCTATCGCCATCAGAGCGACAGGTCGGCCAAGCGCCCCTTGCCCGGACGGCATCCTGCTTGCCGGCCCTGGCCCAGCCGTTGGCGCAGTAGGAAGTCAACGTCCAGCAGATCGTCCGCCAGTTTTGAATGCAAAGGGCCCTATGAGTCTCGGCCAAAATCCGGGTCATGCTTTTGACGACTCGTCATCACCCGGGCTGGACAATTGCTCGGCGAGGTGTGCAGCAGGCGTAAACGCAGGCAACGCTCCTGTTTTTTCATAGCCTGCAACCGACGAGAATGCACCGCCTCATCTAGCTCCATCCGTTTTCGGGCGCAGGCGAGTCCTTGCCCGCGCAAACCCATGGCGCCATTACCAGCAGCCCGTGCAAGCTGATTGACCCAGCGTGAGTGTAGCATCGGCAAGGCGAAGTCGGTTCCTCGGCGCCGAAGGATATTCAAGCCAGCGTCAGCAGTGATCAACCGGCCAGGATGAGCCCGTTGCCCTGTCGTCAAGGCAAATGTGAACCGCGGCTGTCCGCGCCCTGAGGTCATCATATGCCATAGAGCGGAGGAGGCGGTGAATGAAGCGAAGTAGCATGAAATGCACTCCAAGCGCAGAGGCGAAGCCGTCTGGTCGCAAGCTCCGGCTGCGTCCCAATGCCGCGCGAGGTCTCGATCGACCAGACAATGGCCGCGAACCGTTTCGCGCGTTGAGAACCCATGGCGGCATGGCAGCCATCAGGGCTTGCGCGTCGATTTTTCGCCGTCCAGCACGGTGTTTCCGACAGCAACGCTCAGAGGCAGCGCCGCCACTTTGTGCGGTCGTTTCATAGCCCGTGCAGCGAAGCTGTCTGTCGTATCCCTGATCATCGCCGTCTCTTGCCATGACGAAAGCTCCGTCGGAAAGGTTGTTTCAGGCTCTCGCCGCCGCAAGATCCCCGATGTCGGCCCGGTATATTCGCCGAGCTCGGCAATTAAGCCGGCAAGATCGTTATGCAGCACACTTCAAGGCCGTCACTGACGCGCCTTTTATCAGGGAAAAGCCGGTGCCGCAAACAGAAAAAACCAGCGCGACTTCCCGGGTCAAGCGACCTCAGGTAAACCGCGCGCCGCTCGTTCTTGCGCCGGCTGATAGCATGGTGCCTGAGACACATTCTAAGTGTCTCCTGCCCTTATCGTGCTGATCCGCTCTAATGCGTTTGCCGCAATCATCCCGGTCTCTAGCTGATGCTCGTCGAAACAATCACTGGGTCGCCTGAACGCCCATTTGGGCCTGATTTCGACACCATTTGCACCGGTTTTTGGTGCAATTCAGTGATGATGTCCGAAGACGGGCCGTACTCGCGCTATTCCGGCATAGACTGGAAGCACTCAATCTGGTGATCGACCGATGCACTGGAAGCGAAGCACGCGGGGTCGCCAGCACCATCCCCGAAGTCATGACCGCGAAGAACTGTTACTGCTCCGCACGATCGGTTCTTCGCAAGGGCGGTGGAAAATCCGCTGGCGAGAGGATGGATGTGGTCTGGTCGAAAAAGCGGTAATGGAAATCCTACATCAAGCGTCGGCGAGTGGGCGCCAGGCAATTTAGGTGTTAGGCCGCGCCTCGCAGGCCTATTTCGGCTCTGCCAGCGAAACTCTCTGCCCGCAGGCACGCTGCTTGCGGTAACGTTGCCAATCCGAATCGAGACGCAATCCCGCAACCCCGAGCGGTAATGAAGGGCTGGCAGGCGTCAATCGAGAAAGAGGGCCAGCCAGTCCGCGCATACGATCAAATTCTTTATGATGAGTTTTCAGGGGAATTGGCTTTTCCGGCCTTTTCCCGCATGCGAGACCATTGAGCTCATCAAGTGAGGTGTGTTTCATGACCCAACCCGGTCTTTACATGGCAACAGAATTATTCGTCCTGGTCTTGAGCGGCCGTTGGATGGCATGGCGCAACCCGCTGGCCTCTAGCTTTGTGAAAGAACGGTGCTTTTTGTTTCGATAATGGCCGCTCTGCATCCCGGCCTCAAGGCGTTCTCACCCACCGGTAGGTGCCGGTCTCTGTGTCGATTGGCGCGTTGATGTCCCTCGCGATCGCTGCGATCACGTCCGCACGCAACACCCCCGCATCGGCCTCTGGCAACACAACCGGCAAGACCACAGCAGAGGCGATGGCAAGATTCGAGATGGTGTCCTCGTTTCGCAGCTGCGCGGCCGCCCTGCCCGATGAAAATGCGCGCGAGCCAAGCCAATCGAAACACGCAGCCATCTATGGCAGACGTCGCCCGCACCAGGCACTCTGGAATGGCTGCCTTGAGCTAATAGCGGCGGCCCGTTCCTGTTCGGTAGTTTCTCGATTGCGACGCCATGTTTGCCCCGGTGGTAAACAGTCTCGACGTTTATGGCCTTCGATACGGCCGAGGTGAAGCGGTTACATGGTCCGGATGAAAGCACTGCCGGCCTGGCGCGAGTGGGACAAGTCCGCGGGCCGCGCCGAGCATGGCGGTTTAACGAGGACGAAGTCCTGACGCCGGCCAGTATCCGCTTGAGCGGCTGAAAGCCCGTAGAGTCGAAAACAAAAACACGCTCACCGCTGGTCAAAACCTCATAGCATGTATATACCCGGCAAGTTTCCGAATCGTGCATGTTCCAGTTTTCGGCCCTTGGTCAACGTTGACCTGCTGTACGCTCAATAGGAGTTTCATATGGCTGTTTCAAAGCGGAAAACACCCGTCCAAGCGCGGCATGCCGTCGCCTGACGCTCTCAAGGCCCCGCCGACATGACTCGAGCAAGAATTCGGGCGGAACTAGCGCCGTCCGCACCACATTGAACTGAAGACAGGCTGTACGGCGGCCCCGGCCAGGTTCTTCTGACGTCCAAAAGAAAGAGCGCATAATCTTTTTTCAAAGCTTTAGCAGTTTCAAAGCCGTCCTTCAGGGGCCGGCTTTTGCATGCGGGCTTCGCAAGAGACGGATCCGCTTGCCGTTGCCTGAGGTCAGAGGACCCAGATCAACCTTTGCTCCAACACAAAAAACGCCGGGGAACGAGAAGCTCCGGCGAAATCAACTCAGAGCGACAAGGCCTAGGCCACACCTCTGTTTGGCTTTCAGCAGACTTGTTCGATAGTCGAAACTGCAGTCTTTGCCTGTGCGGCGGTTCTTGTCAGCGGTGTCGAAAGACAACATTCTGGCCTTCGCCAGACCGCGCATGCCAGCACGCTCAAGTGCAGTTGAAATGGACGAAGAACGGTCTTGCTGCCGGTGCGTCAGTGCGATGAAGCCGAAGCCTTTTGGGTCATTGAGAATTTAAAACGGTACCGGTTTCATGGGGGAAGTCCTTTTGTCAGAATGAAACATTTTCCAGGCGCAAGCGCTCTTTAAGCGCTCGCGCGCGTTCGTCATCAGAGTTAAGTGAAGTGTTGAGCGTGTCTCCGCCTCTGGGTGGAGCGACAAGTCGTCCGGTCCAAAACGATAGGGAGTAATACACTGTTTTTTTCGCCAACACAGAGCAAAAAGCGCGTCACTCCCTTCAGCGGGCCAGAAAACCCGGCGCCGCCAACGTCGATCACGCGCTAATGACAACCCATCAAGCCGCCGCAGCCGCTCCGGCCACCCGGCCACAGAACAGAGCGAAACGCGCACCACCGCCGCCGTTCTTCACCACAAGGCCAACGGACACAGCGCAGGCTCTGCCAGAAAGTCAAGTCGCCCGATCTCCGCCAGCTCAGGAAGTCCTTGAGGACCTGGGCAGGCGTAAAACGAATGCGCTTGAAAAAGATGAGAACGTGAGGATGTCCGATATTGCCCGGTCGCCCGAGATCAGCGGCTTGGCAGGGTACATTAGAGATCGAGGCTGCATGCAGGGCTCGCGTATTCCACGGCTGCATTCAGGCGCATGGTCCCAATGGGTTCGGATCGAATCTGATGCTGCACATAAAACATCTCAGACGTCCGATCGAGGCCCCGATCAGCATGATCGGCAGATGGATATCAGAAATGCCTTGAACCGACCACTGCAAGGGACCACATCACCAAGGATGGCCCAGATTTGTCACCATCACGCTCTTCAGGACATGATCGTCTTCAACGCTTGTCACGGCGGGCGGTGCTGCAGCATGAAAGATAAAGGCCGGTCAAGACCGAACATCACCAGCGGGTGTCCGGTAGAGGACGGTATTTCCAGCGCGAAGGCCGACAATGCGAGGGAACTCTTTATAACCTGTCAGCGTGTCGATGTCGCCATGCGCGCCGCTCGGATGCCCTGAATCCGGCCATGATGGATCGCAAATGGACGGCGCCATATCAAAGGTGGGTGAGTGTAATCAACCCCCGAACCCGGCCCACCCGTGTTCATATCCACTGGCGGTGGTAAAACATGATCCGTGGCTGCAATCATTGCTGAATGGATGAACAGACGCACATACAGCGCGCTGAACCGAAAGCGAGAATCGCCAGAATAATGCTGTATGACAGCTCGCGAGCCACAAGTTCAGCGCCAGAACGAAACCAAAGCCCGAAGGTCAGGACGCCTCGAACGCGCTTTCGTCCGTTCAATTCGCTAACCTTAGGGTTGCAGACGACGCAACCCACTCTCGGCTGATCCTGTCACGTATACGTATTCTCCTAGAATTCTTTCCTCGCCCGGCCGGGGCAATTCTTGCTGCTCTCGCACAACAGTTTGCGCGGCATAC
>Ga0163217_1057039_pt1 | contig 20293 bp, 11 predicted proteins | sample SynspAceP_FD_185933 | JGI IMG/M metagenome (GOLD analysis project Ga0163217, IMG submission 185933) | Saline lake microbial communities from Ace Lake in Antarctica - Synechococcus sp. Ace-P (PacBio error correction) | ecosystem: Environmental > Aquatic > Non-marine Saline and Alkaline > Saline ...
CAAAAAAAAAAGAGGGGAGAAAGGATTTTGGGAAAATTCCTTAATCAAAAAAATTACAGGGTTAATTTTAAAACGGTTATCCGAGGGGCCAATAAATTGGGTCCCGTCTGAAACAAGAAAACGCTGTTTAAACAAATCAGAGGAAAATATGTTTTAGAAGAAAGGCAAATAAATTATCTCTCCGGTTAAGGGATTTAATCAAAAAAAGAGTCCAAAGTGGAATGGGAGAGAAAATCAATTTAAAATGAAGTTTGGAAAATAGCAATATGAAAAATACAACGTTAAAATAAAAGAATAAATGGTTGGAAGAAAAATGCAAACCTGTTCATGAACAAATACATGAAAATGCTTTTGTCAAATCAATTTTAAGGTGTTAATCAAAGTTTTTTTATGGTATAAAAGGTAAACTGAACAAAATTTTTTTAAATCCTTCAACGGCTATGGGCTTAGATTGAAATTATGGTCGAGATATTTCTTAGAAGGAAATTGTATGCTGATGTATTTTTAAAGCCAGAAGCAGAACTTGTTCGACCACAAATATTTCTGGAACTCAATGCAATAGCAAAACGGCTTCTATTCGGTATTATCGACCTGGTTGGATTGATTTATTAAATTATACTGGAACTCCTTATGAACACCTTATTAGAAAAATTGTTTGGTGTGACTGGAAAAGGCATTGGTTCGTTTAAGAATCAGATGGGTGCTAATGATTACGTTGGCTCATTAAAAGATGGTAGTGTTGATTTAAGGACAAGTAAAGAGCATAATGACAGTGAAAACAAAGTAGTAGCCCATTCAGCGTTCGCGCGGATATGCTGATCGGTCCCTCTTTTTACAATTGAAAGATGGAAGAAATAATTCCAATTCCGTCCCAAATCTGTGATCCATCAGTGGCTTGTTTTGTTGATAATTTGCTAGGCGAATTTGTTTGAGCAAAAAGGAACCAATAGAAGTTGGGAGCTGATTTAATAGCAGGTTCTTTGATTAAGAACCTGTGGAGGTTTTAGCAAAAACGGGTGGATACATTGTTGGTAAGTTAGATTTATCGAAGCTTGTGCTACCGATTCAACGTCCCTGGAATTGGCCGAGAACTGGAGCTTTTCTTATTAGTCTACAGAAATGTATCAAGGTTTTTTTTATGGGCTCCTCTATGTAGTTGGGGGAACTTAAAAGGGGCAGTCTATAACCGCTGGCTCTCTTAGAATCATGGCGGTATACGAGAGTTTCTCCCAAGTGGAAAATGATGAAAAGAACAGATCTCAATACAAATGATTTCATTAAATGATAACAGAGCAAGATGAATTCAATTTGCGCAGACCATTCCCAAAAATATTCTTCCCATTATGCTCATGTAACGCCAGTTGGTTCCTTATATCCTGGTTAAATGAGATGAGTAATCATGGCTGCTGGAACTTTTATACAGGGATCCTAGTATTGAAAATTAACGGCCGATGGTCCAATTCGTCCACCATATACTCCTTTATGTTCAAGGTGGTCTGCTTTTATGGCATACTAAAATTAGCAGTTAGTTCAGCAGTTTTCGAATTAATTTTTTTAAAACCTTATTTTAAAAAAGATAGTATAAAAATGCTATCAAAAAGTATGCTAACTATCAATAGTTTTTTGTTGTGATAGTTTAGCATTACTTTTTTTTGGTTTACTCATTTAACCATAGCTTAAAAACTAACATGTACATGTTATAAAAATTTTGACAATCACATTAAGCTTGGTAAAGTATAAACGAAGAAAAAATAAAAAAAGCTACCACTATGAAAGGGAAGAATTTTATAATTATGAAAATTTTACTAAAGAAGAAATAGTCGCAAAACGCAAAAGAAAATACTGTTTCGTTTTTACGCTTGATGTTTCTGGATATAGATGGAACTGTTAAAAAATGTTTGAAGTACCTTATCAGTCAATTCAATAAAGCATTTAAATAATGAATGATGTTGACGTTCTTCTATTGATGGTTTTTCCGAATTGAAGAAAGTGATAGTTATTATATCCAGATTTAAGGTACTTTGGTTATTTTCCCAGGAAAATAGGAATGAAAATGGGAAGGTTGCTCGAATTTTTGTGATTTTATAATGCAGATTGATACCCTTGCTGGGATCACGTAACAAATTTAACATGCTTTAAAGGAAATGGAAGAATGGGCTTTAACTGAGTTTTTAATTTAGGACCAGAACCTGAATTTTTCTGTTTAAATTAGATGGAATGGCAAACCAACACTTGAATTAAAGATATGCTGGTTCTTGATTTCGCTCCAACTGATTTTAGGTGAAATTGCCGTCGTGAAATAGTATTTAGCGCAACCTTGAGGAACTTAGGTTTTGAAATTGGAAGCTTAGTCATCATGAAGCAGGCTCCTGACAGCACGAATTGAATTGGAAGTACGCGCTGATGCTCTGGAAGCTGTTGATAATATTCCAGCACTTTAAATTAATTGTCAAAACGGTTTGCTCGTGAACATGGATTGCATGCAACCTTTATGCCTACAGCCTTTAGAAGGTGTAAGTGGTTCAGGAATGCATTTAATTGGTCTTTTATTTAACGAAACGGCAATGCTTTTGTGAACGAATCTGATGATTAGGATTAAGTAAAAGTTGCCTACCATTTTTAGCTGGAACAATACATCATGCTTTAGCTATAACGGGCAGTTTTGTAATCCGACGGTCAACTCTTATAAAAGGTTGATTCCTGGTTATGAAGCTCCAGTTTAATGTGCTTGGACGCACGTAATCGCTCACCTGCTGATTCGTGTACCAAGTTCTCGTGTATGTCTACTCGAATTGAGTTACGTAGTGTTGACCCTAAGTGGCTTAACCTTATCTTTGCATTGGCAGTCCTATTAAAAATCAGGAATTAGATGGAATTAAAAATGAAATGGTCCCTGCAGCACCCATGATCGCAATATTTTATCGTAGACTTCTGAGAGCGGTCATAAAAAGGCAATCATCTGATTACCAACAAGCTGCACAACGCTTTAAAATATTTGAAGTCAAGATGAAATAGTTAAAGATGCACTTGGGTTCACATATATATAACAGTTTTATTAACATCGAAGAAAGTAGAATGGGCAGCTTATCGTGAACAAGTTCTGAAATGGGAACAAGAAAAATATATGACTTTATATTAAACAAATTACAATTTGATGTTTGGTAAGAAAACTTAAGTAGATGAAATTTTTTTAAAAAAAGACAGCCAAATGGTTGTTTCTTTTTTTTTACATTTTAACACAATAAGGTTATAAAAATAAATCAATGTTTAGAACATGTAACATGAGCGGTTATTAATGATTGACAAAGCTGAAAAAATATTGCTATTCTAAAATGTATAAGAGAGGATTAAAATGAAAGAAAAAGAGCTAAGGCGTCCATATGCCGTCTTTACAATAGGTACGGTTATGAAATTAACAGATTTTAACCGCACGACAAATAACGTATATGAAAGACAGACTTAATACAACCGAAAGAAACGAAGGTAACCGTAGATTGTTCTCTTAAACGATGTTGAATGCACTTCTCGAATAAAAGACTAAATAGCTGAAGAATTAATATGGCTGGGTATTAAACCGTATCTATGAGCTCAAGAAATCAGGAGCACGCAAAAGTAATTAAAAAAAAAAAAAAGAAAAAAAAAAAAAATTGATGCTACCTGACTGATGATGAGTCAGAGCTATTCTCTTCATTCTGAATTTTTTATCTATTAGTGGTTTTAAACCCTATAATAAAACACCTTTTGTTGATCCGATCGGCACTATTAATTAAGCGAAAAAGTAGTAAGAGGCTATTAAATAGATTAAGTACGAACTTTTTAAAGTGAATGTGGGCTTCAATTCAATAAAAATCTAAAAGCTAATGAGTTCCCCTGTTTGTATTATTTTTGTATCAAACCATTAAAATAATCTAGAAAAGAGGGAAAATAAAATGGAATTCAATACTCGTGCTGTTTGAAAAACGTAATCCGAGATAAATAAAAGCTTGACTCCCAAAAATGAGGATATTCTTTAAAGCAAGTTAGAATTATTCTCTGGAAGGGCTTATTCAAATACTCAACAAAGATATCCGCAACAGCAAGCAAATGTGTCAGAAAGGAACGATATTTAAAACATTTTGGATCTAAAGAGAATTATTATATGCTACGTTATACCGCTTTTAACAACTACTTTAGCTCAAGATGGAAAGAAAGTAATAATAGTCAATCAAAATAAAAAATATCCTTTCCCTATTTTTTTAAGAGAAATGTAGGCAATAAAGTGACCTATGCAGGGGATAATATTAAAGTTTTTCAAAATTCTAATATAGGATTAATTTACCAAGAAAGTATGCGAAAACCTTTAACGTTAATCCCGAAGAAGAATGTAAAAGCAATTAATGATATGCTTTACTCCTTATAAAAAGAAAACAGTAATAGATATTCCGAATAGATTGTTTTCGAATTTTATAGCAGGTACATTGAATGACTTTTTTGTTTTAACAAGTGAATTAATCCCCTCTACAGAGAAGGAAAGACAAAAGGAATTTGGGAAAATATGGTCAATTTTTTTAATTAAAGGAATATCGCCCCAGAAACAACTTGACATTGATTGTGAATAGATTTATAGTATTAAAGTATATAAGGTGAGCTGATTGCTCACTATAATCAGAGCGAAGGTGTGAAGATAGGTAATGGTTTTCTAAGTAAAAAAACTGGAATAACTATGCCAATTGGGAGATGAATAAACAATTCCATGCATTGAAGGATATCGACTTATCATTTGAAAAAGGTGAGTTAATATCTATTATTGGAGAGTCAGGTAGTGGGAAATCAACGTTTGATGACCTTTTTGGTGGACTCGAACTCAAATTTACGGAGAAATTCTAGTAGAGATGGAGAAAACATTAACAATATACAGAAAATCAATGGTTCAGTACCCAAAGAAAAATACGGGGTTTTGTCTTTCAGAGTTTCAATCTCGTATCTCATCTTATCGATTTTAGATAACGTTACATTGGCCTATGCTTTGCTTAACCGTGGACAAAGAAACTCGTATTGAAAGAGCAAAAACTATTTTTGGATCAATTAGGATTAAATGATCAATATGAAAAGAAACAAATCAGTTATCTGGAGGTCAGAAACAGCGTGGTTGCGATAACGCTAGAGCGCTAGTAAATGAATCCAGAACTTATTATTGCAGATGAACCAAAGGACTTGGACTCGGAACAAGTTGAACAAGTTACTTAATATTATCCAGCAAATCGCTGAAAGTGGAAAGCTTGTTTATTCTTGTGGACACACTCAGAATTTAGCAAAAGGTCTTAGCCGTGTTGTTAACCTATTCGCCAGACGGTGAAATCATCGATGATAAACACAAAAGGTTTCATTAAAGGAAGTTAGGAAATACCTTTACTTTACGTCATTTAAATGAAACCAAAAAAATAAAAACTTATCCCTTTCCTCAGCCATAACGTATGGCCCTTTTAAATAGAAAGAAAAGTTAGGGAGAAAGTCTTAATTGCATTAGGGCGGAAGTATTGGAAATTATGAGTATCGTCTTCATGTTATCTTAGGAAGGAGTTAATGATTCTTAACAGAACGATGAATGAAAAAATGTCAATCTTAGTCATTGAAGCTCATGACCGATGCAACAGAGTCTGAAGAGGCTAAAAAGAACGAGAAGAAAAAGAAGGTAAAAGAAATAACCAATGAAGAAGTACCTTACTTTACCGAGAAAATAAGTGGCGTGTAACCAAAGTAACAGAGTAGAATTCCCGGCCCACAGGTCAGGAAGTAAGTATCATTTGGAGAAGAAAATATTAAAGAAACTTCAGAGATTGAACAATAGTAAAAATGTTACAAAAGGATTCATTCATTCTCTTTACTAAATAATGCCATTGAGTTTCGAGAATGAAAGTTAACACTTCATATGAATTTTGGGTACAGTATCGCCAGATATAACACGCCTTCCTAATATTATTTTTGGAGAATTACCTAAAAAATGAAGTGTTAATTACAGAAGGGCTTGCGACAAAGTATAAGGATATGCAGCTGATATGATTGGGGAAGAAGTTAACGTAAAGAATTGATACTGGTGAGGATATCGTTTGGAAAGTACGTATACATTAGTGGTATTTTTAATACCAGGAGATTCAGCAGGCCCGGCAGGTATTTTTGATTCTGTGTTTTATGACTATGGAAACTTTAAAAATTTTGAAATAAGAAGGGCAGATAAAGAGATAGATGCAAATGTTCTTTATCTTACTTCTGAGTTCTGAAGAATTTAACGAAAGAAATTAAGGATCAGTAAAAGAATTCGGTTATGCAGGTTCGTCTGCAGATATCTTGACCGATATCTTTAGCAAAATGTTAGATTATTTTTACGTACATTCCTGAACAGGGGTAGCCGGAATTTCTTACTAGTGTCTGCAAATCATGATACTGGACTGTTTTGTATATCCAGCGTTGTAGAACGAACTCAGAAATTGTGTTAGCAAGGAATTAATTGTGGTTCCGTAAAAAAGATATCAGAAGAATTTTGTTTCTGAAGCATTTTTAATTGGATTATTTTAGTGAATACTTTGGTGTTGGATTTTGCTTTAGGATTCTCTTTTTTTGGAAATGTCACTTTATTGAAAAGAACTTTTGATACACAGTCTTTCATATGATCCTACATTTGCAAAGCTGGAATTCTCGTTAGTGTTCTTATTAGTGTCTTGCAGGTTTTTTGCTGCCCGCAATAAACAGCTAAATTAGATTCCTGTAAGAAGCATTAGAAGAGGCTAGACGGCTAATAAATAGATATAAAAGGGGTGTATAAATATACAGTGTATTTCTTCAAAATTTACGTATACTTTAAATATAATCAGATAGATTTATGCTGTAATAATTTATTTAATGGTCTGACGATAGCCAACATGATTTTATGTAGGCTATTATTTAATGTATAAACATAATCTGAGTATACATAAATATGTAATAAGTAGTCCTATATAAGATTTTTAAAAAAAAAGGCACCCACAATTAAGTGAGTGCTTTTTTAACCTAAATCATTACGAAACTAGTTTGCAATTGATTATTTAACTTTATACTAAAATTTGTTGCATTGATGTTTTTGTTTACTTAATTTTCATGCTAATTTACGTCTCAGGAGAGGTTCGAATCCCGACCAAGTTTCGCTTAGAAGGCGAATGCTCTATCCAGCCTGAGCTACTGAGACATTTCTTAACACAGAATTATTAATATGGAAAATAATAAAAAAGGTCAATAACTATTTGGTTTTGTTTAATTTTATTTATTTCAATATATAGCATACATATATATTTTTTTTCACATGGTAATTTTTTAAGCTATAAAAAATTTTTATTTTCGTTATTTATGAACATGTGAAAAAGCATATTTTAAAAAGTGTTACCGATTAAATATAAAAAAAAAACAAGCATGGCTTTTTTTTTATCTTATTGGTGAAATTCGGTAGAAAATTAGGACCGAAAGAGTGTGATATTGTTTTTATTGTATCTTCCCATTTCACAAGAAATACTATAATGTAGTGTGAAAATAACTTGTGAATATAATGTTATCTATATATGGTATATGTTATCGTTTGTAAAAACCACTAATTTTTGTGTAAGATATTAGAAAGTAGAAAAGGAGTTACAGCTGGCTACAAGAAGCGTAACTCAATACCATAATTTATTCAAAGGGGTAATATCAATGGCTCATAACAGAAATAATCATTTTATTCAAACAAATTGGTAATGCAGTTGTAACTTCACTAAAAATATTTAGATGACAAAGTGTGGACTTACACGATAAACAGATATTTTTGATCGGAAGGTCGCACTAGAAGAAGTAAAAGAATTAGGCTTTACTTCTTGTTCCAGTTATCTCAGTTTGAAGTTAAAGAAGCATTCATGGGTTTTCGTCCGATCTTCTAGATCAACTAGTATGAAAATTGTTTTTAATGTCTTTCAGCGCCAAACTAGAAAGTTTGTTAAAAAAGCTAGAATATGGATTTGTTTGGAGATCACTCCCACGAATCCTTATATTTTTTATTAAGGAGCCCTTTATAGTAGTTTGTCCCCGACATATGAAATTGAAGCAAACTGAAATGATAATGATTTATTGAACAGGAGATTAATCTTTTCGTATTTCAAGGTGTAAGTTGGTGAGGAAATTTAAATTTCGGGAAATTATTTGTTTTTACAGCAAAAGTATAGCAAAAAAACTACGATGTTCCTTTTAAAAAAAAAAATTACCACTGCTTTTGAGTTTCAAGGAAATGAAGAAGATGATTCGAAAATTAAAGAAAGCGGTGAAAGAACTGGGATAAACAGTATTATGCAACCAAACCAATAAGATGTTACGTATTTTAAATTAAAATAATCGAATTAAAATTCGCCCGTAAAATGGAACTATTCATTAAATAAAGATCGTGAAGCAGTCCGAGCTTTCCTTTGGAATTTGTTAATCTAATACGGTTTTCTTTATACATTAGATGAAAAATTAAATTAGCTTGATAAAAGAAGATTATAATTGAAGAAGAAATTTTAAAACCCAATATGAGCGTGCATTTCGTAAAAGAATTATTTGAAGATATTTTATAGTCGTAATTTCGTTTCCCGCTCATTTATGTCTGCGTTTTAAATTTATAACACAATATGCTTTGAAACGAATGAATGGAGAACGCTTCTTAGAGCGTTATGAGATCGCATTGGTTTTTCAATGCTTTATAAATCTAGCCTGGTGGAGATAAAGAGTTGCGCGTACAATTGCTGACGAAATTATAAATCACGTTAATCAACCAGCAACCAACTTTTTTTTAAATGCTGGCGTAAAAAGACGTGGCGAATTAGTTTCTTGTTTCCTGTTTCAAGAACAGATGATATGAAACAGCATCGGCACGTGTGATAAATAGTGCATTGCAATTATCTCGTAATCGGTGGAGGAGTAGGTGTTAATCTTTCAAACTTACGTGCTTGCAGGAGATCCAATTAAACAAATTGGAACAAATGCTTCAAGTGGTGTTATACCAGTTTATGAAGTATTAGAAGATAGTTTTAGTTATTCTAACAATTAAGGTCAACGTAAACGTGCTGGAGCAGTATTTTTAAATGTGTTTCAAATCCAGATATTGTTTTCTTTCTTATCGACAAAAAAAGAAATGCTGATGAAAAAAATCGAGTTAAAACATTATCACTTGGCTTAGTTGTACCGGATAAGTTTCTAACGAACTAGCTTGCGCATGAGAGCAAATGTACTTATTTAGTCCATATGAATGTGAGGCGTATTTACCAACAGACCATATTGCTTATGTGGATATCACAAAAGAGTATGAAAATATGGTGAACACGAAGAAATCACGTAAATCAAAAAATTAGTGCAACGTGAACCTAGAAAATGAAATATCGAAGTTACAACAAGAATCGGGCTATCCTTATATTGTCAATATCGATACAAGCAAATCGAGAAAATCCAGTTTATGGAAACCATTACGATGCGTAATTTATGTAGTGAAATCCTACAGATTCAGAACCATACTAATTAATGATGAATCAAAACTTATGAAACACTAGGACCGGACATTAGTTGTAATTTAACGGTTCTACAAATATCGGTTAATTTATGAAACGACTAATTTTGGTCAATCTGGTTGATGCGATGGTTCGTGCAAATTAACGATGGTAAACAGATCAATCTAGCATCGCGCAGTCCTTCTTGTTAAAAAATGGGAATGATAGTAATCATACTAAATCGGAACTTGGTGCTATGGGCTGCATACGTTCTTAGCTTTAAATCAAATAGAATATGGGTCAACCTGAGTCAGTTGGAATTAACTGATGTCTATTTTAATGATGCTAACTATATACGTTGCAATCTAGTAATAGAATTGCAAGGAACGTCAAATAAAACGTCCAATAATTTTGAGAAGTCTCATTTATGCAACTGGGGAGTATTTTGAATAATATATTAAAATGATCCACATTTTGATAAGTGAAAAAGTTGAAAGTTTATTTAAAAACTTATCTATTCCGACAAAAGACAGATTGGCTAAATCTTAAAATACTATCATGACTGATGGTTTTGTATCATCAAAATCGTTTAGCTGCTGGCTCCAACAAGGATCAATTAGTTTATGTGAAGAAACCTCACAGTTTACACCCAATCACATCGTCCTTGATTGAAGAACGTGAAAGAAAAGAAAACAGGAAAAACATACTATCCTGCACCATTCTTATACATGAGACGTTACCTTATTATAAATCTGCTTACGATATTGATATGCGCCGTGTTATCGATGTTATGCAAGCCTTGCTCAAAACACATTGATCAGGATTGAGCCTAACTTTATTTATGCGTTCGGATATTTCCAGCAGGTCTTGTACGAAATGGAAAGAGGGACGTACGACAAAGCAACAACTCGTGGATTTAAATATTTTACGTCACTAAGCTTGGCGCAAAGGGATTAAATCCTTTACTACCGTACGTAACTTTTACAGAGAACTCAGAGAGAATAGGATCAATGACTGCGAAAACTGTGTATTTAAGAGGAGTGAATAAAACGATGAATAATAGATACGATGCAATAAAATGGAACAATTTGAAGATATGATTGATAAATAACATGGGAAAAACTAGTTGAACAATTTTGGACAGATACAAGAATCCCACTATCAGAATGATTTGGGTGATGGGCAACGTTTGCCAACAAAAATGAAAAAGATAATGTTAGCTAAAGTACTTGGAGTTTGACACTTTTAAGATACGATTTGCAATCACAAATGGAGTGAATCATTAAAAGATTCTATTCGACTCAACATGAAGAAGCTGTTTTATAATAACATTCACATTCATGGAATCGAATGCATGCTAAAAGTTCAGTGCTATCTTGTACACTAAAACTCTAATCAGAGAATTGAAAATCTGTTCAATGGATAATACCGATGAATTATTGCAAGAAAAAGCAGAAATTATAAACGGTATTAAAAGAAGGAACTGCTTCCAACGCAAAGTGGCGAGGTGTGATGTTGGAAATCATTTTCTGTTCTACTCAGCGTTTTTTTTTGCCAACCACTGCTTTTTAGGCAACAACAAATTGCATATGTAGCGGAAATAAATAAATTTAATCTTAGTGCTGAGTTTCCTGTTCACGGCACGTATATTGAATACAATTTCCAAATAGGTACAATCAATTAGTGTAGTGAAGAACAAGAAGATTAAAAAACTGTTTGACATAACGAACTATTTCGATTGTACCAAAAATGAAGTGAAATACTGCGGAGGATTTGTTATGATAAATCGATGGACAGAACGGTGAAAGTATTTTACGCTACAAGCTAATAAAGCTCTACAAAACTTAGGCTTTGACCCTTTATTTTCCCGAATACAGCTAACGATTTGACCAGTAATCATCGGAATGGCATTTTACCGTACTTCTAATCACGATTTCTTTTCACAAGTAGGAAATGGTTATTTAGTAGGGGATGGTTGAAAATCGATGGAAAGATTGATGACTATGAAAAGTGGACAAATTAATTAGATAAAACGAAAAAATGAGTGAAGACATCAAGTAATTTAGACTTATCCACTTCCAACCCAAAAAAACGTAAGATAGTCATCCAATAGTAGAGTTGTTATCGTGGAAGCGGACGTTAGGTTTGTTTTTTTAGCACTTCTCAGAATGAAAATTTGAATAAATGAAAGAGACGGAAAAAAAATCCCAGTCCTCTTTTATTTTTTTTAAATATAAATGTTTATTACAGATGATCCCTTACGATTCAGCTACATCACGAAATCTAATTCTTTCATACTCTTCTTTTTAAATAGTAAGAATAGTCAAGATGCTTCAAAGGATATAATTTTATATAAAATGAGATATAGGTACAATAATATTAAAATAGGGTGGTAAAATAAATTGAGTCCTAAATAATTAATTATTCATTTAATGTTCATTTTTTTAATTAAAAAATGGGAGTCAAGTATGTTGTTAAATGACTGTAAATCTATATAAAGTAGGAGGGATAAAATGAAAAAAATGAGTTCTTACTTGTTTTATGCATTTATATTATCAGGCCTGCATTTTATAAACATAATGATGCTAATAAAAATTCTTCATCTACGGAAGCCAAATCTCAAACCTCGCTCAGAACATAAGGTTGCTCTCAGATGGAAATGAAGGTTCAAAAAAAACACAAAAGAAAAGGAACTTCTTACATTTGGTTCCTCAATTTAGAGAAATAATCAAGGCTTAACGACTGCCAATATGAACTAGAGCGCTTCGGACATGCAAAAATTTGTTAAAGAAAATCAAGATATGGGTTTTTGAAAATGATGTAACAATTGTCTTATAGTGGTCAATACGTTTGGAGAATCCCCAATTTTAGCTGGTGTCTTCTTAATCATTAAACCGCACTGGAAGACCCCGTTAGAAAAACATGCCAATTTTACCTATACATTTGGTGGGTTGATAAATTTCTATTTTTGATCAAAAACCTTTTTCAATTTAACGACAGAACGATTTGGAGTAATTACAACCGAATACGGTTAGCCACTGGTAATTTGTTTTTAAACCAAGAATGAAAAAAGAGCTAAAGAAATAGGTAAGAACAAGTTATCGAAAAAGTTGAATCCAATTAACTATATATAGCTAATAAAAATGCGAATCAAACTATCTTGAAGATAAAAGAATCCTTCAACTATGGTTTAAACCTTAGTGGCCCAAACAAAATAGGTGCATAAGGTCAAACCGTGAAAACAATCCGATAATGTCAAACCTAAAAAAAATAGTTGAGAAGAAAATTTAAAGGATTTGAAAATGAATGTTACCCGTACTGCATTCCAAACTTTCTGAAAAAAATGAAAACGATACCGCGCCGCTTTTTTTTTTTGTTATCAATAAAACACCTATTGGTAAATGAAAGATATTCGGTTTATTTTAACTATGGTGATGCTGAAGGGAATATGGTGTGGGAAATGCAGCCTTATATATGTCTAGCGAAGTATTTTTGGTATTATCAGACCTATGACGGTGATTCCCATTACTCTAACAGTTTCCTAAAGAAAAGAAGAACTTATTTTTTTTTCTATAAGAGGAATGTAAAAAAAGATAGACAAATTTCAACTTAATAATGTTTAAGCCAATAAATAAGGGAGGGAAGCATCATGGAAAGTTAATGCTAATAGTAGGTATTTCATTAATTATGATGGATGTAATTTTAGCTGAAAAACACACAAGTTCGCTCAAATAGTTCGGTAGTTATCTTCTAATCACAAAAGAAGGCTTTTGAAGAAATGCCATCGAATCGCAACTCTAGTATGGGAATAAAAGCAGTCAATGCGCTGAATACGACAACGATTCTTTGAACCAGGCGAAGCTGGAACAGGTGTTATTGGTGGAGAATTCTGAAAGAATGATTCAAATATATTAGACATACGACCGACGAAATACCTTAGTTCACAGAATCTGTATGGAAAATGGAATTTACATTAGAACGTGATCCTGTTTTTACAAAGGAAGTTGAAGAGGAATGAGACAGGCCGAAAAAATTGGTATTCCCAACTGATGTCGCTATATCATTTAATGTATGACTTAAATTGAATCTGGAAAAACGCAAGCAATTTTTATTTTATTAATTTAACAAATAGGACAATGAAAAATATAAAATATTGACAATTAGCTTTAAAGTAATACTGTAGGATGAAGTTATTCTAGATAAAGCAACATTTTGTTTCTTTCGAAGATAGGTTCGTTATATTTAAACTAACACGGCAACGCCAGTTTATATTGACATATCCAAAGAGAACAGAAGAAAATTTCAATGATTTTAAAGGATTTTAATGAGAATGATTTTATACTATTGATTCGTTTGATTCAGAGAAATTTAGCAGAGCTCGTATTTGAAAAGGGAACTCTAAAAGGAAAATAAAGTGAGAATAAACCTACTAATTAAGTTTCTGTATGAATTCACTGATACTTATTTTTATAAACGCCAACGTAGAAATTTAATTAAAAAATAGCTTTAACAAATAATTAGGGTGGAGTCTAGTACCCTGCAATAGAGTGGAGCTGAGTAATTGTGTTATCTCCTTTTGATAAAAAAGATTGGTTTACGCAACCCAATATACTTATCTTTAATTAGATAATGTTTAATTCAATTTTTTAGTATAATTTATTTAAAGCACACAGTCCCACTTGCCATGGCATACTATTTGGCTGCATTTAATCATTTTATTATCTGGATAAAACAGACCTTACTAGATGGATGGATAGCCAGAAAATATCATCAGATTACTGAAACTAGTAAATTATTAGATCCGGTAGCAATAAGCTTAAGCAAGCAGTAGTTGTGTTTTGTTTAACCAGAACAATTTTTAATTGGAATGAAGAATTAATTGTCGTGTTATTCCTAGTGAATAGATTTTTATTTTTTAAATGAAATGGAAAAAAAAAAAAAATTAATAACCTTATCCTTTTACGTAAAAGAAAAAATTAGATGGGGCTAAGTGTATGGAAAGATAGCGACAGCACTTTTATATCTGTATCATTTTTTAATTGCTTTCATTTATTTCTGATTTGATAGCTAGTTATAAATTGATACATAATAATAAGCTTGTTTTTACTGTTGTCTTTCTTTTTAATATGGTAAAAATATTTTTTATAAAAAATGTATAAAGAATAGAGTGAAAATATATCAATCAAGTAAAGCGTAAAATTGCAATGTCAGGGTTTTTTGGTACTATAACAGTGAAAAGAAGGACAAGGTCAATGTTCCTTCTTTTCTAGAGTAGCTTTCTGACTCTAAGTATTATTCAGGTCCTCTTAAGTGAAGTTTGGATCATTGGAAAAACTTTCTAAATGTGGCGAAGTTCTTGACCGAAATAAGTCAATAAGAAGATAACGTATGTATGGGACAAGAAGAATAACATCCATTTCGATTAAACCATCAATAGCATTAAAGGGACTAGCTACAAATGAAAGGGAAGGCTCATTGTTTTTGGGCCTTTCTTTGTTTTAAAAATAATTTTACAGTATATCATAAAGAATCCGTCTACAAACTTTTTTAAAGTAATTTTATTATGAAATCCCGTATTTAACCATAGTCTTAAGGAGAAATTATTCCGTTTATTTCATTTCAAGAGAAATGTGGTTATGATAAGAATAAGAAACGATTTAAGAATGCGGGTAACGTTCTTTCAAAAGACGAAAGAAATGAGGGATTATGTGGAAGACAAATAACCAAAGAAAATTCACTCGTTAGTTGAGGTTGAGTTACGAAAAGGAGCAGCAAATCAAGATTGCGGACTCTTTTGGGAGTTGCCATATGATGAAGCAAATGAAAATATTGCATGAAATTAAAGCTTAATTTCAGACCAGACTTAGGTGATTAAAAATCATCTTTTTATTTAGAGATGAAAAATGGCAGGAACTATTGTAAATTATTAATAATAGTGCTGTTGTTGAGATCATACTGGGAAAAAATCATCTGAAAAAGATGAAAGATATCATGGAATCTAAAACAATTGTCATTTTAAAGATATTGGGGTCGAATTTATTCATAATTAAAAAATTAAATAAATAGTTTTTAAAAGATTTGGGATATTTTTTCTCAGTCTTTTTTTGTTTCGCAAAATATCTTTTTTTGAAAATACAATAATATCAAATGAATTATGCTAACATACAAAAGTGTATTAAAAAAATTATTTATGAAAGAGTTTCAAATGTCTTAACGCTCTGTACTAAGGCTTTAAGTCGTGTTTTTATTTAAATTGGATATACGGGAGTAAAGTAAATCGAATTAATTTTTTCCTTGCAAGTTATCATTTTTTAATAATATAGTTTTGATAGTCAAATAGTTTGATGTCAAAAGTAATATTGGTAGGGTAAAAATAAAGGACGGAGAGTTGATGGGACAAAGCATTGGAGCCATGAAATAAATGCTTACCTTGGATTACGATTTTAACGAAATTAAATGATTGAAAGAAAATGCCCTTCCGGTAGTACGTTAAGATAATTTCATAAAGAAATGATACAATTGAAAGCTATCGGACATGGATCGCAATTAATACACCACTTAAGAAGGTTGCAAAAAGTGTTAGCCATTAGTAATCTTTAAAGCACCGGGACATCTCATAATGACTGCTGTATCTCCGAGGTTAATAAGTCTTCAAATCGTGCTTATAAGGACTTGTTGAATTCTTAAAGCAATACTTAGAAGTGAATAAACGAGTACAGTACAGAGTTGTAGAGACTAGGTCTTACAACATAGGTGGTACGAGCTAATTTATGCGAGCTACATATCATGTCAACATAGAGTAATCTCTATCGTAGACATGGTTCTAAGTGGAATACTAATGACATGATGGACAATCACGCAGAGAAAAGAGGCTGCAAACAAATTAATTAACAGGTTTATAGAAAATCCTTGGTCATAGTTTTCTGGCGAAATAAAAATAATTCTCAACTAAGATACCACGTAGTTTCGCAAGCTGGTGCAAAGCAAAAATTATTGGGTACCCGGAAGTTATGTTCCAAAAAAAGTAGTTTCATAATAAGATTGTTGGAAACTCATGATCGGATACCGGGGGGAGGGTGGGGGGACAAATATCGATGGATTAAAACGAGAAACAGGAATTGAAAATCGACGATAACGCGAACACTGCAAAATACATCAAGTTTTATGTGAAAGCAGCTCTAAATGTTTAGAAAAGCTACTATTCTCAGCTGAAAAGTTGATTTTAATTTTGTTGCACACAATGCCTCTTCCTGATTATTTTATAAGATCCCTTCATACAGCTTGTTTGGTACAAGATTATATCGAGAGCAAGTAAAAGATAATGGCTTTTGATGTAAGTGCAAGCTTGCTTCGAGAGTTTCACATCTATGCGCTATCCCGCCTTGCCGAAAAATGTTAGTAGTGGTAAACTCTTCACTATGCTTTAAGTCTTGGTGGCGAAGTAATGGGTCTCAAATCATAGACTGGGATGATCGTGGTCGGCTGTTTCTTATTTGGAGATGGTGCTGGCGGTGTAAAATTGCTAGAGACACCTCTTCGCAGGGCAGTTTATCGCAGAAGATATTTATCTGACGGCTAGTCGCGGGTTTTTTCTTTAGCTTAACAACTGGTGCATAACCTGTTTCTAATCCTTATAGTCAAAATTGAAAAAAATCCCAGGCAGATATCCACTTGAAAATGGAAGTAGTAGCAATATTTGATTTGCAATACGCAGCGTACCTAAAAGATATCAAGCGGTTTGTTTGAAACCTGCAGGGAATTGATTCTTTTATTCCAGATGTCGAACGGATTTACCACACTCCAGCCAATTTCTCGTAATTATCAAGGCCATTGCTAAAATTAAAAATACCATTTGAACAATTTGCTTTAAATATTTCCAATTTACCGCGAATACTATCTGCAGCTATTCCAATTTTATTTGATGAACTCTTCATCAGGGACTTGGATTCTGGACATGTAAAAAATTATATAACATGGATTTTGGTGGAGGACTCACTTATCGAGGGTTAATAACTAACCATCCGTTTATTATATAAATAGCATAGTCAGCTTGGCCTAGCATAATATTCAAGGCAAGAAATATATTTCATAGGAGGACAAAGAAAATGACATTCTGTAAAATCACATTAAAATTCTAACGCAATTATCGGCTGGACGCATTAGACAAAGAGGAAGAAGAAGTACAATTAAGCGACAGATTTCCGTGTAGGACTTAGAATCGCAGATAGTTTAGACTTTATTCCAAACTTATTAATGATATTGAAAGATGATTTTGATACAAAATTGATCAGAGAAGGTTTAAACACCGTTTCAGATATCGCAAACATTTGTAGAACGCTGAATTAGCTAAAAATAAGTAGAAACAATGAGAAGTAGGAATCCTGGGTATGCAAGCTTGAATTAATCGAAAAACTGGGTATTAAATATCCTATATTCCAAGTGCAATGTCTTAGGGTTGCAGACCAATCTTAGTAAGTGCAGTACAAATGCAGGTGGATTAGGTGTTTTTAAGCTTGTGGACATGCTTGACGTAGAGACTGTTCGTGGATTAATCGCTGAAACATAAAAAATTTAACAGATAAACTTTTGGTATAAATGTTTTACTTTTTCACCTCATAAGATGGAGTTGTAAAATTAGTCTGCGAAGAGAAGATAAGAGTCGTTACAAAGTGCGGGTAGTTCCCAGGAAGATACATGGAACAATTCAAAGCTGCTTGCACTGTTGTGGATCCTGTAGTAGCTTCTGTTGGCTTGCTAGAAAATGCACAAGAAGGTGCAGATGCTGTTTCTGTGAAGGAATGGAAGCAGGCGGTCCATATCGTAAAACAAGACTATGGAATCTTGTTTCCCAAGTGGTTGATCCAGGTCTCTATACCAGTTATTGCAAGCTGGTGGTATTGCCAGATGGACGTGAGTAGCAGCTGTTAATGGCTTTAGTGCTTCTTGCAGCTCAGCTTAAGTAGCAAGATTTGTTGTTGCTTATAGTGTAATGCTCATAGAAACTTAAAGATTTTTATCTTAAAAGCAAAAGTATTGATAGCTGTCGTAACCGGATTGGGATTACAGGACATCCAAGTAAAGAGTATTGCGGAAATAAACTAACAAGAGAAATACTTAAAAGTAGAAAAATCTATTACAAGTGAAATGAAAAACCGGACCTTCTCTTTTTGAAGGCCATTGAGGAAAAGGCGCTTTGAAAAAGGCTGTAGTAGATGGCGGATAAAGTTTAGTGGCTCATTTAGTCTGGACAAAGTGCTGGACTTAGTCAAAAAAGAGGCAAAGCTGTGAGGAAAATCATTCCATGATTTCAATGGAATAAACAAAATAGTTGTAGAAAAACAAGCGGGCCTATTGGGGTCTTTTAAATTATAGTAAATGCTTTATTAACTGGAAAATACTCAGAAAGCTGAAAGAAGTTCCTATTGGCTTCCAAGGTTTATGTAATTTTTTTTAATGAAGAATTAGCTTCAAATAATAACACTTTTTTTTTTTTTTTTTTTTTTTTTTTTTTTTTTTTTTTTTTTTTCTTTAGTATCTAATTTTTTATAATACAGCTTAATAGTTTTAAGGAGTCATACAAAATGAAGATTGCTTTGTATAACAGTGGTCAAAGGTGCCCATATTCAGGAATCGGGCCAAGATCTTTATGAAGAGTATGAAGTAGTTAGAACTGTATTTGAATGAGCTAGTACAGCTTACATATGGATGTACCGGCTCTTTTCGTTTGAAGAAAACGACTTACTCAATAAAACAACCTATACCAACCAGCTATACTTAACTCTTAGTCTAGCATAAGACATGCTTTTGTTAAGGAAAAAGGGATAGTCGCCAGACATGGATTGGCGGGTCTTAGTCTTGGAGAGTAGTGCTTTGTCAAGCTGAGGTATTAAGATTCCCCAAACAGCAAAAACAAAACCGTTCCCCCAAAATAAACTAAGTTTTTGTTTTTATTAAAAAAAGAGGAACAGATTAACCTGACAGAAGCTTGTGAAGTCTAGGCGCTATGAAGTGCCGGCAATGGGATTAGATCTGCGCTATAATATCACCTACAGAGACCACTGTGAGAAGCAACCCGACCCAGTACTTTAGCGCGCTAATGTTCCCTGCACCATCTATAAACAATGCTGGTCATTGTCCATTGCCCTCGGGTCTAGAAGAGGCAAGCTCGACAAAAGCTGAGAATTTTATTAGACAAGGCGCTAAACGAGTTGTTCCAGCTACAAGTAATGGAGCCATATTTCATACCCTCTTTACTTGCTCGGCACGCCAGAAAAATTGGCGAAAGAAATCTGACACATAAAATTACCAATCGCATAACCGCAACACTTAACATTCTTGTTAGCAATCCCACAACGCAGCTAATGAGTATTTATACACTCTATAAGAAAGAATTGCCGAAACTTATGAGCAAGCATTTTCTAGATATCACTGTCCCATGTTTAATTGCATATGACAGTGGTTAATTAGAAAAAATGATTGATTATGTGCTGTAGACACGTTATATGAATTCATACCTGAAGTTTGGATTTAGGTAATAAGACTTTAGAGTAGTTTTATTAAAAAAATTAATACAATACTGTGACGACTATTGATATCGCGATAATAAAATATCTTTAGAAAAAACACTAACTAAATTAACGACAACTAAAAAATGACTGGATTGGTCAAAGCAGTGCAGTCATTATCTTTTAAAAAAGGAATGAGCATATGAACGCAGAAAATAAAACAGTTATTGTTATGGTATTAAGAGGAATAGGTAAAGCAATTCGCCATAGCTTTTGCAAAAACAGGTGCGAACATTG
>Ga0163217_1019951_pt1 | contig 20286 bp, 16 predicted proteins | sample SynspAceP_FD_185933 | JGI IMG/M metagenome (GOLD analysis project Ga0163217, IMG submission 185933) | Saline lake microbial communities from Ace Lake in Antarctica - Synechococcus sp. Ace-P (PacBio error correction) | ecosystem: Environmental > Aquatic > Non-marine Saline and Alkaline > Saline ...
GAGAGGGATATAATCCTTTAGGCCACGTAATCCTTCCCCCTAATTAAACAAAAAATCCCCAGTTACAACCAAAACTTTATTTGGGGAAAACCGGAAACATGGGAAAAAAAAAAGAACCCCTTTTCCCCCAAAGAAAAAAAATTTTTAAAAAAGGAAAACCCATTTTTTTTTTTTTAGTAAAAGAAAGAAATATCGATTTTTTTTTTTTCATTAAAAGAAACAAAAAAAGGAAACAATAAAAAGGTTCCCCTTTTTCCAACCCCTTAACAAAAGGTTAAGGGGGGTTGAATGGCCCACAACCCTTGGAGCTATTCCAGAAAGGCTAAACAATTAAACATAATGGGTTCCCCTTTTTTCCAATTTTTTGTGAAAATAATATCCTCGAAATAATGTTTTTTTAATATAACAATAACCTTAAAGTTTTGGTAAAACAGAAATTTAAACACGGGTTTTTTTTAATTTTTTTTTAATAGTTTTGACCCCGTTTTTCCAAATACTTGTAAATCATTCTTGCTACAGAATAAAGGATGGTGATTTCAAACTAATACTTAAATATTCCTAAAATATTTAAAGGCAATGAAATTTTTAAAACATAAGCCGAACCTCAATCAAAAATAGAGGGCAAGCTGAAGACTCATACAGACCCTTGCAAGCCTGAAAGTTTCACCAAAATCACAAATTCCCCAGACGTTTTTTTTGTAAAATCGGCGGGCCATGGGTTAAACAGTTTGTCTTGGCCCCTGCAACAAATTAGTTGTTCAACTAGACAGAAAGTGGGTTTGACAGGGAACCCTGAAATATTCAAGGGATTCGAGGAAAAGGTGCTGAAAATTTAAATGATTTCTTTAGATTGGGGGGTTTCATTTCAGATCGAAATTCGGGGTCGGAAATTTGTTTTTTGGTATGGGGAATCCGTTTCGGGGCCGCATTTGGGTTTTCAAACGATCACCCTAATGTGAAAGTGGGTAGCGTGAGTGATCTTTATCCGGACGTTAGGCCCGCATTTGGCTAAGGCAACAGGAGCTAAAAAACCTATCCGTCACTCGAGGAGCTTTGTTAAAGAACGATTTAAGTATAGAAGCGGTATTTTGTTGCTACTGATGCTCGCAAGTCCACGGAAGCCACGTCTTAAGAAGTACTTTGCGGCATGGCAAACACGTGCCATGCGCCGTTTCCTGCTTGTTTTCGCTCGGTAGAAAGAAGCTAATTCAGATATTTGAAGGCAGTCAAAACTAGTGGGCTTAAATATAATGCTGTTTTGAGACTTCCCAATGTTTCGTTCAACTTTATGCCAACTGCCGTCAGATATAAACAAGAAGTGGTGGGTTTTTGGGAAATTGATTTATACTGAAGGACGAGTATTATCATATATATGCAGAGCCATAGCTGGTTACAACAACTGGCGAAATGGTTTGGGCCCCTCAGCTTTAATCCTACGCCAACTAACGCTTACTAATATAGGCGTATCTGAGGGTACCTTTAGGAAGTCTCATGTTTGGGAATGCCTAAGTATTCTTAGGCGCGTTTCAACCAAGTTAATGAATGTAATATAATAATCCTTTTGCTACCGAGATTGCCAATGTTCCGTACCAGTGAGGGAGGAATGGTCTAGGATGGCTGTTAGTTGGGATACTCCCGGGGACCACGGTGAAAAGGGGCCGGGTCCAGAGGAAAAGGGATCGTTTTAATTCTAAGTACGAAGATTGGGATGAAAATACCTTTGCTGGATTTGAGGGCGACGCTGGACTTCCCTCCAAATGTTTAATCCTGGGGGTCATGGAGGATCCTGCAACGGTAAGGCCTTACCATCCCCGAATTTATTTCAGCAAATTCTCAGGATCGTAAACGGCCCTTGTTTGATAATTGGTATGGCCCTATATCTGTCGGTCCGGGAATCAATAGGCATCAATCTGCCCGCTGAAGAATGGTGAAAACTGAAGATTCCACAATATAAATTATAAGAAAACTAAAATGCATATTCCAATAATTAGTGGCCATAGCAGGTCAAAGGAGCAAACTCGGTATGCCGAAAATAGTATCGAGGCTTTTGAAATGTATTAAATATGCACCTGCATTTTTTTGAAATTGATCAAAGGCTTTACCAAATGACAGCAATTATAGTGCTAATGCACAATGCCATCCTGGAAAGGATCAAACCAATGGTAGAGGTAAGGTGATTTACTAATCCATATTAGACGTATTATCATTTTAAAAATTTAGTAATGATTAAAAATATTTTTGACTGGTTATTATCCAAATTGGTCATAATAAAATAGCTTTTGTCTTTTTTTCGTAATTAAAACTGGCTCAAAAAAGTCAATTTGGATTTTGATCTGATTCGTTATCGGACAAATGAACTTAGAATTTAAAAATTGAGATTAAAATAAAAACCCAACAGAATTTTTATTTGCTAGTATTAAAGTTATCCTTCTGGCATCCTGCAATTCCAAATCTACACCTCGAAGGGACCCAGCTTGCCTTTAAACAAAATGAAAAAGTTATCTTTCTGGGGAATGCTTTCTTTGAAAATGCGTTACCTACGGAGAATTGAAACGACATTCTCCCCTTTGCTTCCCTACAAAAAATATCACTTTCCGGGAACATTGGTTGGGAGCGGGGATAATGTTTTACGCACAATGCCACGCACACGGGCAACGTGCATGGCAACGCATTTGGGAGCCAGAGGAAGGCTTCAGGAATATTGGCCGAACAAAATAACGCGATACGCTTAACCGCGGACAAAATATTCATCGCATATGTTTTATATGAATCGCTTTGATGATGACGCTGGCATTGAGCTTACACCCGTAATGGCCTAAACCGGCCTTTCTGGAAATGCTTGGTGCAAGCATTGCCCTGACTTATTCTTAAATTTCTACCTTACCTTAATGGAAAAATTTCGGTATAAACCCGCAGAAACACATAGAAGCACGGTAAATAAGGCAGCTTTAAAAAAGTTAAAAATAAAAAATGCGAAACAACGCAAAGAGGTAGCCATTTAAAGGGAGTAGCCGTTTCATTTGATCTAATTTGCCCATTCAAGCAAAGAAGAAATAAATACACACAAACGGAGTACACCTTTCCGTCAGAAGGATACCGCAAAGCTGGAGATTTAATTGGCGTGAAGAATTAATATTCCCTCCAACTAGCGATAAAAATTGACTCTAAAAAAGCCGACGACATCCGTAATGCTATTATCAAAGAAACACACTTTTCTTTTCATCGTTGGCGACCGCAAGAATGACCGCAATATGTCTTAACGGACTTCGTAAACATGAACAACGCATTGCTCAGGAAAGCACTGCAGCAGATTGGCCATTTATTGTAAAACAGGAATTTACGGCAATTACATCCTTACTTGAGAACTTAAAATGATTAAATAATATAAAACGAACATTAAACAGTTATTTCTTCTGTATCGGTCTATTTGATCCAAACCCTACAAGCAAAAATGACCTGCAGCGACAATACCAAACCAGACGCTAAAAGAGGAGCTGGCATCCTTTTCTCTTGTTTGATGGTTTCGAAATAAATCTTTTTGCCGCAACCCCTATGATGGAAAAACCTACCCAAATTAATTTTGACAACGAGGGCGGGCTCTTGGGTTTGGTGGTAGCATTTTGTACCCACATTAAACGTAAATGAGGAACCAAGTGACCGGATTGTAATACTTGAAGATACTGATAATGATGGGGTGGCCGATAAGTCTACCATTTTCTATGATAAAGTTTACTTAATGCCCAATGGGTACTTCCCAGATAACACAAAGGTGGGGCCTATGTTTGCAAAGCAGCGACAAACTTATTCTCTTTAGTATAGCAATGGTGATGGGAAAGCTGATAAATCAGAAGTCTTACTCTACATGGGTTTGGAACAGAGATACACACCAATACCTCCATCGCTTGTTTGGGGTCCTGGAGGGAAAATAATATAATGCAGCAAGGCTTTTTACGTTTGCTTCAAATGTAGAAACAGGCCCTACGGACCACGTCATGCTCCATGGCTCGGGTAGTCTGGTCCTATGACAACGGAGACGCGACGTTTGGAAAACTTCCTCAAAGGGATATATAAATCCTTGGGGACATTTCAGTCAATTAATTGGGGTCAGTCCTTTGAGGCTGATGGTGCAGGTAGTGGTTTTGGGCACAGGTTTTCCAAACGCTGTTCTTTTAACTTCTCCCGGCGATGCCCAAGCTTGCCTCACTCAACCCCTAAAGTACCCCAAAGCCAGTGGTATTGAAATTATTAGTGGGAACTATTTTCCACCTCATGGACGGGTAATGTATTACCAACGATTTTCGTGGCGGACAATACACCAGTCGCTACTCGCGCTTGAGCAGATGGAAGCTCCTATTAATCGCAAAACTTGAGCTACTTTTCTTAAATCAAAGCACATTTCCTTCCGTCCTGTAGATATCACAATGGGGCCGGGATTGGAGCCCTGTATGTGGGCAGACTGGGTAATAGCCGCCATTATACAGCACGGGGAAGTTGATTTTCGCGATCAGCGAAGAGATCAGCGTGAATGGTCGAGTCTTGGCGAATTACTGCCAAGGGAACGGCTCTACTTTCATAAAGCCAAGCTATAATGAGTTAAGCATACTGAAATTGTTTAGACCTCCTGACGGCAGATGAAAACTGGGTGAGACTACTAGCTAAAACAAACGTTAAAGACAAGGGAAGCTAAACCAGGTTATACATGCTATAGACAAGTGGGTTGGGAAACCTCAATTCTCAAGGTCCTGACTACGACCATCATGCGACTCGAAGCACTATGGCACAAGTTGCAGACTCTCCAATTTAATGGATATAGACTTACTGAAATCTGTATTGAAATCGAAAACTGCAAGTGCTCGATCCAGCTTGCTGTTAGGGGTCCTCTACTATTGGAATGAAAAAGTGCCATGCACTTGTCTTTACTTAAGGGGCCGTTCAAGGGATTCGCAGATCCCAGTGTCGGGACGGAAGCGGAGGTTTACCTGGGGCGCTGAGGTGGTGCAGGTCAGATGGGCCGTGGTGGCATATGCGCCGGGTAGCTCTGGGCCTACAATTCGAATAGTGGATCAATCCCTACTCATAAGTTGGTCAAACCGGGTGCCCGGGATGTTGATCTTAAATATTGGCGTGGTTCGGCGTCCACAACGGAAATCAAAAAACTTCAAGTGAGAAGAGTGCGCCGCACTCCTCGGTTTTGCTCTTGAAAGCAACAGAAGACCCTTAGTGCGGGGACGCGGCAGCCCGTTAATTGATTTTATAAGAATAGTAAAAATCCCGATGCATCAGGCCATCGCTTGACAGTAATAGGGAAAAATGGGTGAACCTGAAGCAAATTAATTTTTTAGCGGAAATTGCTAGTGGTAAAGGGCCACCCTCACAAAAGGAGAAATGCGGACCATACAGCCTATTAATTTGCAGCAAAAATAGAGGTGTTTTTCCCACTAAGATAAAGATAAGGCACGTCCATAGACTTTTTTGGGCATCGGCGATGAAGTATATTCAAGAAACTGCTGTGCGCTTTACAGGATAAATTGGAAAAGCAACAAAATTTATTCGTTATACTCAAACAAAAAACTGAGTAAGCCGACACAAAGCTATGCTATCAAGAAAAGTGCGCTTCAAAGGTCTGGCGATGTTTAGGATAGCGGATGACATAGTGAATTCTTTGTGGCAGAATTATTTAGTGAAGACCGTTCTATTAGCACAACTAAGTTAGCAGTGCTGCACTAGTCCAAGTTGACCTGGATGAGGGGGTAGAAAACAATAACCCAACTGTTAAACAAAGAACTTGAAAACGAGAAACAATCCAATTACTTAATCAAGACGGTCATTAAGAAAGAAGGAGCCGTCTTTGAACCGCTTAAGTTCGGCATTTGAAAGGAAAAACATAGCCCCGAAACCGCTGCAAAAAGCTCTCGTTTTGTTCAAGGCATCCGGACGTGAGGGAGCAGGAATTAATGGCTTGCCCTAGCTAAGCAGGCTCTATAAAACGCGCCCTCTGTTGATGCGAATTATGGCCGAAGTACTCAGGATCTCATGACAAAATTAAAAAGACGGAGATGCAAAGAATGGAAAGGAAATATCATCTAAGGCCCTCAAATTGCTTTTGTACCTCAATGCGCACAAACTCAAAGGGAGTTGGTTTCTAGTGGATGTGGGACCTGAATTTAGGTGTATTGGTGCTAGTGCTCCAGTAGACTACATCATCGAGTCATTGATCGAACCAAATAAAAAGATAAAAGAAGGTTATAAATCGGTCTGCAAATCACACAATATGGAGACTTTTATGGCAGGCTCAAGGAAATTTTTGAAGATGCGAACATAGATTAAAAATTAAAACTTCTGCAGGAACAGAGTTTCCCTGGCAAAAAAGTAAAATTGAATCTCGGTGAGGCAAGTAAGGTTTCAATGAATGCCCGCCGGCTGACAAATTGCCCCTTAAAGTGAGAGTGAATTTAGTTGACCTCTTGAAATATCTCACCGAACTAGGGAAAAGCCATTAATTGGGATAAAACTTCAATCAAGCAATAATTCATACCTTCTTAATGGTAACGAGTGATTGGTTATAACATCATGGAAACATGGAATAATAAAGGAATTGAACGCCTATTCCTAGCGTGTTAATGAAATCCAAACTTGTTAGAGCTTTTGAGTAAATAAAAAAACTAACAGCTAGCCTGGCTGGTTATGAATTTGCAGCAGGATTAAGTAGTTCTGAATGAACCGAATCCAGTTTTTCTTACCATATAATGATCAAGCCTCTTTTTATTTATGCATTTAATGTTATCACTTTGGTTTAACAGAAGAAGTCCATAAAACATCTTTATTTATCACTATCACTGTTTTGATATTCCTTCTATTTATTGCACTTTTGCCGTTTTATTTTCAACAATAAGCATGGCAAATCGCTAATCATTTAATTAAGGTTACATAGAATGGGATTATAAATTACAAAATCCCGAAGGATATCATCCGCAATTAAATTATGCAGGAACAGAACAAGCAATTAGTTGATTAAAAGACTTTTTGAGGCTTAGTTTGTCGTCCGAATTGAGATTGAGAAGAATTCACCGCTTTCTTTGTTCGTGAAAAAAGGATCTGGAATTAATGATGATCCTAGTGGCGTAGAACGTCTGTTACGCTTTCCAAATAAAAAGTATGGAATGAATGCTGGAAGCTGAATTGTTCAATTCGCTTTGCCAAATGGAAAAGACTTGCTTTTGGCCCAATTAGGAATTGAGTCCAGGCTACGGGTTATATACAGATATGATGCATTACCGTCCAGACGAAGTTTTTTTTCAAATATAACAACTCCAATATATGTAGATCAAGTGGGATTCGGGAAAGAGTGGTTTATTAAAGAAGAAAGACTATTGATTTTCTAAAATAAATATTGTAAGTAAACTATTTACAGCATTTTTAGAAGGGTAGAATATGTTTGTTTTTACGAGCGCTATCCTCATCTAAAACCTGTAACTTCAGAAGAAATTAACTTTTATTCATACAGAGGACCGGCAGAAACAGTATCCTAATCTGTCAATGCAAGGAAAGGGAAACAGACGCTGCTAAAAAGTAATGCGTGCGCGTTTTATTATACGGAATTGGGGGGGCTACTCCCGAAGGGATAAAGCATGATTGGAAAGAGCTCCAGATATGACGCACTGGAGGCACTGAAACGATAATGGTCTAAAGGGTCTAAATGGAGATAATCCTTCTTGTGGAATCCTATGCTTGAAGATGCCTTGGAGCTTTCAATCTATGGGAATTCGCGTTGATTAAAAGAAGCACTTAATAGGGCACTGGCAATTTTGAAGGACAGAAGATAGAAAAGAGTTTAATGTGGCATAGATGCTTCTTATGATGAAACTTCCTTTATCCAATTGGAGGTGGTATAGGTCAAGTCCGTCTCTGGGCATGTTCTTTCTGAAAAAAAAAGCGCATATTGGAGAGAATTCAGACCAGTATTGGCCCGAAGAAATGATTGAAGAATGTAAGCAAGGGAATATTCCCTTTTTCTTTTAGGAACCCCACACTTTAAAATAAGTTTTTAAAATGGCTGCCGATCTTTTTTTGGCAGCCATTTTTCTTTTAATCATTTCGCATAAATAGATGGCACACATTTATGTGTAGTAATTTTGTTTGGGTACTTAGGTTTTTTTATAGAAAAGTAGTCCGCGCATTTTTGTTGCATCTGCATTTTTCCCTGTGGAAAATTCTTGCACATAAACGCGCAACTTTTCTTTTATTCAAAGTGGCTTGTTTATTATTCCTTCATTTGTTTTTGGATGAATCTTCGATCTGCTTTGCATGTCCAATGAAACCGCCGCAGGAGGTTTCATGAATACGCTCAACTTATTCATTTTCTTTTGCTTGTCCCAAAGAAAAACGAAACAAAAAGAAAAAGACCCTTCTTCCTATGTGGCGCCTAAATCTTTTGATTTTTGGACCGATGCCATGGCCTAAATTAATTTCCAAGGCTTCCATAATTCTTTACGGCCCATGTCATCTCCACCACGGAAGAAGAACAGACCTTACAACGGACTTCACAAGGACAATATTCAACTCTAGTCAATAATGGTCCAATGATTTACATGCACATCAATAATCGGTTGACGGAACAAGGGAACGGCTATTTTTTTATTTTAGTAAGTAAAATCAAGGGGTTTTCACATCGGGTGTAGGTAGGCCGTTCCATAGAGATTTCACCTAGTGAAAGCGGCCTGGACGCTGCGGCCCGTGCAACCAGTCCGTAAAGATTTCAAGAATAGAAAAATCAGCCTAGCGTTTTTTTGGTTCGTTTTTTTGGCGATGCAAAAATGAACAAACCACTAACTCCAGTAGTTTATTCTATCTTTATCCAATTGCACACACAAACATTTGGGATTTTATCCATTGAATATTGCAATTCTATGAGAACCATTTTTTTATTTGCTTACTGTTCGTGGTTTGTTTTATAATTGTTAGTTGTACTGACAAATACGAATAAATATAAAAAATCCACGCGGGAATACATTAACAAAAAGCCATCTGCTCAAATGCAGCTTATTTTGAGCTATGACGAGACTTTAAAAATTAAATGGAATGTCTCTTTTGAAGAAAATTATATATCCTACAACCAACGGAATTGCTACATGTTTTATTGTAAGTGGCCCTAAAAATGCAGAACCAGTGGGTAATTACTTCACGGAATGAATGCCCAGTTTCCTACAGTTCCCAAGATATAGGATCACTTTTTACCAAAAACCATCGGGTGTTTTGCGATCGACTTTAATTTTGAAGCAGGGAATCCTATTTGCAAAATGATATTTGGAAAGTGTAGAAAAAGTTACCGATTGGGTATACAAGAGTTTTATTGCCCTTTGGAGTTGGATAGCTTTCATGTATTGGTGCTTCTAGAGGGGGTTGGTTGGCTGTTACCTAGCATTGGACGATCAGAAAAAGATAAAAAAGCTTACTATTATTAAGTTCCTGCCAAACTTTTACATGGATTAAACCAAGTACGGATTTATTAAAAATATAAGTTACGATACTTTCTTCAAGGAAAAACAAATTGGCGCAACAGCCCTGGGAAAGCATGTCCAGCAATGTTAGCTATATTAGCGATGCCTACTTAAAGCAATTATAAAATAGGTGCGAAAATGATTCTGAAAAACCAAATTTGTAACTAAGCATGCACCTTTTTCCCAATGACGAATTAAAAAATCTTTACAAAATGCCTGTTTTGGTTTTAATTGGTGGATGAACGATATGATTAATGAAAAAAGAACGGTTGCAATTGGCCATACGCTGCAAAAGGGAAAGGTGAAGTAATACAAAATGCAAGGACATTTTTTATCTATTGATCAGCGGAGACAGTGAATAAAAAATGCTGGACTTTTTAAAATAAGAACCCTGTTCATTCGGTAAATAATCTTTCTTTTCCGACAAGGTAAAGTTTGGTCTTCCAATAAATCTAAAAGATGAATTTTAGCAGATTAAACCTGCTTCCTAGCCCTTTTTATTTCTGCTTGCTTCTGAAACTTCCTACTCCCTTTTGGTTAGGTAATGTACTATAACAGCGCTACACTAATTATAGCGCACAGGAATAAGTATCTCGAAAAACTTCAATTGGTTAAGTCCATAGTTATAATATACGAAAAATCGTAATAAACGTGGCTACAACACCGTATTAAATTAATTTACGTGGAGCACTGCTTACGTAACAAATCCTCTCCATATCCAAAAAGTAATGGGCTGACAAATTTTCTTGGAGTGTTTCGGCAGGCAGGTTTTGGTTTAATTTTGCCTAAATTAGGTGCTTGACCGCCTATCTACGGAACAGCTAGGACATGGCGGTAAATTATAAATAGAGAACAAATGACTTCGAAAGCAAGCAGAATAATGAAATCAATAAGATAATGACGGCAAAAGAATTCATTGACACTAAAATTATTGGGAAATGATATTTAGGAAGTATTCTAAAGGAGCTGTTTTTTTAGCGAAAGAAATTTCAGTACATGCTAGTTAGTGGAGGTTGTAAAATTATAAGAGGCGAAAATTAACGATCACCGACGTTGGGGTGGCAGTATCCCATCCTAGACTGAAAAGCACGTAATAAAGAAAAACCTCCGTAGGGGAGAGGCTGGATATTTACCGGCGTTATATTGAAAAATCATAAATATATAGACGATTGGGGTAATGGTAGATAAGGGCCGCACTTACGTTTGTTGAGGCTATTTGGTTTGATAGGACAAGAAGCCACTATAATAATTTGGGCCAAAATCCTAAATCAATGGAAAGAAGGAAGCAATTGTAAAGGTACTTACTATTTTATAAGAAAGAATGAATTGGATGACAACCTTTAAAAATTGCCGAAAATTCTTGCAAGCCGATTCAGACGAATTTGTCACAAAGCAGTGGGTAGCTGATCAGGGAAGCAGGCCAAAAGAGACGAAAATAACTGAAACGCTTTCTGGATGAGTAATGGCCCTCCAACGCGTACCGGTAGGGTTTACTAAGATAATGCATTTGAGAAGTTCGACCCTGAGACGCGAAAGCATTATTTGGGATTAGCCAGAAGACTAGCATAAAAACTACCGGGCCAACAAGGTATAGTTGGATTGGCCCTTCTGGGACACACAAGATAACTAGTAACCTAGACAACAATGCGTAGTATGGATGAAAACAATTAATAAGAACCCTTCTGAATACACCGCCCTATTAGCTCCTGCAATCATGGTTCAGGACATTTATCTGGACAAGGAATTAAGGGCTGGTGAAGCCACTTAAACATCCGTAATCCTACAATCCAGATTAAGCTTACTGACAGCTTGATCAAACGGAGATTTAACCGTAAAGATGGTGTCGCAGATTTGAAATTGATAAGGATGCTACTTTTGAGTAATACCTTGTATTCTGTACTTTTCCTAAGGTTTCGTCAGGAGAACGACTTTAATTGTAAAAAGAAAATTGAAGGTCTGGAGCCAGAAATAAATACTTGAGGGTGCGGTCCTCCCAATTGGTAGTGACCAGAATATCACTTTTTGAAAGTTGAAAAGCGACTTTTTTAAAACCTTGCTGGACCAATTATTAGCAGTACAAAATTATCGCTTGGTCGTAGTAACGGTATGAACCACTATTTTTTTCATTTTCGGAAAATATGAGGAAGGTAACGGCGTATTCTGGAGAAGACAAGCTCTAGGTATCCCGGCATGAGGGCTATCCAAAACCTGAACCCAGATTACTTCAATTGGTACAGGTGATAACGTTTACTTTGACCAATCCCCACAAGACAACTTGAACAGAGGCCGTCAAAGCAGGGAAGAATCCGAACGCTGGAGGATATAAGGGAATGGAAGTGGTGGATGAAGAAGGGATGCGCAGAAAATACCACGAAACAATTTGCCCAAACTCCACGGTTTCGTGAACTTTTAGCAAGGTGGGAACCCTACTGGGAAAAGGATGATCATGTTAATAGATTCCAACGATGCCGACCCTTTTTCAGGAGTTTTTCCTATATGCCCATGAATTGGGGATAAAGAATTTTTAAGGAGCAATTTACCTGTGGTGGATTCTAGAGGACATAAATGCTTAAAACGTATCGTACCCATCAGATGAGCCAAGCGATCTTCAGGGTTTTGGTTTTTGGAAGGGAGGGAATATAGAAGTCCCCCAATGAATGAAGAATGGCCCCGAAAAAACGCTGTTTGGGGGGAACGGAGGCAATTTACATTGGCGTTAGGAGACATTAAAGGAGAGCGATGCCAGTTTTTTAAACTAGTAATTTCTCCAACTCCTATGGTAGGTCCTGATGATGCATAACAAAACAGATAATCATGTAAATCATTTGACGGGTTTCAGGTATGAGGGAGAAAAACAATTTTCAAAATGGTTGGGTGATAATGTTTTCTCGATAAAAAATCTTATATCATAATGTTTGGCGACAGGCAATTGGCAATACCACGCCATGCACCCGAGTGGATTTTGAGATTTCTACAGGTTTCCCTGGTAGATAAACAATTCACGCCCCTGGACGCCTGGCAGGAGATCCCCGAATGCGACCGATCCCGATAAATTTGGTTAAGCAATTCTATATTCAGGAGATCAAAGGAGTCCTGCAGTGGTTGGATTTTTGTCTGTTAGCAGTGCAAAGAAAGGATAGTAATTCCAGTGGCAAATCTTTCAACATTATGAATGAAACGGGAAATTTTTTACTTTTATGAGAACGGAAAAAAAACTAGCCGAAATTAAATGACAAGGGAAGTATAGTTTTCAATGAAGTTCCCTAAGAAGGAATATAAAGGAAAATGAGGAAGTTTTTTTAAATAATATTGATAATTTGCGTTTGGCAATATTCAAGTTTTTGGTTAACCAAATCGGTTTCCCAAGTACCAAAGGTGCCTAACGGCCTGGAAATTGTTCAGGCGAAGAACCTATGTTCAACATGCAGAAAAGATACGCGGCAATAATCGCTTGCTTATGCCTTTGGATTTAAATCCCAATAAAACAGTCCCTGGTAAGTATGTCTGTTCGGGAGGAGCAGGCGGGGAAACAAGATAATATCAAGCAAATTGCGGGTTCTAAGGCAGCACAAGTGTTTGTCCACTTTAGAAATAGAAAAAATACCCTGCTTTTTTTTGTGCCCAATGTCACCTGGCGCTGATTGGGGGAGGGTCTCTGGGAAAGATTGAAAGAGAAAGGCCTGATTGCAACGAGGAAGAATATAATCAACCCAAATGTTGAATCTTTGTTTTTTGAAACCATATCTGCCTTTGGAGAAAACGAATTTAATATAGATACCACTAGACGCTATATTCCGGTCAATCCATGGGCGGATTTGGAATCTGGCTTAACATCGCTAACCCACCCTCAAATTGGTTTTGCCCGCAGCCATACCCATCTGTGGTGGAGGTAATCCTGAATCTTGCAAAAAATATTTCTGATGTGCCCCTATGGGTTTTTTCATGGTGACAATGATAAACTGTTCTGTTGACTTTTCACGAATATGGTTCACCGCTTAAAAAAGGCGGGTGGAAAGTCCAAAATAATAATGAGTTTTTCCCGGTGTTGGTCATGGAGCTGGCATCTGGCTTTTGATACCCCGGGAATTGTTGGCATTGGTTTTTTTTGTTCAGGTCAACGAAAAGGAAATAACCAAAAGAAAATAAATGAAATTTAACGGTTGTAATGTGTTGCACCCTATTAATAATTTTTCAATTTTTGTTTCGATAAAAATATTTGGATGTTTTATTATATCACTTTTACAAAGAAATTATAATCTAAAACCATTCTTTAATGGACCACCGCTAAACTTGAGAAAACTATTTACTCCTTATTCGAAGCGCTTGAAAAAGAAATTCCTGGGTTTCAAAACAGTCTGAAAGATTGGAAATTTGTAATAGGGAATGTAGCAATCTGTAATCATCTCGGAAGATGGCAAAGTTTTATGGAAAGGTTATTTGGAACAGATAAAATAGAACAACGGGAAATCTTTAGGATTGCCTGGCAAAAAAGCGAGTCCAGGTGGTGGATTACTGGTCAATAATACAGTTGAGATTATGAAAAGATTGGTTTTCGGGGAGCATTGGACCCCGAAGATGCCCTATAGAACTTCCGCGACCTTATTGGCTGGGTTTTTTTGGGTTGGACAATTAATCAATTAGAACGATGAGAGCCGAATTTCTGTTAGGATTTTAGTGTTTTTCAGGGTTTTAATGATATCGGATCGTTCAGACAGCATTGAAAAAGGTTTGGCCAAAGAAGTGAACAACTTGAATAAAATTTTTATTGGCCTTTTGCACCAATTTCATATCAGTCTCTATTTTGATTATTGAGTAAGTGAATTGTTGCGTGTATGGAGTTACATTTTTTTTCTTCTCCGATCAGGAAAAAATATTGGCGTGAAATATTTGTAGGCAATTAGCTTCAGCAAAAACAGAAGCAAAGCCAATCAATTCTACAGGGTGAAGCTGTTGGGTGCAGCGCCTATGGTGATAGGTAGTGAAGTTTGTGGTAAAAAAAATTAATACTATAGATGCTGAAGTTGAATATAATTTCGCCAAAAATCAATGCCAAATTTAACACTAACCTTTTCGCTGGTAAATATCAAATTTGTAACAATCCAAAAATCACCATACCGTGGGTATTATCTTATTTTTTATTTATTAAGTTAATACTAAACCAATATTTGTTACTTAGAAAAGGATAGAAGGGCAATGCTTTCGTAGTATCACTAAACTCCCCATCACTTGTAAAGACAGCTTAAAAGGTATTCCTAGTTTATCATGATGCCCATTTTTTTTTAGCATTATAAAATTTGATCGGGGCGGCACTTTTCCTAATTTGGTAATGCCTTCTTTGGTATTATAGAACTCGATATACTCCCTTACCATTTGATAGAGGTCCCCAGACCCCGTTTTGGAGGATCAGAATATATCTTTTCATATTTGATCGACCTTCCAGAAAACGTTCGATGTATGTTGTCCAGGGCTTCCCTTGCATCCATTGATATTTGGATGTTTATTTTCTTTGAGAGCACATCGATGTATTGGCCATGGTATAATTGAGCTCCCTTGATCGGAGTTGTGTATCTCAGGCGCCCCGGTAATTTGGCAATGTGTCCTCCAATAGTTTCTATTGCACCACTCTTTGTCCATTGAATTTGAAATGCTCCAATTTAAGGATCCTTTCTACTGTGTACATCGATTATGGCGTTTTCATGTACATAAACGCCCTGCAACAATGGGAATATAAAAGTGATATCGTCTGCAGAGCTGAATACGGGGCGTTCTATTTTCAGGTCTTTTAGCAGATTAAGGGGACTTAATAGCTCTTGGGGTCCGCTGATAGTGGTCTGGGCTTTCTATAAATGGTCTGTAGGTCATACGCTTATATAAGCGTCTTATCCTTTTCACGTTACGGATACCCAGGTCGGTTTCAGGTAATTCGGTCATAACGTTCCGCCCCGTAAGTAGGGGTGTTCCAAAAAGCAGGCATCCATTTCCTTCATAAAGCTTTTAGGTTCAACATACTCTCACTTCTGGGCCTGTAATAAAGAACCGGAGCGATTTGGATATCCAGGAGCTTACATTGTTTGGACAAGGTTTAGCTTGGATGGGACCTTACCGACCTCTGTCCTTCCTTTCGGTAGTGCTCATTTTGCCCAAGGCTTTCTTTTAAAAATTCGTTCTCAGCACTTCACTGGGCCGTCTTATTGTAAGAGTGGCCTCGTCCCGGAATTCGGGATCTTCTTTTTCTGGTTGGACCGAAGGCCAGATCTGCATTTTCCCAAAACAACACTCCGCGTTTCCAACTATGATATTTGTTGTAGGATGTGTTTCGAATTTGGCCGCGAGCCTCTTGCAGCGCTGCTATGCTCTTTAACGCCTCAATGCCACTTTGGCCTTGAACGATGCACCTGAATTTTTCTTCTTGATCTCTTCATATTTGACGGGTTTAAATTACAACTTAACTTGCTGTCCTAAAATTGGGGAGTATTATAGTAGTATTCCCCCTCTCTTACACAGATAAAATTTTACAATTGATTAATATTATTTATATGGACACTAAAAGTATTGCGGTAAGGCCCGTTTAAAATGGGAAATATCTGTACGCGCACATATAATACTTTACGTTGGTGGTAATTTTATCATATGAAACAAAAGAATAAATCAATATGAAAAATATGTTTTAGTGGACAATTGTGGTGTTAATGAGCATTCCCAGTATTGGACAAAAGGAAAAACACTATGTTGAATACCCCATTATTGACATGCAATCCTGCATTCTGGATATGCGGGGACCTGGATAATCTTTAGAAGCGGTAACAAAAACTTAGATCGAATAACGTCAACCAAGCTATAGAGAATTCTACATTTAAAGTATTCTGAATGAAATTTTAATATCGTTTAAGCTGTGGTTTGAATGGCCAAATTGCTGTTGGACTATCAAAGTCGAGATCCAGAGCGATTTATTTCCCAGCCTGGGGTAAGACTCCTCGTACACTGTTTGATTCCTAAGGAATGGTTTTTCAGGGGGCACCTACAAATTCATGGCAGAAATTTGGGTCCTCAGTACAGTGGATTAGCCTCCCAATGACGAGAACTTGAGCCGTATTTTTCCTTAGCTGAGGAACTTGAACATTCCCAGTTGGAATTCATATGGGACCCAGGGCCTCCGGAGCAAGCCTACATGGAATGAAAATTACAGAATGAAGCCTAAGCAATCCTCTGTTATTAGAAGAATATTGGTGAAACATCCAAAATTTGAGAATCTACATTATGCATGCCGGATATCCATTCAAATCGACGAACTCATTGGACTTCTATTGGGCCATCACAAGTCTACGTCGATGTTGCCTTGTAATCAATTGGGTTTTGCCACAGATTGATTTCCATAATTATTTGAGAAGAATTGTTGAAGGTCCGTTATGGAGAGCGGAATTATGTATGGTTCGGATGAGATTGATTTTGGCCTCAGTCAATTAAAAATTTCCGTGGCAATATTAGAGCAGCTGACTTCTAAGCGTAAACAAAAGGTAAGATATCTTTTATAACAACGCTGGCAAGGTTCCCTTAGATTAACAGATGAAGAGATACAGAAAAGCATAAAAAACCAGTAAAGACCAAGCAACCGCTATCAAAACCTATGAAGAAAAAGCACCCTGCGGGATGCTGCGTGCGCTCATAGCCAAAACGTTGATACAAAAGATTACACTAAATTTTAAACCCATGAAAAGAATACTCTTTCCCAATTTATCTTTTTGTTTTATTAACTCATTTGCAAAGTCAAGTTTTTCGCACAAATTTAACAGATCTAGAACGAAAGGAAAGATATAGCAAATATCCATCGCCGAATGAGGCCAAAAGCTTGGGCTAAAGTAACCCATTTAAAGGGTAATTACAATTGATGGAAATGTCCAGGAAGCGTTTTTTTTCGGAAACTCAACTCCACGGGTGTATCTACGGCCCGGTTCCGAAATGACAAGCAGGGCCTTTCCATGGAAATCCCTGGACGCGTAACCAACAGGGTAAAGTAAAATTTTCCGTAGAGAACGATGAGTGGCGAAATGAGATGAATCAGCCTTCCTATGTTCGACAGGGGGTAAGGTTTTCGTTTGAATATGTCAAGACAAACACGTAGTGCGCGGCATTTGACTTAAATGGAGTGCTTCATCAGCGTAAAAGGGTTTAAATTACGCCAGGGATATTATGAGTTAAATTCCACTCTGGGGGAGATTAATAATAAACTTCCAGGAATTGGTGAATGGCTTTATGGATAACTATTATGGGGGAGCCCTTCAGAACGAACCATGGGGTTGGCAATGGATGGACAACACCTTTAATAATCAACTATTTGTTTGAGGCGACCAGGTCGTAATGACCCCATTATTTTGTTGGATCAGAGCCGTAATTGCTGAAACAGGAAAGTACGAAAGGAAATTGAAATTTTGCAGTAGATGAACAGGATTCGGGATTAACAATTTGCTTAAATCTTTTTTAAATGCAAGCAAGGAGTGAGGAATGTAATCGAGCTTAATCAAAAGAAGGAAATATAACCTGACAGAAGCTTTCAAAAGACAACATAGTGCTGGACCTACAACAGGTGTAAACGCATCGTCATTTACGATGGTAACAAAAGGATCAGTTATCCTATTGAATAAAACTTTAATGTAGACAATATGGATGATGGTCTGCGAAAGTCAAGATGACGAGGTGGAGAAATTACATTAAATGATACATGGTTTAACTTGGATCGGAGGGAAGCGAAGACAATTCCTGTCTATATATCGGATACTTAGTCCCTGTGGTGTTAATTTGATTTGATCATCAAGAAACAATAGCTACAAAAAAATTATATGGAACTGAAATGTAACATCGGCAACATATTCATGCCGTTGAACGGTACACAAAAACGGCAATGATTATGGCAAAGACCTACTCAAGCAGCATTACAAAGAACACCCAACCACAAATAAAATAAATTTCATGTGTGAAATCGAATATTTAAAGTGTCCAATCAAAAACTAAACGCCCTTTTATCTTACCTGTAATGCTACGCGTCACATAAAACGGCGGCAGGAAAACAGGCGTTTATTCAAACCGTTATCGCCAATTAGACTACAATATGAAAACTCATAGATTAATTTTTATCGGCAATCTTCAATATTCTGCAGGAAATTTTTTGGGTGTCCAAACCAATACGAAACCAGTCCATAAATCTTGGAAAAGAACTGACAATCCAAAATATTCATAAGCTTTCGAAAAAGGTGAATACAATAGTCAAAAATTGGTTTTTCGGCCTTTTTTGGAAAGAATTTTCAGAGAGCTTGACCCAACCATAAATGCTATTAACTCAATCAACCCAGACGTTCTAGCAATTGCTAAAGCAGCTCGATGACCGAATATCAGCGTACCAAGATACTTCGTGCCGCTCCATGGTATACTGTAATTGTAAAAACAACATCCATACCTAAAGGAATTGAAAACACTACTGCTGTGCACTAGCCCCTCTTCAAAATTTTCATTCCTGAAAAAGGATGCGTTCATTATCTCAAAAATTGTCGAAGCAGGGAGCTATTATTTTTAAGCTAAATCGAATATGGCAGAATGGGCATTTACTCCATGGGGATCGTATAGCGTCAACTAATTGGCTCAACCTTAAAGCATATAATAATGATTATACCTCGGCAGGTTTAAGTGGATGGCACAGGTGCTTTCTATTGCAGGCCAATTTTGGCGTAATAAGGATTAGGTACCTGATACCTGGGCGGTTCCCTATTTCGCTACCCTTGCATCTAAATGGGTTTTCTGTAGGCTTCAGACCAACTATGGGTTGGTTAGTAGATTCGCGGGAATTGTACATGCGAACTCAGACAGGACATGGCCGGACCAATGTGCCGGACCGTTGAAAAGAATGCACACGAGTTCTACAAGTTATTAGCGGTTATGATCGCAGGGGGAGAATTGAACCGAAATATTCTGAAGGTAGAGTAACTGACAAACTATATTCCAAGTTTCTCAAGAAAGACGGTTGATGCGGATCCCGATTGGGGGTTCTGTAGGGAAATAATTTGAAACCCAAATGGACCCTGAAGTTCAGCCCTCTTTGAACAATCTATTGAAGATATAACGGAAATTGGGTGCAGAGGGATCATCTGATCGGTGAACATCCCTAAATTTTTTTATCCCTTCGGAAAAACCATTGGGGTGTTCCGATTCAAAACAGATATTGAAAACTACTTAATTAGCGGCAAGTTTAAGAACGATACCCATTAGTTTCACTTGAATGATATTATCAGAATAGGTTTACGAAGTCCAAACATTTCACGAAAAAGCCTTTTAAAGTTTCTATACGACCCACGGCGGTCGAGCCAGAGAATCCCGAAAATTGGAATGTTTAAGATGCGTACTCAGATGATTGAGAATAAGCGTTTCGGAATTTCCATGAAAACTATATGGATTCATTAAACCTCGGAATGCCTTATTTCGACCTGGAATATAAACCATACAAGATGGATTTCTATAGTTTTGAAGAATACAACTGGTGAAAAATCTGGAGCGTTCGCAACCTCATACAGGTCAACCGGCATTTAACAATTCCCATGGGTTTTTTTATGCAGATTTTAATTTTACCGACAGGGGTGGAATTTTAGGGCGAATGTAATTCAGGAATCGACATTAATAAGACTTGCATACTCCTATGAACAGGGAACAAAACATAGACGAAAACCGAATTTAGAAAAGGCTATAAGCAAAAGATAAAATGCATTGATCCTCAATTTTAATAAAAGTCCGTTTGGAGGTCGTTAAA
>Ga0163217_1003358_pt1 | contig 20280 bp, 19 predicted proteins | sample SynspAceP_FD_185933 | JGI IMG/M metagenome (GOLD analysis project Ga0163217, IMG submission 185933) | Saline lake microbial communities from Ace Lake in Antarctica - Synechococcus sp. Ace-P (PacBio error correction) | ecosystem: Environmental > Aquatic > Non-marine Saline and Alkaline > Saline ...
GGGAGGAGGAAAAAAAATGGAAAAAAAATTTTTTTTTTTTTTTTTTTTTTTTTTTTTTTTTTTTTTTTTTTTTTTTCCCCCGAGAAAAAATTGGGAAAAAAAAACGGGCCCCCCAAAACCCCCCTCAAAAAACGATAAGGTTGTCCAGCCCCTTTTGGCATCCTTGCCGCCGACAACCTCCCTCCCCAAACTCCTCTTCCGGCCAAACTGGGCGCAATCCCGAAGCCGAAACCAGCTACTCGCCGAGGTGAAAAAAAATCTGATGTGCGGCAAAGTCCCACGGAACGAAGAAAACCGGAGCCGGGAGTAAGGATGCTTCCCCAATTGCAATGGCAAAGGAATTATGGCGCCTTACGCGCGTGATGCGTTTCGCGCCGGCGAAATCCAATCAATGCGCTTAAATGAGGCCAGGAGGCCGATGAATGAACGACAATGAAGCAGATCGAGAATCACCAAGGCGAACGATGGACAGACTGAGAATGAGGTCAGGCCCTCGAAGGCCCGGACTGTCCTGGCTTAACTTCAGTCGCCAAGAGAAACCTGGAAGAAACTTGGGAGAAACTGGGAAGAACTGGGGTCAGATGGCTAATTCTTTGGGTGCGGAATTGGCGTTAGCCGCCTACACACTAGCCAAGCGATCGACATAATCGGGGTTAACTGGCTCGAACCAGCTTTATCAACAACGCGGCCTTGGCGTTCGGTGGCTTGTCCTGCTCCCAGTTTGCGCAATGTTTCGGCAAACGTTCGTACTGCGCATTGGCGAAGAACCTTTTGTGACATCTCATTTTCTTCCTCAAACGCACCGATTTCATCGCCGTCACCACGGCGCGGGTCGGTTCTTCGACCGTTATTGGCGCCAGGCTGATCTTGCCCTCCCGATGCGTCCGCCATCTCTATCGCATGCCCTGCAGTCATTTCGTCGAACAAGATTTGCGCTTGTTCATGTTGGTAAACCTCGCTTTCTTCAGCTCGTTGGTAATGCGCCTTTTTGACTGTTTTTCCTGGGGTCAAGGTCCAGATTTTTCCATCTCGTCCTTGTCATATGATTTCGAGAACATCCAGAATTGCCGTCCCCCATCAAGCCAGCTAATACACCCACGCGCAGACCGCCACCTTTCCCTTTTTCCTCTCTACTGTCAGCCCACCGCTAGCTTGCGAAAGCCAACCCGTTTCGGCAATCACGTCTCCGCACTCCGGGTGTGGCCCAGCCATTCTCGGCTGGCAAAATGCCGATACTCTTCAACGGTCCCAGGTAGTCGCCACCCTGCAGTAAATAACAGAGGTTCATAAAAGATTCCATTCATGAAGCTAAAGTGTAGGCAGAATCTGCTATGCTTTCAAGCACATGCGGGCCGTCATACCATGCCCATCAACCACTAAGCATTACTTAGCAGTCTGCGGGCGAGAAGGTGCCGCTTGCGGGAGGCACCAGCGCTGAGAATGTTCGGCAGCCCGAGTTTACGCCACGCGAGAACGGCACTGTGGTGTTACTATCTGGCGGCAGAAATAAACTCGCATGAACAATATCACTACGAGCCCAAGTTTGCGTCGGACTTTCGATGATCCACCTGCACTGCACAAAAGAAACTGTTTCGCCAGACTGCCGGTAAACGCCACGGTCAAGATTGCCGAACACGCAGGGCCCGCCGCTTGCAGCTAATGTGCAGGCAGCCCCCTTTGGCGCTGGCACCGCCAACCTGCCTTTACGCTTGCAGCGCCGGCAAACTGCGTGATATTCGTCCACGACGCGAGCGCGCTTTCCGGTGCTGCTCACCTGCTAACCAAGCCAGACTTGCCGAGTTGGATATTTCTTTCAGGATGGGTGATGAACGCGCTGCTGAAAGGCGCGCAAGCCACGGCACAGCTGGATATGGCAGCCATTGCCCTGACGCCACTGCTAATGCGATACGACGTGGTGACCGCTCGGTGCAGGTAAGCTTTAACCGTCATGAACAGGATGTGGAGCAAACATGCTGCTGTAGACGGCGCAGGATCACCGACCTCAGCCGCCTACGCAACCAGCCGTCTGCTTGCTGACCGCCCCGCAACTGTCAAAGGGCAAGAAGGACTTTGTTTTTGGGCCGCTGCAGGCAATGCCTGGCCACTATTGATAACCTTGAACGCTGGCTTGATGAGCGAGCAATGCAGATCCCAGCTTGTCGCAAATATTTGCGACAGCTGGATTAATCTGAACTCTCCGGGAATTCCGGACTAGTTGCCTGAACAACAAATATGCCTTTTGCATAGTGCTTTCCCTGCGCCGCAGAAACTGTGTCATTGAGAACGAGTACCCGATGAGTTTCACGAAGCCAAGCTGTGAGCAGGCAATTATCGAATTGTGGCGCAAGCAGGGTTATCCGCACTTCACCGTGACAGCATCCGGCGCGCCCAATTAGCGAAGTTAACTCATCAAAGATGACCTGCGCCAGTTTCTCGTGCGCAGTAAAAACTGTGCCGGCCGACAACATCACCCCAGGCGAAGATCGAGTCGTCATACAGGCAGCTGGAAAGCTTGCCAGCGCTGGATCTGTACACTCCAACAAGACCCATCCAACAACGCGTGGCCGATCGGCTTTCTGCTCAAGGCGGCGAGCACTTCGCAGCACAGCAGAAAAAGACTCTACATCCACTGATCGACTACAGCGGCCTGCCGGAAACAGCGCGTGCGGTGGAAAGGTGAAGTAGAAACCCTGCAAGCCCGAGCCCAGCGCCGGCTAGCCACATCCGCAATATCACCGCCTGGTCAATCAGCTCGTATCGAAGGCACCGGAAGGCGGATCCCGGATGCCATTCTGTATATCAACGGCTGCCGCTGGTGGTATTCGAGTTCAAGAGCGCGGTGCGCGAGAACGCGACATCCATGATGCCTGGGGGTGCAGCTCACCACCCGCTATGTGCGCGAACATGCCCGAACTGATGAAATACAACGCCCTGTGCGTGATCAGGCGATGGGGTGAACTCAACGCATGGGTTCGCTGTCGCGTCCCTACGATTTCTAGCTACACCTGGCGCAAGGTCCGGCGATGAAAGCATCGAGCAGGACGCAATCAAACGCCTGCTAAACCATGATCGAAGGGCTGTTTCATCCGACCTGGTTTGCGCGCGGTGATTATCGCCACTTCATCTACTTCCCGGATTGTCCCGCAAGCCTAAGGAAAGATTGTTGCCGTACCCCGCAGTTCTATGCGCCACAAGCTGTACGAGAACATCCGCTGCACCGCAAGCGTTGGGGCGATTGGCAAGGGCGGCAACCTACTTGGCGCGACCCGCTGCGCAAGAGCTAGCACCATGCTGTTTCTACACACGCCGCTGATGAAGAGCGTGGAGTTTGGCAGCCAGACCATTGTGTTGATCACCGCCGCACGATCTGGACGACCACTCGCGGGCAGTTCACCAACGCCAAAGAACTGACACTAGCGACCAGACGGGGTCGTGTGGAGAGCCGTGCACACCTGCGCGAGCTGCTCAAGGCCGCACTAGCGCGGGCGTGTTTTTTCTCCCACCAATTCACAATTCACCGAAGATACCGAACTGCTGAGCCGAGCGCACCAATGTGATCGTCATATCCGATGAACGCGCATCGCAGCCAGGTGAACCTGGACGCAGAAGGTACGGGGTGACCGACAAGGGCGTGAAGCGCACCTACGGTTTTGCCAGTAACCTGCATGATCCCTGCCCAATGCGACCTATGTGGGCTTCACGGCACGCCCGATCGACCGCGACCCTGGGGATGTTGTTCGGCGAGTGGTGGACAGCCTACCCAATGACCGAATCGTGAAGGACGAGATTACCTGTCGTATCGTCTATGAACGGCCGCGCGCCAAGGTGCTGCTGGACTACGAACGCTCAAGAGATCGAGGCCTACTACGCCCAGTGCGCCGAGGATGGCACCAGCGAATACCAAGATCGAGGAAAGCAAGAAGCCAAGCGCCAACATGAAGGCCATTCGGCGATCCGGACCGCATCCAGGCGCTGGCTCATCGACTTTGTTGCATCACTACGAACGGCGCCTGGAACGAAGGCCTCGACTGATCAAGGCAAGGCGATGTTCGTCTGCATCAGCCAGCGATATCTGCCTATGCCTTTCCTGCGCAGCAGGTGGTGCGCTACGACCGCAGTGGGAAGTGAGTATGGCCGGCCGAGGAAGGCCGTCGAGCTGAGCGACCAGGAGCGCAAGAGATCAAGCCTATCGAGCGGTGAAGAATATCATGACCCGCGCAGAGGAACACACAAAGGCGCTCTACGACACGCTCGGCAGTGCCGAGTACCGCAAGGAGCTGGAATCCGCCCAGTTCAGAACCCGGCAAATCCAAATTTTCAAGATCGCATCGTTGGTCGATCATGTGTTTGACCGGCTTTGAAAAAATGTGCCCTTCCTCGATCATCCTACTCGACAAGCCGATCACGTCACAACCTGATCCAGCCCATCGCGCGGTCAACGCAAGTTCCAGCAAGGAAAAAGGGCTGTGGTGATTACATCGGCCATCAAGAAGCAGATGAACCTGGCACCTGGCGCATTACAACAAGGCCGACCAGCAAGACATCGAGGAGATCAAACCAAGTCGATCATCGTGGTCAAGGATCACCTCGTCTGCTCACAAGCTGTTCCACCCGCTTTGATGCCCTGCTTACCACAGCGCAGCCGCGGAGCATGCTCAACTGCCTGAACTCGGCTTGCAGAATAAATGCGCAGGTCAACCGACAAATCCGAGAAGCGATCAGGCACTGTCAAGCGCCCCTGAAGGCGCCTACGACATCTGCGCCGGCTCCGAGGGTGTTCCAGCCAGTTGAGCGTGACGCGATTCACTTCTACTGGCTGTGCGCTCCATCGTGTTCAACGCTGACCACGGCAACGCACGCGATCATTGCGCAGATGAACGCAAGGTGCGGCAAATGTGGCCGAAGCGCTGAAAGCGAGTGTGGAGGAAAATCTCTCAAAAGCCTGGGTGAGGACGGGCGCCAGCGAGATGGACAATCTTGATGATGACTAACCCTGGCCAAGATCGAGAAGATAAGCTATACCAACACCCGGATCAAGCTGCTTGCAACAACTGCTTTGCCAAGGCCATCGAGGGATTTCAGGAAGGTCCAACAATGACCAAGGGCCATCGCTCGCGCAGAAATTCAAGGCGCTGGTGGACAGCTACAACGAGCGCAAGGAGACGACGGTTTGCTGGTCAGTAACGTGCTGGAAGACTTCTCCGACCGGAGAAATCGTCGACCTGATCCAGGCACTGAAGAAGAACGCGAGTCCCTATGCTGACCTGGGGATCGATCTGAAGAAAAAGCTTCTACGACATCCTCAAGGCCCTGGCCGTGAATACGACTTCACCTACCCAGAAGACAAACTGGTAGCACTCGCTGCTGCGGTAAAGACAGTGGTAGACGACAAGGTAAGCAGTACACCGACTGGAGCAGCGGGCTGACATCAATGGCCGAACTAAAAGGTCGGGCTGATCTTGATACTGCCAAGCCACGCCTACCTCGCCAGTGACGCGACGAAAAGGTGTAACAAGGAAATCTTCGAGCAGTGCGAAGAATTTCAAAGTCAAGGGATGCAATAAACCTGAGTATTGGGGCAGATGAACATGATCTCGCCTGATCCTTCGCAGTTAACAACTTTTTCTGCGTTGACAGCGTATCGGAGGCGCCTTGCCAGATGCCGGCTTCCGTTAGAATAATTTTTCATCTGACCCCGGTTTTGGCTGCGTCTATTAGAATGCCTCGACTACCCCTTTTTCGTTGGTGCTCTCCCTCTTGCCGTAGGAGTCCGTTAATAAAGGACAGCCGCGCATATACGGTCATACTACCGAAGTCAGTCCAGTCCTCTATTCGTCCGCTCTAGTAAGTTGGTGTACATAGAGTACATAAAATCATCTCCAACGCTGATGAAACCAATAGATGGTAGCACTATAGGGTTCATTTGCGGTTATCAAGAACATTTTCTGGATGGAAAAAAAATGGATCTCAAACAGGCTTTTTGGCGTCGCATTGCGTCAGTTACGATGAATAAAGATCTCTCCCAGGAAGAGTTTTCAGACGTCAGTAGTTGACGTATATGAAACTCACTGGAACGCGGGTTAAAGTCCCCGACTATCGACAAGATCGAGAAAAATTTCACAGGTATCTGAAGTCCATCCTGTGTCAGTGATGGTCGCTACCTATCTAACTACCGTCCCGACATGACGATGGAATGCACTTTTTCGAAGCGCATCAATCGGATCTCGACGGCGGTAATAACATTAGCAATGCACGCAGTTTCATGGCTCCAGGCTTTTAAGCTGGAGGGTGAGAGTTCTGACTGCGACCACCTGCTTGTAGCATGGCTCGCGCTCCATGCTGTGATGTAGGGATGAAGTGGTACCTCCATCCCGCTCTCTCCTTCGCATTTGAGGCCAGCAAGGCTCACATCGGCCCATGTTTTTCCAGCTTCATCTGTAACCAGCCCTTCTTGCCTGTCTGATTAATTTTTAGATTTGCAATTCCAATTGGCTTAACCCGATTGGGTGGCTTTCACGAAACGCCACCGGTTTTCTGTCATGGGCTTCAGCTTCCCCGATTAGTTTCGCACTTTAGAAGCTCTTAGGATGGTTATCCATCCCCCGGTTACTCTGGCCGGCTTCAGAATGGGTCGTCCCAAAACCTGGGTTCAGACAATAGCCGCCGTTGAGACAGCTTTCCTTGGGAACTCCACCCCTGCCCCTCCTTCCGTTAATTTGCCCTGAATCTCCGCATCAGGTACATAATTGATCCTGCTGATACTAATAGGTTTGTAGCTTCTAATAGTATTCATTTCGAGTTATTTTAAACGCTACAAATGCAATATAACGATTAAGAAAAATGGGTCCAGAATGGCAGCGTGGCAACTACGCATTGAGCTAAAGAACCTGACTTTTCGAAGGAGATTTCAGACGTGAACTTGGATCTAATCAAAGATTGGGTACACGCAGCTACCGGATTCAAAATTGCCGATCCTAGAAACACTGAAAAGAATCTCGCCGCGAGTTTCAATGCACCCTCTGTCAGTTTACGTAGCAACCGTTCTGTGCGCTGAGTCCCGGTCTAACGCTTGATGAGCTTTAAATGACAGGTTGAAAGTCAGATCTGGGTGAATACGTACCCAGATTAGGCGTTTCATTCGTTTCAAATCCGGCCATAAGAATCGAGATTGATAAACCATCTCTCTTTTCGGGTGACGCTTACTGCTAATTTGTTTCAGATAGACCTGAACACGTTTCCAGTTTTTCGCCCATTCAAGCCTCGAGCAGTCCGCGAATTCAGTTGCACCTGGCCAAACGGTCGACTCATTTGGAACGCTCCCCATAGCCGGTCCACCCAAATTTGGCAGCACTCGTGCTTGGTATTTGCGCTCACCGGCCGCCGGTTTCGTCTCCCACACTACACTCTTCATGCGGTAATTTGGCTCAGGACCTACCTGCGCAGCCTAAATCAGCGCTCGCACCCCAGCGGGACATTCACTGCCCCGATGTAGGCTCATTCCGCGGCGTTCCCGAAGCAGACCGAACAATCTACGGTACGCAAACACAGGGCATTTCCCCAAGCATCTAATATATCATCGCATCAAAGCTCGTCATCTTTAGACCACTCCGGTTAACGGCGGGATGGATGCTGGCTCATCTTGCAGGCTTGCTCGACAAGATTGCTCATGGGTTTTAATGTTCGATTTGTCTATTCTGAAATGGCCGGCCCGGATCACCAAGCTAACCCGAGCGGTGCAAGCGCGCTTGAAGACACCCATGAAAAAACCGGCTCTTTGGAGCGGGCTTATCACAGGTCTGTTGCTGTTATAGTTCCGTTGGTTGCGGATTCCACGCCATTCGGACACTAGCCCACGCTGAATCCGGACCAACTGTTCCAACGCTCATTCGACAGGCATGTCGGACGCGCTAGCGACGCAGGGTTGGCAATTGTTTAGTCCGCAGGTACTCGGTGCCGTCCCCAAACTGCTTTTGCTCGACGGCGCAATTGATTCGCCCTTGAGATTGATCCCGGTAAGCGTTGTGCAACCAAGCGGTCAGGATGGCGTCGGTAGGGTCGGGTCCCGATCAGTTCATGCCAGTTAATCCACCGGCATCTGCTGGTGACGATGGCCGAGCGCTGGCCGTAGCGTCGTCAGCAACTCCAATGGTTCGCGGCGTTGTTCGGCGTGCAACGGGGCCAATGCCCCAGTCATCAAGGATTCAGCAGATCGGTCTGGCGTAAGCCGCTCAATCAGCTTGGTTGAAAGCGGGCCGTCGCCCGTGGGCCAGGCCCAGCTCTTCCATTTAGGGCGCGCAGGCGCAGGGTAGCGCACGCTGTAGCCTTCCCGGCAGCCCTGTGGGCCAAGGCGCAAGGCAGCCAGGTCTTGCCGACGCCGGGTGGCACCCCTGCGATGATCAGGTTTAAGCCCATCGCGCAAGCCATCGACCGCTGCTCAGTTTTGGCAAGGATCAATCGCCCTGTCCAGCCGCGTGGGCTGCGTAGTCGATGTCTTCGAGGCAGGCGTTGTGCTTGAGCCGGGCCTGCCCGCAGACGGCTGCTTCAAGCGCACATTGTCGTCGCGCTCGGTCAGTTCGCGGTCGACCAGCAGGCCGATGGCGTTCCTCGAAGCTCAGGCTGTCGATGCCGGGCGCTTTCGATTTGCTCCGTGCAAACCCTTGAGCCAATGCGTGCAAGCGCACAGGGTCTGGAGTTGTTGTCGGGTTGATAGGTAGCAATGGTGGGGTTTCCTTGGGTCAGTGGTAGTGCGGGCCGCGCAGGTTGGCGTGTCATCCGGCAGCAGGGCAGGTTCTGTGAGCTAATGGTAGGCTTCCAGGCTTGGGCGCAGGATCGATTCCGAGGCTCTTGTAGCTGCACAGCGCCGAGGCCAGGGCGCGGGCGGCAGGCCAACTCCAGACGGTCTTTCGCCATAGCTTTTACCGAGGCGCAGGATGCCAAGCAAGCACGGTAGCCATGCTGCGGGTACGCGGCCGTTCAGGATATGGCTGATCACAATCCGGCGGGTGTTCGGCCCGGTCCTGTTCGCCCGCCGATCACCGTTGCGCGCGTCCATCGGCGTGCTCACTGGTGACTTCTTGGCATGTGCTTCGGCTTTGCGTGCTGTGCCGGCGCCCTGTGCCATTGAGCGCGGAGTGCCTGGCGACTGCTGGTTGGCATGGAACATTCCACCGTACGCGCCGTCAGGCGCACCTCCAGCTGCTTTCTTCACCAGTTTGGTAGGGCACCGAGTATATGCCCATCGAGCTCGACGCGTGGTAGTCGATGTGCAACCGCGAAGCTTCTCCATTCGGCATAGACATAGGGCTTGCTCAGGCAGCGGCCGCAGCGCCGGTGATCCAGGCTGTCGAAGCCGATTGCCGGGAGCCCGGCAGTTTGCGAACGGTCGCTGATTGAGTCGCTCCAGCAACACCGCGAGGCGCGTTTGAGTTTCATCCAGCGAGAAGAACTGACGGTTGCGCAGGGCGGCGAGTATCCAGCGCTCAACCCACCTGCACGCCAACCTGCTTGCCTTGTCGCGCGCTTACGTGCCGCGCCGCACCACCGCCACCGTAGTGCTTCGCCAGGTCGCGGTAGCTGGGGTTGAATGGTCCCGGCTCGTAGCGGTGGCTCTGCTCACGCGCTGCGCAGGTTATCCGGCCCAACGATCTCCGCACCCCGCCGAGGAAGGCGAGCAGCGGGCGGGAGCCCAGCCAGTCTGGCATTTCTGCGACCGGGTGCTTCGCGAAGGTGTAGCTGGAGGCACGAGCACAGCGACGACACCCTGCACGATGGACTCACCGGTGTGGTGTCGATCACCGACACCGTCTGCCCCGTGCGTAAGTCGACGAACAGCTTTCTCGCGCGCGCCGCGTGCTCCTGACGCACACCACGTCCAGCTTCGCCAGCCCAACGCCCGGTAGTGCTCGCAGAACCAGCTGTACTGGAAGCCTGCGGTGGCCCCAGCCGGTACTCTGCAGAAGCAGGGCCAGGGTTACGCGGGGCGGCGGCAGCTCGGTGTGCACCCGCGCCCAGTCGGAATTGGTCGCTGTCGTTGGGCACTGTGGGGCTGGTGGGAAGCAACTGCGCTCCAGCTAGGCTAATCGGACAAGGGAACCGGGCCAGGTCAGGCCCGTTGGCGGCCAAAACGGCTGAGGTAGTCGCCGGCTGTGCTATGAACCAACGCCAAGGCTGCGGGCCGATCTTTGGCGGACGGATCAGGCCGCAGTCGTACTTGAGGCCAACACCTCTCGGGATTTTACGCATGGATAAACGCTCCACAATGACCCCTTTCGCTCGAAAAGAAGGTCGATGATTAGGTGAATAAATCCTGCGTACTGCCTGCCTGAAAGTCCGGATGGCCCGTGGAAATCGTGTCCGGATTGCTCGTGGAAAATGAAGTGTCCCGGATCAGCGTGGAAATCACTGTCCGGATGTGCGTGGGAATGGGTGTCCGAGTCAAGCGTGAAAATCCGCCGTTGGTAAGAAATCTATTAATGTAGCTAACGTCGTTGATTTTTGCTAGAGTTCCAATCTTTCAACCAAGCGGCTACTCGCCACATGTACTGGCAGCGCAATAGGTTTGCCTTCTGCGTGAGTGTATAAGTGCTACTATCTGCCAATCGCTCAACTATAACAAAGCTCCATCAGTCACTTCAATACATCCTCGAAGTCCAGAGAAGCTTCCAGTTATTTGGGTCATGTTCCGGAAAAAATGCCTGAATCAGGTCAATATGAAATGTAATTTAAGAGGACTCAATTGCTATCCCTGAGACATACCCATATTCTTCTAAAGGCCATAGCCTTGGTCCTTATGTCTTCGATTCGCGCCTGGGCGGCTTTGAAATCTTTTTTTCATTCTTTGCCTTACTCCTCTGCATAAGCTTGGTCCTTTCCCTCCCGCTTCAAATCCGCGCTTCTTCTAGCTGCTTTTCAAGGTTAGCCTCCAGATAAAATCCTCTGACACGCATGCACCTGGGTGGCATGCTTGTTGCCCTCTATTTCATCGCAGTTGAGAACACTCTAAGCCGAGCTCGTCTAACGCTACGCCCATGACGGTTCGTGGGCTATTTCGTTATCGGATCGAGAACGTTTTGCCTTCGCTATACTACTTCGTAATCAGACGCCCACTCGTATTTTGGAGGTTTGGCGTTTGGCGAGCCACGATTAAAGCACTGTCACCATCGATATCCACCCGTGTGCGAGGCCATTAATGGGTCCGATCATACGAGCCATCCAAAAACTCTCTCCCCCTGAATCGCCCTAGTTTCGGTAGACACCTCCAGGCTTATAAATCGAGGCACCCAGGAGGTCCAATGAGCAACCCACGCTACAGCGAAGAATTTAAAAATCGAAGCCGTCAGCAGGTTGGCAGATCGAGCCATTCCGTTCCGAGTCGCCCGCTTCGATTAGGCTGTCGGCACACAGCCTGTATCAATGGCTCAAGCGCTACGATAAGCCCACCGCCAGCGACAGCAAGGATGGACGATCTCCAGGCTGAGAACCGGCGAATTGAAGCCCGAGCTCAAACGCGTAATCAGAAGAGCGCGAATATATTAAAAAACTGCCTCCCCGGCGCTCCCGCGGCACTTAGATTAGAAAAACACTTCCCCGCTCCGACGAGTCCAGCTAGACTTTCTTCTGCTGGAACAGGATCGTTTAGCTTCTTTGGGAGGCTTAAGTCCCCGTCAAAAACAATGATCGCAGGGGAAGCTTGCGACCCGTTATTGGTGCGCGCTTTTGGCGACCCCCGTTTAGAATGTGAATCTGATCGAGTCCCCCCGTCCAGTACTTCTTGCTGGAGGAATTCTCATGAAGAACTCAACCTCGTACGTAAACGGTTTACCGCGGTCATCAATGACCACGCAGCTGGCAATAGATATTGATCTCGCTCCATGTCTGGCGGGTCCCAGCCGACCTTGCTGAGCAACCTGTCGAACGTTCAGAGCGTTCACAGCTGACCCTTGAGTGCATGCTCAATGGGGTTGGCCGATGTCGGGTTTCTACCGTAGCATATGGGAGTCCCCCAGGGTGTACTGGATTCCCGTCTAACGAAATTCTAGAAAGCACGGTTTTGCAACGTCGGTATTGGCCAACGAACCGCGATGCTCGAGCCGTTCCCTGGTCGCAAGACCGACCGTTAATGCCGCGCAATGGATTCAGCGCCTACATGCCTGCGGCTTTGCTCCGTGCAAGTTTTCATCCGGATTCGTGAGATCGCTGCTTTGCGTAGATACCTACGCTTGAGGAACGAAAATTTGGATTACTCGCGCCCATATCCGCACATGCAGAAAGCGCTTACTCACATGAACATCCAACTGCACCATGTAGTAGCAGATATAACTGGGCCACTGGCATGAGGATAATCCGGCTATTGTTGCTGTGGAGGCGAGCGAAGCAGCATTGGCAGCCATGCGTGAATACTCGCTGCAAGTCGAAGCATTGAGGACTATCTTCAACGCTTTGGTTGGCAAACTATCAGGCAGAACATGTCTTTGCTCTGACCCAGGCGTTAGCCAATGTTACGATGCCCTATCAAGCTCAAGCTTGAGCTCTGCGATCAGCAAATTGCTCATACCTACTTGCGACTGTCTCAGCAAAATGTTCCTCCTAGTGAAGCCACTGCCTAAAGCCCGCCATCGCACCCGGCAGCCGAACAGCGCTCAACTTTGATGTCCGTACTATGCTCTATCAGTTAGTCGGTGTGGACCTGACCAGATTCACGGTGTTTGGACCCTATTGGCGCTGCGCTTGGGTGGCGGAGTGCGGCACTGATCTGAAGCCGTTGGCCAACAGCGCAATCACTTCACTTCTTGGCAACCCTGGCGCCTGCTTGTCGAAATAGCGGCGAAAGTGCTTTCAGCGCATACGCGCAAGACCAAACCGAGTAACAGCGCATTTGCGTTAGCAGCAGTGAGTCGCAGAACCGAACACAGCTTTGGGCCTTTCTACAACCGGCGCTTGTCAGCGCGAATAGCAAGGCGAAGGCCGTGACCGCCACTGCCAGAAAGATCGCTATCCTGTTCTATAACGCCATGCGCTTCGGCATGACTACAAGGGACCCTGGGGGCTGATCACTATGAACACAAACATATCGGTGAGCGTGTAGTGGAAAGGGTTGCATTCGGCGTGCAGCTGAGTTTGGGGTTACATTACAGGAGCTGTCGAAGGTGTTTCTTAAGGAAGGCCACCGCGTAACTTCGCCAGGAGTCCGACTGAGGTAACGCGTTATTCAGAGCCAAGTGGACAGTAACCCGTGCGCCGTCCTGTGCAAGATGATGAAAGTGCACCCCAGCGGTTACTAATGCCTGGTGGTCGCAACAAGCTATCTGACCGTGCCGGGAAGATCAAGCGCCTGTTGGGCCGATAAAACAACTCATGGCTTGAAAGCGGCGGCGTGTATGCTACCGCAAAATTCATCTGGACTTCGTGAACTGGCGAGACCTGCGGTAAGCACCGGTAGCCCGGCTAATGCGCGGCGAAGACTGCGGGTCTCAGACGCTTATCGGCGCCGCGAGGCTAACTTACAGCGGTAAACCTGCGTTTTCACGAACCACCTAGAATCGTCATTTGAAGTGTCAAGCGCCCAATTTTGCCTGGTGCAGATATAACTACATCCGCACCTACGAAGGCTGGCTGTATTTGTCCGTGGTTATCGAACCTGTCTCTCGCCAGGTCGTTGGCTGGGTCGATGAAAGCCGCGCATGACTTCGATTTAGCGCTGGACGCCTCTGTTAGCGGCAGTATGCGCCGTAAACGTCGGAATCCGTTGGTCCATATCGGATCAAGGTAGTCAATTCCGAGCGGTGATTGGCAGAGCCCTTCTGAAAGCGAAATCATCTGGTGGGCCAGCATGAGTCGTCCGCGTAACTGCCATGACCATATGCAGTCGCGAAGCTTCCTTCAGTTGCTCAAACGAGCGCATTAAGCGGCAGATCTATCGCGACACGTGAGGCGCAAGGCGCGAGTGTCAATTATATTGAGATGTTTTTACAACCCAAGGCGTCCGACACGGCACGAGTGTGACCTGTCCACGGTCGAGTACGAAAGCGTCACTACGAAGCCTGACGGGTGTCCTAGGATACCGGGCGATTACCACAACCTGTCAAGCAAGCCGTGACAGAACCCGAGCGCAAACGAAGGACTTCCGTGTAATCATGGATAGGTTTTCCCTCAGCGTTTAATTAGGAAGCGAATTATACGCGTAATGCCCTGAGCACAGTCCCTTAGCAATATCAAAGCGATGCCTCGCATCCCGGCCAGAATCCACAAGCGGAATCCGATTTTGCGTTTCCACCCCGCTGATCTATTCCGGACCTCGCGAGCCATCACCACAACGATTTAGTCGAAATTCCGTCGTTTATTCAGTGTTGTTGCTAGTAGAACCGCATCGTCCCAGATCCTAACGAATCTAAGCGACGCTCAATGAAACACTTTAGCGTTCATTCGGTAGATATTTTAATAGCGTAAACGTACGTAGAAGATTCCGAGAATACCGCTGGGAATAATCGAGCATTCCAAAGCGACACTAAAATTCACACATCCCCGCCAAAGCGTCGCGAAAATCCCTGCATTTACTCGACGTCGCCTTCGAATTTCTAGCGACAAATAGCGGTTCCTCAGGTCGAACCTGTCTGGCGCTAGCTGGGCACGTGAAACAACCAGCAATATAAAGTTGGCTCCGCCAAAAACCTTTTGAATTTATCCTTTCACAACAGCATTCCGACCTGCTGCAGAGTCGAGAGCTGTGCAGCCTGGCTCCAAATCGTGGTCTCCAATACTATCACCCTTAATCCCAAGCGGTATCGAAACCGAGGCACCCCTGAATCGATGTGAGCTGGACGCCGAAAGTCGCAGATCCAACGCCCAAAACGGCCAAAAACCTACCCCGGAAGCATGATAACGAGCATCGCGCGGTTTTTTTTTAAATTCAGCGAACTTTTAAGAGATTGCATCGAATGCCCAAAAGAAAGAAAGCCATTAATATCAGTAGGTTACACCTGAATCCGGACCACTACACTGACAAAACTCGGACAAAACACCCGGCCGCCCTCCACTGGCTTTCACCCAGCAGCCGGGATGGTTCGCCCAAATGTAGGCCAGATCGATTGGTACCCAATTGTTGCAATGGCGCAATGATAAGCGCCCGCCTTTGCCCCCGGTCGAGCTCACAGAGACCGTTCACGGCGCAGCAGATCTCACAGTGCTCACAGCGGCACTCAACGCAGTCACCCGCCTGAGAGGTCTCTCTTATGGTTAAAAAATCTAACTCCGGTTGGGGAGGGACGCGTGCGTGCGAGTTCCCTGCTCCAAACCGAGAGCCGCCACGCAGCGATGTAATCAATTACATCATACGGTAAACGGATATGAAAAAACCTCAGACATCAATAACCCAATTATTGGCTACGGTCGGCACTCAGGTACGCCATTGTGCCGGCCGCTGGCTCTTTTTTAACGCGACGATGACCATAACGGACCCGTAAGGACCCACCAATAATCGGGTGCGGATATTTGCCTCGATACTGCAAACTAGCAGGGCGTTGTCGCGCGCGGCTGATTGACAATCGACACTCGATCCAATATGGGAAATACCTTGAGGTCAGACTACAGGAAGATTACCATGGCCAACGGAGGCGCCAACGATAAACGGATTCTGTGGCAATACGCCTCACGACCTGCTCTCGACCGCAAACACGGCGCTGTATGCGATGCGCGGGAACGCGAAAGACGGAATTTCGGCAGCTTTCAGGCGTTGGGTGCTTCCCGGAGAATATGTCAGAAGAGATACCAGCGCAAGCCAATCAATATGTGGTCACTATGGCAGTCACCTAAAAATGGTTGAATGCGGGGAAATCGTCGAGGACAGCAGTGGCTCTTCTTGCCACGAAACTGGGGGATGCCGCGCTCAGGAAGGCGTCCCTGCAAGATCTGCAGCGGATGCACATGAGATTCTTACGAAAGGCCGCGCCTGGATTGTGGAGGGCCTGCAAAGGAAGGTGTATAAATGCTGATCGTTGGTTCATCCACACCTGAGCGCAGAGGCGCTTCGAGTTCGCAACTAAACGCTCGCCCAATCGGGTCTCGATGCCTGCTAGATACACTGAGACGGTAAAATTATTTTATCACGCGAGCTGAATCGGGGTCCGTCGCGTACTAATGGTCAGGTTGGGTGGGTCAGCTATCCGTGAGCTCCGCGCCGCGTTGCACAGAAACGTATATCAGTCGATCAACCGGCGTATACCCATGAGTGGTGTTCAATGTACCTCGAGACCTGGAACAAAAAAGCAGAAGCGAAGTGCTTCGAGTTTGGCCATGAGGATACAGGTTTCCAAGGGGGGCGGCTACGTGGGGGTGGGTTATTAATGAACATCAGTTTAATATTACCGCAGAGGCTACGCTCGATCCCAAGTCTTCGCAAGTCCACGAACCAGAAGTCAATCGGGCGCCTGAAAACGATATGTAGGATTTCAGCGAAAATTTCCAGAGATTCAACCGGCCTAGACCAAAATCAGGCCTAAAGCATTGCAAGCACGTCAGAAACGAAGGTTTGGCTCAAGTATAGCCCCGCCACTGTCGTGGACTATGAACGCACCTACATCATTTAGTGGAAAAGCGTTAGGTAGACGACGACTGGCACCTCCTTGAAATTGAAGAGGACCCGAGTAAAGGTGGCGTCCATCTTCGACCCAAAGGTAATTCCGTTCCCGATCACGGCATCGCAGAGGTACTTCTCTAATCGCAAGACCCTAAAAAGCCCCAATAACCGATGTTGGTTTGTTGGGCTTATGTTGGCAAAGAAACCAATTCGGCGCGTAAGTCATTGATTCTAAACGTTTGTAAATGGCGGAGAAAGTCCAGTCCTCCTTCTCGAATACAAGCGTGCCAAATTGGAGCAATTACCATATTTTTTCAAATACTTAATTACTAACCATTGCAAACCAAACCCAATACGCCCAGCAAAAATCCAAGGATGAAAGTTATGGTCTAAGGGTAGGGCCGATCTCCTTCCCACTCTACACAAGAACATCCAAAGCCCTAAGGGAAACCATCCATCATGAGCCTAAATACGAAGACAGTTGAAAAAGCTAGTGAGGCTTGGCGAGTCAGGCCTAGTAAATGATGACTTGGCTTTGTCACTCAGAGTGAGGAATCCCGGAGGGCAAGTTGGATTTTTCGGTTCAAGCTTAATGGTCGGAGCCGTGCAAATGGGCATGGCAGCTATCAGAGACCCACTCTCGCAGAAGCTCGTGAGAAAGGCAGTACGAAGCAGAACTGACTAAAGCGGGTGTAGATCCGCTAAAAACCTCAAGCAAGTCAAAAGAGAATCTCGAGCCGAAGACTCAGCAGCAGTCAAATAAGCTGACCTCAAGGAATTCCTTGCGCCTACATCCGAAAGCCAGAAAATCCGGCTGGAAGAGCATCAAGCACGCCTAAAGGCAAATGGGAAATACACTTCGATGTTTTATGCGGATGAAGTGAATCGGACGATTTGGCCCAGGCGCCATCAATACCAACCACATTCTGGAGATTTGATCCCCAATTATGGACAACTAAGACTGAAACCGCAAACAGGGTACGGACACAGGATCGAGCTGTATAGATGCAGCTAAGGCCAAGAGGACGTCGTGATGGCGAGAACCCTGCCTCGCTGGGCGCGGGCACTTGGACAAACTACTACCTAAGCCTTCCAAGGTAGCAGCGGTCAATCACCATGGCCGCCCCCCCCCCTTTGCCCTGGGAACAAATGCCTTTTGTTCATGGGCGAGTTTCACGGAGGCCGGGAACGTCTTTTCGTGGCAACTGGAAATGACAATCATCGACTGCCGCTCGAACAAGCGAAGTGCTAAAACGCTGCTTGGGATGAAGTAGACCAGAGGCCGAAGTATGGACAATCCCCGCTGACAGAATGAAAGCGAACCAAAAGAGCACGATTCCCTCACACCTCCATCAAGAACTACCCAAAACTAACCCAGGTTGAGGGTAGCCCGCTTTCCTCTTTCCAGGTATGCGCAAAAGGGAGCACCGCTCTCCAAATATGGAATGATGATGTCGCCTCAGGGGCATGGCGTATTAAGACCTTACATCCATGGTTTTCGCTCAACTTTAGGGACTGGCGGGCGAAACACTAGTCACCCGGGCGTCTGCGAACAGCTTTAGCTCACAACGTTGAGCAACCAATGTTGAAGCGATTATCGTAGAGGTGATCTCTTTTCCAAACGAAAGACGGCTTGATGGAGACTGGCCACTAATATATTCGCTCTGCCGAAAAAAACTGGGAATCCACATGAACATTGACATATACAAGATGAGTCACACAAACCTTAAGTTTCGCTAGGAGACGGTGAAAGAACCAAAATTAGGGAGGATGAGATCCTTGAGCTTCTTAATGAGCTGACATGACACGTGTGTTTTGTCAACGTAGTTGTCGCGTAGAACCATACTTTATGCCAGCCTGAGCTGCGGTTCTTCTTGCAGTTTTGCCCTGCTTCTCTGGATTGAGTGTTACTTTTCCTCACAGCGTCCTTTCCGCGATCCTTGACCATCGTTCCGGGTGCGCTGAGCGTGCCTGTTGATACAAGCGAATGAACGCTTTGCCAAGAATCCACATCCAGGCGCAGATGGCGCTCCGCTGGCGTCCACGAGCGGATCGCTATGTCGGTGCTCGTGGTTTGTAACAGTAATGAAAGTCCCTGACCCAGGCCCGGCGTCATCAGGCTGGCAAGCCGTCTGCGGCCATTGAGGGCATAACTTCAATGTTCGGACAGTGATTCCGAGAGCGTTTGTCATTACTTACGCGGGCCTGCCGCGCGAAGGCGTGACGCCAAGGTCATACCATTTTGGTTACAGCAAGGTCGCGACTTCAATGGTGCACCAGTTATCAGAATGCAGCACAGCGGCTGCACGCGGCATTTTTCACTGAGATCGCTGCGTTGCAACAAGGCCGCTGCGTCTTCGCCAGAATTCCGGCGCTGTGTAACTTCCCAGCCACCGCTTGCGCTGTAAATATCTTCATCACATACAGGTAGTAATACTCGACCCGCGCAACCGGCGATGGCAGAATAGGTAAATTGTCCAGGACCCGAACTTGATTGGGCTTTCCTGGATATAATGTGTTTGTGGGCGCGGGATGCTGACGAGGCCGCTGCTACGGCCCGCGGTACTGCTGGCCAGCGGCATGCAGGTACACGGTAGACAGCTGCTTCAGAGCAATATAGCGCTCGAATCAGCCAAGCCGCGGCACGATCTACTCGGCGGAGGTGGGCAAACGGCCTCGCTGTTACACAGCTCAACTATGGCCCCCACGCTCAAGTCCCTCCGTCAGTGCGTACCGGCTTGGGCGTACATGGCAGTAGATGCGCCGTCGGCTTTCATCATCATCCTCTAGGTCCACGCTGGAAGGTACGCAAGCTAATACCAGTTCGTCACACGCCGGCTTTCTTTCGTGCACCGTTGGTAATGGCTCATTGAGCTCACTCGAAATACGTTTTGCTGACTGGCAGCGAGTCAGCTCTCCTCGCTTGTCGTGCCCCAGTAGGGCATTGAGCTTTTTCGCAGTAGCCAGCAGTGCTGCTGCCTCAGCCAGCGCCTTCTCTTGCGGTGGAGCTCACGCCTCCAACTGCGGATGGCGCTTCTTGTCGGCCTTGGCCGCTCCGATCACCTGGCTTTGCGCCTTGGGCTGTGGCTGGCCCGGTGAGGCAGCAGCCTTCCAGGCCCTTCACCTGTTGTGGGTAAAGCCCTTTGCTGCGGCAAATACCGCTCAGCTCCGATCTCTGGACAGGCAGCCGTTTTCAATAACGACGCGCCAGTTTTTGGCTTTGCCGACAGTTATCGGTCAGCTTTGAATCTCCGGCACAGCGCTCCTCGGCCTTGGCTGTTTGCGCCAATTGTAAAGCGTCCCTTGCTCAGAAATGCCTCCCCGGGCTAGCTTGGCACAGGACAGGTTTGTGAGGCGCAGCAAGCTTTCCTTCAGCAGGGCTTCTTTCGCTCCTGGGTGCATAACGTGGCATTGCATGCACTCATAGCCGTCCCCGGATTTGATCTGGGTAAAAACCGATCAAGGCGACAACTACCCTGACACCGGGGGGACAGTTGGATCAAATGTCCCGTAAATTCGTTGTTTCCGTATTTGCCTTCAAGAAAGCATAAAAGTGCTCGCGACTGCTTGGACCATCATCCAGAAGAAATCCATAAATAGTGCTGTCACCACCCATTCAACCAGAACAGGCTGTTGCCGTTACCCAATGTGTTCCTGGAGATATCTCCCGACCGGACCCACACCATCAACTCCAACCGGCACACGCTCAA
>Ga0163217_1057077_pt1 | contig 20278 bp, 6 predicted proteins | sample SynspAceP_FD_185933 | JGI IMG/M metagenome (GOLD analysis project Ga0163217, IMG submission 185933) | Saline lake microbial communities from Ace Lake in Antarctica - Synechococcus sp. Ace-P (PacBio error correction) | ecosystem: Environmental > Aquatic > Non-marine Saline and Alkaline > Saline ...
AGGAAGAGAGGGATTTTAAGTCAGTTTGAGAGGAAGGTGGAAATTTAAACTTTTTTTAGAAGAGTTCCCCAAAAGTTTTTTTTTAACTGAAAATGGAACACAGAGGCAAGGTTGGGGTTTTACTTGAAACAAAAAGTAGTTTGTTTTTCGAAGTAAATAACCAAATTTTAATAAATCTTAAAAAACACAAGAATAAGCTTTTTTCAAAAAAGCAAAAATTCAATTACACACAAAACGGACGGCCCTTGTGGGAACGACAGTCCCGCGAGAGAAGGGTCCACCGTTTTTTTTGTTAGGTATTTGAACGATTTCTAAACTTCAAATGAATCTTTTTTGGTCAAAATGGGGAAACTCCCTCCAATTGGGTGATTTTGAAAAAGGTAGAGTTTCCCATGTGGCTCTCCTCCATTGTAAGTTTGATTGTGTGGTCGATATGAAGAAAAGATTGGTTGTTTTGATTAGGTTTTTCCTGCCTGATAGACCTAAATTACATTCATCTGTCAAATGTCCTGCTGGACTAAAGTGGATGTAACCCTAATTATGTCCCCTCTCCACAATTTGTTTAAAGAAAAAAGGAAATTCCTGAATGCAATTGATCTTTTTTCTAATCACTAAAAGACCTGCAATCTCCATTGCCTGCGTTTCCAATTATTGATCAATTCGTAGAATATCTAAAAGTTGGTAACGCTAGGGTTGGGGAAGTTTGGCGCTGTAATTGACGATGTTAAAAATCCGGTCAAAGTTCCGTTGGTGATTAATAAGGCTCCGGCTATTCTCACAAGAAATTTTCACCTCTTGCTAAGTAAGTTCCATTATTGTATGACCGTGTAGGAGAGCTATTATCGTATCGCCAACATTTCCCAAATCCTTTGTGGGCTAATTGTCCATACGAAAAGAATCCGCACATAGAATTTACTTGGATAGTCCTTGGGCGATAATAACAGTATCGAATGGTTCCACGTAATTTTTCGATTACTATATACCGAAAACTTGTTGGAGTCAACAGAGATAATTTGACCGAGCAATGACTGAATAATATTTTTTGTTGAATTGAATATTGCTGTGCGGTACCAGAAAAGACCAAAATGTGCTCCACGTGCATGCGTTTCGCTATAATTTATAGATATAGCAAATAGTGACAGTTAAAATTATTTTCATAATCTGGTAGTTTAAGCTTTATTGATTCTTAAATAAATTAAGAAAAAGAACTATTCATGTAACTTTTTAATACGTGGTCAAAATATTGGATGTAAATTAGAATTAGACGCGATATTTCTCATTAGTCCAAAATAAATAGTCTCACCACCACTGGAAGATCACAAACTTGACCGCCAGCTATGCTGAGTATCATATATTGAGCAACTAGCCTGCTGAGCGTCCCACGCATTTAACTGTACCTTCGTAGAATCCCGTCCATCGTCCACAAGCTACAATGCCTGAAGTTCTTTGCCCGCGTAAGCCCAAAAACGGCGAATTCCTCTGCTTTCTCTCATGAAATGCTCGTAGTAATGTGCAATGTAATCAATCTAAGTCGATCGAACAATGTATGGGAAACCAGTGAGCGACTAAAGAATTGATAATAGTTCGTTTTTGATACTTGAATTTCTTTCCCATTGGGGGAGAATAGGCTTTACTTCCTTCCCCTATGCATTAAAAGCATTCGCTTGAAGTTACGGATCAATAACACCTAAAATGATTTTGATCATTTCTCTGCGAAGACCAAATAGCTGATACAGTATAGACAGGTAAACCGTGAATAAATTCGGTGTTCCACTCCAAATGGATTCAATAAAATCCGAGATTATAACGGTATCACCTCGATATCTACTCTTGAAGTTCCTTCTTCTGCTGAATAATCAGCATCAGGGATTAAACGACCCAAGTGCTTCTACGCAAGTCTTTTTTCTGCGCCTGTTTTATCGACGTAATCCACCAAACTATTTTTGGATTTTAACTTCTACATCTGATTGCGGGATATTTTTTTCTCTTATAAGCGTCGACTTCTGTGTGATTGGGAAATTAAATCCTGGCAGAGGTGCTCTAAATTTCATATTGAGGAATGTATTTATTCGTATTTTTTTTTGTAAAATACGGAATTTCCTACTATCCAGAAAGGAATAAATTACGGCAATTCATCTCAGCTTGAGAAAACCTAAAACTGCAAATTGATAAATCTGGAGTTGATTCCCGAATTTGTTCAATAACAAAAACGCTCTATGCGTTTTAATGCAAGGTAAATACTTAAAATGATCCCTGGCGATTTCATTCGTCTTTCTAAGCTCCCAAAGATTCCGAAAATTGAATGAAAGCCATTACAGTTTCATAAAAAGCGAGGTCGCCAGGCATTGCCAGTGTAAGATATAAGGGGATTCCATTTTCTATTATTATCAACGCGGTCTGTTTGGTTCGACCAAGTCGAACCAAACACATTATTTGGGGGTAGCCATAGCCCAAGTCCAATCTGGTCAAGAACTCAAACATTCAGGCTGAGTAGCATTGTTGGACTCCCCAATCTCCATCACCGCAGCAAACTTGACAACCAACCTTCCCATTCCATATGCGGCCATCAAAGCCAGGTTGCACAAGCAAATCCTGCAGCTGAATCAAAGTCATGCCATTTTTACAGGCATAGAATCCATACAGAGGCCACCGCCCCAGATCATGCACGCCATAATGCTTAATGAACTGCTAAAAGCCTAAGTTAATGCTCCAATTGGGTCGGCCATCAATTCGTCTAAATTTCCAAAGTTTGTGAATACGCTTTTGCTCCTAGAGATTCCTGCTTAAGCTTGCTATCAACGTCGATGGTTGCTACACATGCTCATTCGCGGTGCATTCTTTTTTGTTGTTCAGTTTTTCGAGAGAGTCCAGTTTCAGTTATTACAGCTTTCTTTTCTTTCATTAAATAATCCTATTGCTGCTCCAATCCACCACCAATGAAATACTCCCTTTCCTGAAAGGATGTAGGAAGGGAGGTTGGCAACCAATTGACTGTATCCATTACCAAAATGGGGAGTTTGAAACCCTAATAGAAGCAAACCGAACAAACATTTAAGAAATAGGATCTTGCATAAGATGCAGGCGCTTCCAATTGTTTACGGTTTTCCAAGTTGGTTGTCAATAAGCCCATTTTTTTCTTTTCTTTTCAACTCGAGAGTGTAAAAAAGTAGGTCTGCCAATAAAAATTGAAATGGCTACAGAAGAAGCCGAATGATAGGCAATGGGTAACGGAATATTGTGCCAAAAAGGTCTTTTGCGCGTCACTAATTGGTTGGATACATAATATCTTAAATTGAAAAAAAATGAGCTTTCGACAAAAGTAAGCGAATTTGAAATATTTAACTCTACCATTGTGTGGGCCGTCTGCATATTTATACTTTGGTACTGCCTGATTGATTCTTTGTAAATGCATACAGCGACTTCAATAAATCAACTCTTCGCAAACATGACCAACACTAAATTACTTTTCCCAAAGGATACATGATGGGGTAACTCCCTCGAAGTCCAACCGTCCATACGCCTGAAAACTCCTTCGAAAATTGATATCTATATTATGCAAATTGACGCAGATTCTATCAGGTTGCGATTCTGTAATAGGGTCCAACCCAAAACAGCCCTAATAGCAGCCCAATGCAAAAAAATAGGAAATACAGAATAAGGCCGAAGACCAAGTCTTGAATATTATATGGAGAAAATTTGTTCTTTTTTTATTTTTAATGTACTAATTGGTCGCACGCCCATATGATGGCGAATGTGGATGTTTTATACCTCCACCTGTAGAACTTAAGAGGCTCACCAATAAAACATCAGAAACATAAATGACCAACCCAGTAGGTAAGGATACAAAGATATGTCCACGTATTCAACCCTCCGACCTGGTGGTCACTGATGGAAAAAATTGGTCCGTGACTTAGTTGATTCCATACATTGGTTTCAACCTTGTAGAACGAGTGCCTCTCCTCAATAGGTAAAGAAAATCGCAACCAACAAGAACCGGATCCTAGAGAGAAGTAATAGTGAAATTTTTTGTGGCAAATTGGAAATGATTTCCATGGTTTTTTAATTCTCCTCCCTAATTTTTGGAAGAAGAGAAAACTAAAATATATCAATAAATGGCCATAAACCCCTACTCTCCTAAAAATAATAGGTACACAGTATGTTTGTGAACTAAAATAATTATCTCGTACACCTACTTCATAAAGTCGCGTTTACTGAATAGCGGAAAGTTTTATCCAGCACTGTTTAAGAGCCGAGATTGCGAATGAAAAATTGAGAAAAAATATTTTTTCATTTAATGGGATTTAAATGGAAATGTTCAGTGGACCAAACAAAGTAAGTAAGTATGCCCCAAAGTGCCTCTATAAATAAACTCCATAAATAATCACTTTTGCATAGCCTTCCTCTTGCACTCATTAAGTATTTCTGTTAAAGAAGTCTTCTATAACTGAATGCGTGTTTTACACCCTACTTCCAAAATTTTGAAACAAGTTGCGATCGCATGAACCAAATGCAATACCGTTTTAGCCCCACAAATTTAATAACGTAGCAATTATTAATAATGCTGCCCTTTAAAGTGAAAAATAGTGCAGTGTCTTGCATCAGCAAGGCTGTTACGGTGCCCGGCAAGATGTGCGAAAGATGGCAATCATGAAAGCTCATTCCTGCCTCAATCGGTGGTCATTTCAGGTAGCATTATAACCCTAGCACCAGCAATTATAATACAGAAAAAGATGCCTAGAAATAGACTGAAGGGGTTATTCTTAGGCGCGGTAATAGTATGTTACTTCTTTTTGGCGACTTCGTACCAGACTACAATTAAAAAGTAGAGCTGAAAGCAATAGATAAGTGGTATTCCACTATGGTTTTGGATAGCCCAATTTAGTAAGAATGAAGTAATCATAAATGATCAAACAAGTTATAGGAAATGCCTCAGTAACTAGAAATAGCATCACTGAACCTTCCCGCGGAGGGGTGTTGTGTTTGAGAAGAATCAATTGGCTTTCAAAATCGAAGATGAATTGTACGATGTAAAAAATTTTTTTTTTACAAGAAATAGTAAACCCCAGCCAAAAAAAAAAAATTGGGGGGTGGGCTTTTTTTTTTTGGAAAATTATTTCCCCCGATGGAAGTCCTGTCGATTCTTCTGTTTGAGGAAACCGATAAATAGAAGACAAGAGTGCGGAGAGCAATTAGTAGATGCTACATAAAACTCTTGTTTCATAATTACTATTTGCAATCCCTTCGATTGTATAATCGAAGTTTATCTTTTCTCTAAATTCCTGAATCCCATAGTAGCAACTCTGCCTAAAAAATGACGCATCAAATGTAGGTTTAGTTTGCAAATTTTCTTTAATTAGCTGTAATCTCAGATTGCCTCTTTAAAGTAGTTGTTCTTAATGATTGAACCCACTGGCCTACTTTGTGTTTCGCAACTACTAACCACGCACGCTTGCAAGGTTGAATAGTTCTGGCGATAACTTGTGGTGGCAATCTTCTAATGCTAAACAGAGGAGAAGCAACACTTATCCACAGTATGCCCAGCAACCTGATACATCGCTATAGATCGTGGTGAGCGGTAATGGTGATGTTTTTCGCTTCGTTTCTTATAAAGACGCCTAATTCTGATAAGTAATTATGGTCTGGTTTTATTATTGAGTCACTGCTTCAGTTTGTCACATAGCCTGCTCAAGTTCCTAACGTTGTTTTTTTATATCGAAATTCTATTTTTCAACCTTCCTATCAGTTCCTTTAGTTGGGTTTGAATAGGGCGTGACATTTTTATCGTAAGAGGAAGTAAAGTTTCGCTTTTTAGGATCTACCGTTGTTGGAATGTTTTTGCGAGTTGCTAACCTGAACTATCTTTTCCCGAATTAAAACGCTCTGAAATAGCACCTTTGTCTGTAAATCTTCAAAAATGATTACGGTCAATTTTTTTTGACTCCGTCCCAACTATACTTTTGATTCGATAAAAATCGCATTTTCGTCATGCATCATTGATGGAGTTTCGTCGTCTCCGATCTATCGAAGCATTTGATAGTTGTTCCAATATATTCTCGGTCTTTCTGTGTTTACTCGATTGCTATAGACTTAAAAATTCTTCATTAGTTATACTGATGATTTTTAATAATTCAATTAAAGTCATTTCCACTCGATCATCTCCAATTGGAGCACATAGATCGCATTTGCGCCAATGCTTGATATTTAGGGCAACATTTGCTGCGTCCTCCTAATCGCTTTTCAGAATAATCCCCAACAGCCACAATAGGCACTGGAGCCTCGGGGAAGAGTACGATCTAACTTTCCCCAATAAAGCCGCTCCCACCATCACATCCCCAATAATGAGGACATTTAGATCATTAAGTTTTCTGGAATAAACTATTGAGGGTCGATCTTTTTGCACGATGTTTAAATTTTTGCCAAAGCGGTTTGCATTCTTTTCATAGCTTCAGTTAACACACTTCAGAAGCAGCGTAAGAGATTCGGATACAATTGGGGCTTTCCAAAAGCGGTACTCCGGTACCAACGGGCCACTTTTTGCTTCATCCCAATAAGTATAAACTTAGGTCGCTAGCATTATGTATCTTTTTTCCATTGAAAAGATTTTCCAAAAATGAAGAGACATCAGGAAATACATAAAAAGCCTTCCGGTATATTCGTTTTTATTCGCAGGGATATTTTTGTAGGCAGGTTTCAAGAAAAATCCTACGGTTTCTAAATGCTACTTGCAATGTCCTTAAACAGCAGGAAAGATGGCTAATACCTGCTGCTTTGGCTGCTTCTGAGCAATACTACATGTGCCTGAAAGTTTACTTGAGCCTTGAATTTTTTGGTGCAAGCCTCGGCAATCCATTGTGGAGCACCGATATATCACGCAATCCCTTCCACCCAGTCTTGCCGAATCCTTTAGAACTCGGCCATTGATAGTGATGGACTTGGGTTCCTTTTATTTCTGAAAAATTTGGCTAAACTTTCGTTGTTTATTGACGAAGTTGATGTGCTCATAACTATTTCATTCAGAAACTGCTAAAAATTTTGGATTTCGCTGATCCACATCTGCAAGCCTTCAACTCATCTTTACCAAACCGATCCTGTAGGAATTACAAAGGAGTACTATAAAATCATCATTTAGTTTTTAGTGTAATCGCCGCTTCGACTGAGCTGCCAGTAACTTAAAGTCTGGTCTATTCTGCATCTATCACGACCCGGGAATTCCTTCCGCCATTTTTTTATGAAAATTTCTATGTAACTACCCATACTGAGCAGGAACCGATGACTGTTCAATCAGCACCCGGATTTCACAATACTCCCACATTACATCGTGATGGATTGATTTGGCACCTTGTTGAAATTTACTAATTTCCATCAGCCGTGTATTTCCCAATTGAATTGTCCCTCTATTTTGAATTTTTCGGCTATTGCTTGACGTACATCATCTAGATAACCATTTACAGGCGTGTAAATGAGTGAAAATATTTTGCTATGCTTCGTTGATGCTGCAACTTTAACGAAGTCAGGCGTGTTAAAGTCTGGTTCTTCCAAACTTTAAACTGAATTATATCTATATTCCGGCTTGTTGTAATTCTCGACCTACGACGAGCATGGCTGAATTTTGCGATTCAAGAATAGGTGATTGAAATGCGGTCCTGCCAACTTGCTCATAATAAAAAACAGGTTCATAAAGTACATGATGCCAAATCTAAATAAATTTGGTTTACTTCAACCTCTATTAACACAATGATAATTTTAGAAAAAATGGTGGTAGAAAACCAAATAAAATCGTTTAATTTAAATTTTTCACTTTTAATTTATGGCAAGATTCCTATTCTAACAAGCCATTACTTTTTTATTTACCTATATTAATTGGGTCTTCATCGGAATCTATTTTATGATGAAAAAATTGAATTCGATTCCTTTCAAAAGAATGGTTGTTGGATTTTTAGACCAAGACACCAAAAAACAGTTACACCCGCAAATTAAGTTTCAAGCCTACGAACGAATTGTTTTTGTTTTTGAAAGAATACATTAAAGAGAATCTAGTGAAGCGGATTTATGTTGGCGGGGATGTCAAAAGTAAGTTACAACAAGGAAGCTTTTTAAAAGCAATTCGCGAGCGATAACGAAAATAATTGTTATCTCAAACAAGTATATGTGAGTACTATGCTTGGAGAATGGTAAGGAAGGTAAAAGAAGAAAATTTGAAGATTTGTAAACAACTGGCAGCTAGTTCACTACCAGAAGCTGCGACAGGTAAGTGGCAATTAAGTCAATTAATTTTAAAATAATGGCTGAATGAATCAATCGCCTTCTCGGAACGGCCATTGATCTTCTAAGCAGGAAATAGATAAGCATTATAATGGAAAACAACCACCAAGAAGCTAACTATCACAAGGATTCCAATTTCTGGGGTAACATGGATGATTACAATTGGTGCATTTGGTAATGGCGGAATAGATTGGAAGTGGTAACACTTTGCTGTGGTGGCAGGATCGGGCAGGTGCAGGTTTAGATTCCTTTCCGTGGTAATTATTTTAGGTTTTGGCAAAATTTAATTGGCAGACGGATTTGTCGATGTCTGTTGGACAGTTATGTCGCAATAAAATCAGAGCTTGAAGCGAAGAGAGGCACGACCGGAAAAAGTAGAATATTGGGAAGTTTGATAATTTGCCCGAAAAGGAGCGAGAGAAGTAAAGAATTTATGCTGCTAAAAGATTTGAAGGCGAATTGTTAGCACGGTTGTCGATGTTATTACCTGCAGATAAAAAAGCGATGGGTTGATGTAATGGATGAATGGAAGAATTAGGAAGTGAATAGAAAGAAGAGAAAGTCTCCAATAAAATGGGTGCTTGTTTACCTTTCCTATCCGTATTATTATGTTGGAATTTATCCATTATTGGTTTATGCTTTGTCGATTATATTCAGGACAATGATGTTAGTCGGTCCTTTTTAATCTCCATACGATTTTTAACTTCTGCGGCATTTATTTTGATTGGTTGGTTTAAGAGTTCAGTTTAATCAAACCGAATGCTCTCCGAAGTAGTCCATAGGAAACTTTAATGTTGGGGGCGATTGCTGCGGCGTTGTCTTTATTTAGGTTGGAGACCAGTTTTAGCAAAAATGTTCTAAATTTTTACAAACGTTTTGTTCCCTTGGTTGAACTGTAAAAAGTAAACAGTGACCATTGGGAAGTGATGCCAATATCACATTGGAATCATCGACTCAGAGAGATGGTTTGAATGAAAGTTTTTCAAGCGTATAATTTTTTCCCTAACATTGAAATAGGACTTAAGATTTTCATTAAGAGCAATTTTCTTCCTCCTTCAAATAGTGAATCATATTTGTCACTTGGATTAGGATACAACTTCTAAACACTTAATGGACAGCTTTATTTCCTCATTGAACTGATGAAATTGTATGAATAAAGTAGTTTGTTTCCATCAAAGTCAGTTTTGTTCTAATTGGTAATAATGAGTTACCTTTAGAGGATTTCTAGTCAATAAAAGTAATATTCATTGGTTGATTCGAAATACCATGCTCCACTAGTGGTTCCTGATATTATTTTCCGAAATCTTCGCCATCATTAGAACGTTCTATGCGTAAAGTAATCATTATTGGGTTTCAGAAGGCGGTTACCCCATTTTTATTAAAACTGACGATAGCGGTGGTGACATAGTCTTGGAAATTCAATTAAGCTCAATAGGTAATGCTGAGACCCGTGCAAGCTTATAAGCTTCTATTTGAAATTCAGGACCTTCAATTTGTAAAGTGCTACTATTGAAACCCAATGAAGTAGGAGTTGCAGTGCACAATCGGTGTGTTTCGATAAAGGATTAGCTGTTGTAGTGGTAAAGGAGGCCTGTCCTCCAGAAGAGGGGTAATTATAAAACATGAATGACTCCCAAGTTATTTCCTTGTAATGTGATACATTGCATCCAGGAGCTTCGCCAGAACCACTGTATGTTTACCGTAATAGTCCTATAATAACATTATAATTATATCATTACGCGGCATGAGCTAGGACTACAATGGATCGTGGCATAACAATCTAACATCCACTTGAATAACCTGTAGAACTGATGTTATTTATTCGCTGCGCTAAAAGTCAGGGTTGTCGCAAAAATAAAATTGAAAAGGAGACCAAGTAGATGCGCAGATTGATTTTGCCAACATAGATGTTTTCTTTGTATTTTTTTTTAGGTTGTCAAGTTATTAATTTAATTTCCATCTACGTATAAGGGTTTTGTTGTGGTGTTTAAACTAATTAGTATGCGAAATAAATCTCAGTCATTATACCTAATTGCTCATGCTTTAGTTTTATTGAGATGCAATAGATGAAGAACTCTTATATTTCAGAGGTAAATATAACAGTTTTAGCTATAAAATAAAAATTAAAATCTTATTAATTTTTATTACTTTGAATGCCATTATAAAACCCAATCATTTGAAAGAAGTAAATATTTACGACACGATATATGATTGTCACAGGTTAGAAATGAGATGAGAATCGTTCCTTCATTAACAACTATAGCCCGAAGAATCAACGAAGATTACAAAGGGAAAATCACCTTTGTTTTAGGGGTGGGTTGAATGGGATTGTTCCTTTTTTGGGCCAGGCAGACTTAATAAGAAAGTGGAGATTCTTCTTGTGATAAGTTTCGTAAAGTAAGCAAGCTACAAAGGATGAAAATCCACTGGAGAGGTAAATCACCGCATCTGATCGTTTGGATACGAAGTTTGGAAGGTAGAGATGTAATAATAGTTGAAGAATATCCGTTGATTTGACAGGAAATACGATTGAACAATTGTAAAAGCATTTATGAAAAAAGCCTGGTTGTAATTCGTAAAAATTGCTCACTTTTCTGACTCAAACCAGAACAATACAAAAAAGACATGTTGTTGATTATGTTGCTGATGGAAATTCAAATGCTTTGTAGTTGGTTACGGCTTAGATTATGACGGCCCTTTGGACGAAATTTAAGATGAACTATTTGTTTTAAAAGATTAATAATAGAAAGATACACAATGTTAAATATGTATTATTTTGGTCGCTCCCGGAGCCTGGAAAAGGCCACACAGCAACAAATAAAAAGAAGCTTATATACCTAGTTCATCTTTCAACGCAGGAGACATATAAGAGCTGAAATCAAAGATGTCCAACAAAGTTAGGGTAGAAGCTCGGCTTTTAATGGATAAGGGCGAGTTAGTTCCGGATGAAGTTGTTGATTGAATGATTCGAGAACCAAGTTGGAGCAGGAATAAGGATGTGATCGGCTTTATTTTTTGATGGATTTCCAAGAACAACTGAAGCAAGCTAAAGCATTGGATGCAGTCCTAGCGGAATATAATACCTCAATTACAGCGATTATGTTATCGTTGGAAGGTAGACGACGATGAATTAGTAGCACGTTATTTGTTCAAAGAGGTAAAGGATTCCAGGTAGAGTTGATGATAAGAACGAGGTCGGTGATTTTAACGCGAATTGTTTACTATTCAATAAGATCACCTCTCCTTTAAAAGTGTTTACGAACAAGGTAAATACAACGTGAATTGACGGAGTGGTAAGCGAATGGACGAAGTCCTTCAACGACTTTCAGAAATTAAATAAAAAAAGAGGAAGTTAATAATTAATTCCCTCTTTTTTTTATAACCCTTACGCCAATTACAAGGATATTCCATCTACTTGATCTCCTCCATTGCCTTCCAATCAATTATATTCTTTCAAATAATTTTGCCTGATTCTCGCAATTGGTAAATGTTTGATAGCTTGAATGAGATGTATAGATATTCTTACTCATTAAACGTTTTTCCCTAAGGTCCACGCAAACTGATCTACATAACCATCACTTAAAAGGTAAAAATAAATCTCCATCGTTAAATTGGCAGTCTATACGTTTTGATATTTTTTTTCCACTGTGATTCTCGATCTCTCCATTGAACTTTTTGAAGTTGTAGACTGTGTAATTGCATGTGTTGGTGCAAACATACATTGGCGGTATTTGCTCTGAAATATTCCTAATTTTTTTTAAAGTTTTGAAAATCGATCACACAGATTCCAGTTCCATTCCAAATCCGTAGAATTTTCAATGATTTAGAACGCTTGTTTGGATTGATTACTCATTGTTACTTGTTTATCTAATTCTTTTAATATTATGGAGGGTTCTTAATATTTTCGATCATTGAATATGTAAATGTCAGAGCGGTGTATCCCAATTAATTGACATAAATGCATCCCGAACACAGCCCTGGTGCAATCCACTGCTGCTATTAAACTGCCTTATGGCCATTTGGTGTAAGACCAATAAACATCAGCCACTTTACGATGTCCCTTTGGGTGATAGTAAATAAATGAATCTGGAAAGTTTTGTCGGATATAGCTCTGAGTAGGCAGAATTGAGGCTTGAGAATTCTGTTTTGCATATTGAATACTTCTTTTTACTCTCTAAATTCTGAACTTCTACAATTCTTTTCTTTTTCAGCTGAAAAGTTTCTTTCATGACCCAATTCTTCTAAGTTGTTATTTAGGCAATTAGGCTTTCATTTGGCATTGTCGAGATCACGTCAAGCCCTTGCTTTTAAGTTGGTTCAGCCCACTTTTTTGCAGTGATATCCTCTGATTATAACTTGGTAATATAATAATCATTTTGAAACTTCATCAAATATTTTAACGAGTACTTCGTAAAAGCAGCAATCACTTTCCACTTTTTTGCTTCTTTAACTTACTTCAAAATCTTTAATACTTGATGTTTTCTGAATTTCAAGAATAGCGTTTGTCTCTGCTGTGATCAAATAGATAAATCATGGAGCACTATATGATCTAATCTTCACTTTTTCAATTTCAAGATATTTAACCTGATGGATTAATCGTAATAGAAATCTCCCATTCAAGAGGTCATATAAATGGCATCAATAGAATGAAAAAAGAAAGTTTCCTTATAACCTGCTTCACTTCTTCTGCAGGTTTTACCATCAGTTTTTTTTCTTCAATAGAATATTGTATTGAACGATCAATAATAGTCCATCCAAAAAATTTCCTTTAACAAACAGTCTTGAGGCAGGCATTTTTTACTGGCATTGATACCACATGATTTCATCATTTATTCCAGTCAGTACAAGAAGGGAAGTGTCAGGAATTGTTCTTGAAAGAGCTTTAATGTAATTAAAAATCCAAAACTATTCAGGCAGGGGTAAGACAATAAGGAACGCAATCTCGAATTTATCTCAATTCAAAGCACTTTTTTGCTTTCTAGTCGCGTGCTTTTGTGATAAAGCGAAGTGCTGTCCGTTGCCTGATTACTATCATGTTTCACTTAAAAAGAATGCAACTCATCTTCACTGTCAAGCAACTATTAAGATATTTCAAGGTTAAAGTAGTTTTTATTTGATTTAAATTGGGTTACTGTAGATTTGTTCTAAAATTTAATTTTCAATTTAAATCAGGAAAAACTAAAAATAGACGAGATCTATTATTTTCACCTATCACCCCTAATTCCTATACTAAAAAGTTTAAAAAATTTGCGGTTAAATTGTAAGTAGATGTCTGAGAATAACTTTGTAGATTAACGTTAAAATTGGCTTTCAAATCAGGCAAGGGTGGGAAGAAGGGTCCCGACTCACTTTGTTATAGAGCATCGATTGACTGCTAAAGCGGTGGGCCCTGATGGAGGAAATTGGTGGTTCGTGGTGGTCACATATTGTTAAGAGAAAATTCATCTCAGTTGTGGGACTTTGCCTGCATTTAAAATTATAAAAACACATCAAGCGGCGAAGTGAATGGTGAAGGCGAGGCGCAATAAATAGAAGCGTGGCTGATGGTAATGATGAAGTAAGTGAATGTGCCCATTCGGCAACCATTGCAAGAGATGCAGAAACTGGTGAAGTCGAATTCTGAAAATACTGAAGATGGCCAGACCGTAAGTTTTTTCCTAAAGGAGCGTAAAGAGGACACATTGGAAATCAAGTTTTAAGTCGTCACTAATCAAGTCTCCACGATACGCCCAGCCGGTGAAGAAAGGATGAGAATTTGGAAGATTCTGAATAAAAGTGTTGGCTGAATGTTTGTTTGGTAGGGTTTGCCAAATGGCTGGATAAATCAACTTACTTTCAGTGATTACTGGCTGCAGAAACCTGAAATGCAACTACCCTTTACTACTTTGGTTCCCAATCTAGGATTGTACCTTAATAGAGATATTATAAATCTTTTATAATGCAGATATTCCCCGGATAATCGAAGGTGCTCATACGGCAAAGGAATTGACTGCGCTTCTTAAGACATACGCAAGAAAATAGTTTGTTATTATATTTTAAATTCCGCAGACAGTGAAGATATTGCTAAGAGAAAATGAAATTTTAAATTAAACGAATTAAAACAATACAACCCAGAAATTGTTAGATAAGAAAAGAATTCTTAGCCATTTCTAAATCAGATATGTTAGACGATGAATGAAAGAGGAAATTAAATCCTCTCAATTCACCCTGTTTAGATTCGTTGTTTATTTTCTCAGTCGCTCAGCAAAGGTCTAGTTAACTAAAAGATTTATTTGGTGGAAAATCTAACTTTAAAGGATTAATATTATTGATCATTAATAGCGATTTGATAAATCTAATTTTTTTTAGAGTTGAATGGATGGGGGCCTTCCTTATCTGGATGCATTTATGGTGTTTGTTTCTGGTAAGCTTAGAATGGATTCCATTGATGCCTGTTCTTAGCCTTTATTTTGTTTTCAAGCCAATACAAACCAGAAAGGGGTTTTATATCCTAATTCTTTTGTTTATAACATGTTAAATTGGTCAGCTTCTGATCAAATTTCTGTGAATTTGTTAAGAATGTTTTTGAACGATTCAGACCCCATGTCATGACCGCTTCGTTTGGAAGGCATTAAGTGCGCATTTGTTCAATGATAATTGTGGTGGAAAGTTTTGGATTTGTTTTTCTCTCATGCACAAATACATTTGCTTTAGCCACTTTTATTGGATTGATTCTAAAAAGTAATAAGTGCTTGGTTGCTCGTATTGGTTTTGGGGCCTCTATCAGTGTCCTTAATAGTCGGATATATTTTTGGTGTTCATTTTTCCTTTAGGAAATGATTTTTTGTGTGCATTGTTAGGAGTCGCAAATGCCTTTTTGATCAGAGCATTATTCGCGTTGTTGTGGATCGCAACTTTAACTTTTGGGATTTAATTCATAAAATACATGGAATTATTTACTTGTTTTTTATTTGGTGGTAGGATTTGGGAGTGTTCTTCGCTAATGGATTTCCATGCTGCTTAAGAATTCTATCTATACAATTACCTGTAGCTACGATAGTCACGAATTTGATTAGTTGTATTCTATTGGCTTTGTTGGTTTTTTTATTTCCTTCAAAGTGGCCCAGTAAATTCCTATTACCGCCCAATTTGTATTATTGGTTTTCCTCGCCCTTGGGTGGAATTTAGCCTTTTTTCTACTTTAGTTTTCGAAACTTTTGAATTGATAAGAGAGTGGTAATTATTTATTTCCAAGTTTTAATTGTGCTGATTAGTGTCGGATTTGATAGGAAATTTTGGCCTTATTGCAAAAAAAGTATATATAAACATAAAAACTCTCACGGTAATGAGGAGTTTTTCGGCACTATATCAGAAAGTTTTAACCAATATTATTTCAAGATGTGGTTGTTTAGTTGATGCCAGTAGATCTATTAGTGTTGGGTTTAGTTCCCTGTTCTTAGTAAAAACATAGCTAATTGCCATTCTTTGTTTCGATTTAAGTTTTTCTTGTAAAGGAAATAACCACCCCTTTTGAAGGAGGTGTAGGATTGACTATTCAAGGTAATTTTTCTTTCGTAGAAGCCGATCAATTTGATTGAAATTGATTCTGGCAAAATGTTAAATTATGTAGGTTTATGTTTCGCCGAATTTAATTTGATTAAAAAAGGCCAGTTTCAAATAATTCTTCAATTCTTATTATCTAAATAAGTGAGCTGAATACCACACATCGCAATAATGTTATTCATGTAAAATTGTTCAGCACAAGCTGGTATTGGAATTTCTCAAATTGTACTGCAGTTGCAGAAATGTATTCTTGATTTCCCACTAATTGTTGGAATGCGTATTTACTTCAGTTACCAAATGTGGCTTATTTGTAAAACTGCTAGTGTGATTATAAGCCGTGTCTGTATATAACATTCTTATTGTAGGTAAAAATAGTTTTTTAAATTCCAATAAAGTTCGTTTCTACTTGATTTTTATACCACAGTACGACGTTCGTCTAACATACTCTCCAATTTTTGCATTTAATGCCATAAATACAGTTAAGCGCCCGTTCATTTGATTGTTTTGAATGTTTGTAATGGCTTCTATATATTTTATAGTACTCTTCGTATTTTGAACTAACTTCTATTTAGTATGGGTCAGTTTTTTTTCATACCAAATTAAATTGAAGCTGGCGTAATAAATCCTAAATTATTTTTATTTAATCATTAAAAGTGAATGTAGAATTAAGTTTTGTACTTCTTCGGCAGTTAAAATTACTCCGACGAGATAGCATAAGTAGGATACCTATTAAAAGGCTAAACTTTATGTCGTAGTAATCTATTTCATCGTACAGTGCAGTAGTTTTCTTTTTAAAATTCGCTGCAATTCAGATATAAAATAAGCGTTTATTTGAAGTGATTCTGCATTGTTTTTCATCACTGATAAAAGTGATTTTCTATACAGCTCAATATTCCTGAAAGTAAGAGATGTTTTAGAATTCCTCAAAAGCCTAACTACCAAGGAGTTGTAGTCTTCTGTGTTTCAAATTGTCGTACAAGGTCTCTAATTTTTATATCATGCTTCCTAATTTTGGGCGGTTGTTTTATTACCCTACTGATGTAAATTTACATCAGAAGTATCTGGCAAAAAAGGACAATTTTTCTAATTCCATGCACATGAGAAAGTTGTGTATTATCAATAAGATAAAACTCGAATTAATGATGTTGATTGTTTATATATGCAGATTTTATTTTTCATGACAATATATAAAAAGAGAGATTGTATTTTTTTAATTAGCAGACTAAAAAATGAATAATTTAAATTAGTTCTCCTACTATGGAAAATTCCCATCAGCCAACCCTACCATCAAGGTTGATTCGCATCAGCTGCGTTCTTTGAATTTGAGCTTGATTAATTTCAGTGTTTAATTGTGCTTCGAGTAGTCTGCAAAAATCAAGCCAGGAGAAGGCCATAACCTAAAAGGGAAATGAAGTACGTAATCAGATTGATCATTTTTTTAAGAGTTTAGTTGTTGTTTTTTTGTTTGAATTAAGATTTATCGATAAACAATCTTATTATGGAAAATTCCCGTCACCGACCTCTGCCATCAGGTGATTCATCCAGCTGGTTCTATGAATTTGAGCTTTGATTATTTCGTGTTTTAATTGTGCTTCAGAGTAGTCTGCATAATCGGGCAGGAGAAAACCGTAGCCTAAAAGTGAAAATATAGGATTGTAAAATAAGATTGATCATGTTTTTTACAGAGTTTAAGTTGTTGTTTTTTAATGTTAAATGAAGTTGTATTAACAATCCTATTATGGAAATTCCCCAGTCACTCACTTACCATCAGGTGATTCATCGTTGGGTTGTTGGTTTTCGGGGCATTTGATTATTTCAGTGTTTAATTGTGCTCAGATAGTCTGCAATCAGCAGGAGAAGCCACTAACCTAAAAAGCGAAATAAGATTGTGATAAGATTGATCATTTTTATAAGAGTTAGTTTTGGTAATATAAATTAAAGATAAAGTGTAAGAACAATTTCTACTATGGGATTCCCAGTCGCCCCGCCTCTGCCAATCATGGAGATTCATCCCATTGCTAACTTGTGGTTTGAGTTTGGTTAATTTCAGTGTTTTCCATTGTGCTTCAGAGTAGTCGTAAAATCAGCGAGGTAGAACCCGCAGCCTAAAAGCGAAAGATAACAGGATTGTGATCAAGATTTGATCATTTTTTTAATGAGTTTTAAGGTGAGTGTTATATTTTTTCGTTGGTCCAAAGTTGGCAACAAAAAGAAAAAGGAGTTTTAATGGACATTTTGTACAATCGAGCGTATGAAATGTGTTAATTTTTTGAGTAATTTATTTTTGTAGACTTATATTAAGAGTAATATTGCTACTGATATATAATTGCAGATTAAACATGAAAAGCTGAAGATGAATTAATTAATTACAAAAGCTAAGTAAAACAAAAGCTAACTACAGCTGAAATTGAGATAATAAAAAAGTTGACAATCGTTCTCAGATCAAACTTAATACTGCCTGGCCAATAAGCCAAAAAATTACTCTTTTTTATCCCTGAATAAACAAGAATTAAATATTACGATACAAAAGCGGTTAATTTTCTAAAAAATCAACAATGGTTTCTTTCATCGAATAAATTTATAAATTAAAGAAAAGATTCTTGAAGCTTAATTCTTTTGATGTAAATATAGATCGTGGGGAATGCAACTAATTCGGCTTTTAAATATAAACTAAAGCTAAAGAAAATGCTAGTTCTGCATTTATATTGCATTCTCGTGGAATGGTTTTGATATTGCATTAGATATTTATGCTGACGTTATTAAAGCCAGCAAAGGTAACTGAATTATACGATGATTGTGTTGGAATTCACTATATGTACAGAACAAGGTTTAATTGGTTGACTAAAGGAATTGAAGGAGTATGAACGATTATCAAAAAAAATATATTAGTTTTTGAAGAGTGTGAATTGCTTGTATAATGGCAAGAGATTGGTATCGTCGTTTTATGCAGAGGTCCGATTTAAAGGATTTGAAGGTAAGGCTACATTTTACTCGATGAAAAAATACATTAATCAACTTCAAATCCGAATAACGCAAAGGACACGTTCTGCAAATATTTATATGTATCAACTACTTCTTCAAATGGAGTTGTTTCAGCAATTGAAAAATTTCGAAAAAAAAGTAGATATGGTAGGAAAGAATTTGTTATTTTGTGAAAAAGATCAGAAGCATTGTATGGTAAAAATACGAATTGGATGATTTATTTAACAATTAAGGCTGAATAAATGAAGAACATAATGATTTTATTGAGTTGATGGAATTCATTGTAAGGAATGTTTTAGAGTAATTTTGTTAATCAAAACCTTATAATTATTATATCTGTTAAGAATTGGAGATTGAGCGCTTCATTTTTTAGGGAGAACTGAAAATTGTAGACAACAATTTTAGACTATCTTGCACAGGAGTTACAATGATTTTGATTATAGGAAGAACAAACTTCGATTTTTAATTTTAGGAATAGTTATTTTCGTAGAAGAGAATACAGGAAAGCTAAAATTGATTTAATCGATACCAAAGAAATTCGAGTGAAAGATAAGGAAGGCAACAATGTTGGATTAGAATTAAATGGCGGATTATGTGTTGACATAGAGATAGAAAAAATTCCAGTTTTAATTAATTACGATATAGAAATTTAAGAAAGTAATATTGTCAGAAAACTAGTCAAACGAAAAAGACATTAGAGTAAGAGATAGTTTAAAAACTTAAATCGTTATTGCTTAGAGATGAATTCAGTTCGATTTTAATAAAAACATAAAAAAAAGAAATCAATTATATTCAGGATTTGGCTTCATTGGATGAAATTTTCATCGATGGAAAATTGTTCTCCCTGGAGTAGTTATTTACCATCAATGGTTTCTTTCAAAAGTGAAATAAAGTAGAAAGATGTCGCTAACTTTGAACCTTACAAGCACAGTAGCGACTTTAGGAAAGAGGCGAAGGAACTTGAGCAAAGAAATAGAGAGGAAATTGTAAAGTAATACATTGAAAATGAGTTATATTTTTAAATTGCCGATAGTGGTTCAACAACCGACTGGAGATTTATAGATACACAAGTCCTGGTGAAATAAAACAGTAGTGACAAAGGGGTGAATCCTTTCATCATACCTTCCAAGTATTAAAGAGGAACTTCAAAGCCTAATTTGATTCCACAATTTAACTCTTGGTGTTAGTCATATTTATTTTTATGGTGCAGGATGTTCCTCTGCCTTAAAAAGGAAGAACTTAAGACAATTTTTAGAAGTATTTGGGATATTTTTTATAGAAATTAATCCATGACTTATTGGCTGCAGCTAAAGATCAACGCTTGAATAGAGTCTACTGTGAGATGATTGCTATTCTTAGGAACTGTAGCAGTGTTGGTTTTAATGATGGAAGTTGATATGTATAAAATGCCATTGCCTTCACTAGGGTAATGTGTTAGGAGATGAGGGTGGGGGAGTAAGTATTGGGTAAGCAGATTTCTAAATCTTATTTC
>Ga0163217_1094288_pt1 | contig 20272 bp, 7 predicted proteins | sample SynspAceP_FD_185933 | JGI IMG/M metagenome (GOLD analysis project Ga0163217, IMG submission 185933) | Saline lake microbial communities from Ace Lake in Antarctica - Synechococcus sp. Ace-P (PacBio error correction) | ecosystem: Environmental > Aquatic > Non-marine Saline and Alkaline > Saline ...
TTTGGGGAAAAAAGAGGAAAGGGGGAATAATGGGGAAAAAAAATTAAAGAAAAAATGTTTTGGAAAGGAAATTAAAGAGAAACCAGCCTTATAATGTTGGGAAGGTCCCCTTTAATTTTATGGACCTCAAATGAAAAAAAAAATTTCCCCTTAATACAACCCCAGAACCTTTTAAGAAAAAAATCTTTTTTCCAAACATTAAGTAAGTCGATTCCAAAAAATGAAATTGTCCTGGGGTTTTTCAAAAAACCATAAGATGAGAAATTTAGTAAAGACCCAAAAATTGGGGAAGTTTTTGCCCTTTCCCACAACCTTTTATTTTTTTTTTAAAAAAATTACAATCGAACCTCAGAAAGATAAAAGCGATTCCCTCCTACAAAAACATATCGCCTGCCAAAAGGAAAGGCATGGCCTTTAAAAAATTTTGGGGGTGTCCCCAAAATATTTCGGGATGATTTTCGGTGAAGACACTTATGGAGAAAAATGGGTCAAGGAATTGGCTCAGCTTGGCGAAAGAAAAAAAACCAAGAAAACAAAAAGCCCCTGGTGGTGCCGGGCAAAAAATTGGAGCTTTATAGAAATTGGATCAAATCAAAAAAAATTGCTGGAACAACAAATATAATCAAAGGAATTGACTAAAACATACGTTTTCAAGATAAATCCACCGGTCGTGGAAGTAATTCCAAGGAAAATGATGTTTTTGAATTTGTTTAAAAAACCTCAATAATATGAAATTATTTCAATATTTTTGAGCGAGATCGTAAATGTTTGTAATGTACTCACTGGGCAGAGTTTGGCAAAGACGAATATAAAAGAAACGAAGAAGAAAAAAAGAAAGGCTCAGGAATGAACAATAGGATTTCTTAATGGAAGAAGATGAAAGGAATCTACCAGAAATGGTACGCAAAACCGATGATGATCGACACAGACAAGGACAATAACACAGAAACAGAAAAATTACTCGCCCGAGCGCTAAAAATAATATGAACAGGAAATAGAATGGAGAAAAGACGAGAAGTAGACTGCTCAGAGGTTTGGCAGTTGGGATTGATTATTTCCCTCTTCGCTCATGAATTAAAAGGGTTTTGCGAAACCGGAGATTTGACTCCAAGAACAGATTTTCTGGTTACTGAATTAAAAAAAATATATCAAACAAGAGGATTAAATCATCAATAAACAAGACAATCCTTTTTATATGAATTCAATTAATCAAGGTGAGACTTAAAAGTAAAAACATTGGCCCTGGAGTAACTCTTTTAAATAACTTTGAAAGAGATAAAAAAGAACAAGAATCTAATGTGAATGTGGGAGATATTTTGAAAGATTTGAAACCACATGAGCAATGCCTTAAAACAAAGAAGAGTGAAAGTGAAGCTCAAAGCCTCCTAAAGACTCATCAAACATAAATTCCTGCATTGGAAGTTTGAATTTAGATGCTTATTTTCCATAAATCTGATTATCCAATTCTCTTTCGCTTTTAAGGAGAAAAAAGGTAATTAATTCAAGGGAGGTACCAATTGATTGGAAAGTTTAGACGAATCCGTTGAAAATTATTTTTAGTGGATAACGGTTTGTGATTGGGCACCAAGAATACAAAACCTAGACCCGGAAAAGAATAATTTGAATTCAACGAGTCCTCAAAAAAGAGATAGGAAAGAATAATTTGGAACTGGAATGGATTATAACATTGTGAATCTTGTTATTCAAGATTACATTGGAGCAAAATTAAAAATTATAAAGCATCTTTCGCGATGGGTTTTTCTATTGGGAATACGTTTACCAAAAGAAGGGATAAATATTTGTTATGTATAAAAATTGGTTTGTAGATGAAGACGAAGGACAAAAGAAACTCTTTCTACCAGATTAAAAGATGATTTTGAAAGTTGCTCTATTGGAGGATAAATGGAACGAAACTGAAGGTGAATTTTCGGGAAGAATTATTAATTCAATCAGGCCTGAGATAGTCTGAGTTTTGGACTTCGGTTTGAAGATGAAACAGGGTAGTGCACCCTTTCAAAAACGCAAAGAATCATTTAGTTCGAAATTGTAAAACCAGGATAGAATATTTAGAATTAACCCACTCGGTTTTGTGTACATGACATCACATGAAACTGATTGCAGTCCTGGATCATATGACAAATGCCAATTTGGTGAATGGTAAAGAAGAAATGTTAGGGTAAAAGTGGAAGATTTTTCAAAAAAACAGAAACTGAACAAAAATTGCCAGCAGTTTAAGTCGAATTTCTGAAGCAGAGAATGAGGTTAGCAAAGCTTGAGGAGAGAGGATGCAGATGGACTTTTGAGCCAGATGAGGGAGAGCAAATACCGGTAGACAATTAATAATTAGTTTTTAGACAATACGTGCAGCGAAAGGCATAATTCCCAAGAAAAAAACAAAATTTAGTAATTCTGAGGAATACCAATAAAAGGGCTGGAATGAATTAATTAAGTAAAACAGAGGAGATGTTGAACAAAATACCCAACAAAATAAATAATGCACCCTTCTTCAGACGAAACAAACACCTATCCGGAGAGCAAACCGTGCAGAGCCAGCATTACACGCACCTACTTTAAAAACCCTTAGAGAAGATTTAAGGAGCGGTGCGGGTATTGTGATGATTCAGAATACGCTAAGGATAAGAATCCCTATACGATTGACCACTTTGTGCCGCAAAACCCAAGTGGCTTTGCACATACCTATTAAGTCAAATTATTACTACAACTTGGTGTATGCTTGTCGTTTACTGTACTCAGCCTAACAAAATAATGGCCTTCGTTGGACGCAAACGATCCACCCACCAACAATGGTAAAGAAGGTTTTATTGACCCAATTGAGGAGGATTACAACAAAAACTTAATAAAAGGGTCGAAAAACTCGGCAAAATTACTCCTCGGATGAACACAAATGATTGGCAATACACATAAATTGACTGAATTAAAATATGGCTTTCCGATTCATGAAAGGATGTGGAAATATAGAGAAATTAACAAACTGAATAACTTGTTGAGAACAAGATAACAAAGTTGAAGATGGAGAACTTAAAACTCAATTGAGCAATTGCCATTACAATTACTTAAATCTTTGGAAGAAAATTCAAGAAAGCATTTTTTGTTGAAAATGAATAAGGAGAATTCAAATATCTAAGCATCTCACTTCTCCCAGCAAGCCATTTGCTGTCGATTGCATTATGTATCATCATTTGCAAGTAACAACAAATCAAATATTAAAAACAACAATCCTACTTTAAACAAATACTCATACCAGAAAACAGATGTTGGAAGAATATAAGAAAGCAACTGAATTTCTAAATGTGCTGGATAAGTCCAACATTCAAATTGGTATTTGAAGAATTGGGGTTGAGCTTTGTCGATTTTGTTTATTTTCGCCTTCAGACAAAAGTGTAAATGGGTGCGTTTATACACCTAAGAAGATCAGATGAATTGGTGGATGTTGCCCATGCTCTGTCCAAATTGATAAAGTAGATGCGAACATTAAGATTTGTGACCCAGCGTGTGGCTTTGTGTTGGATCCTGCTTACAGCAGCCAAAGAGAATAAAAGAAAACTTACCAGGCTTACAAACAGAGAAAATATTTAAGCATAATTTATGTTGGTTTGGATATTCAAGAGATTCAATGTTCGAAATCACAATTGCGCTCCTCTGTTTGGGCGATCAATGAAGGGGAAATTTGAGAAGAGTTTAAATTCAATCTAACTTCAGGGGAAATGCTTTGGATTTGATTGGACATCGTCAATATTAAAGCTTTTGAGGGATTTTAACTTGGATAGTTGGCAATCCGCCTACTGTGTGCTCCAGAAATATTGAATGAAGAAATCGAAAAAACATCTCGATAAGTGGTCTGTTTGCAACTCAGGTCATCTGAATTTATACTATTCCAATTTTTTTCAAATTGGAATGGAGTCACTTTCCGAACAATGGTTGTTCTGGTATATCAATGAATACTTTTTTCAAAAGCGTAAATGGTCCGAGCTCTCCGATATTATTTCAATTCGGAACAAATCAACCTAAATATCATTGACTTTGGAAGCGCACAATCTTTCAGTCAAAATCACTTTTATACGTGTATTTGCAATCATTCAGAAAACAAAGAAGTGATTCAGTCAAATTACATAAAATAAAAAACGCAATTCTCAACTTAAATGGAAACAACGAATAAATTTTGATCACAATTGCTATGAAACCTAATCCTTCGACTGGCTGGAATCTTCAAAGTTGTTACATTGTAAAATAAATTTAGAATCATACAGGCACACCCTGTAAACTAATTCAAACTCGAACGGAAATAGCAACCCTAAAACACGGAATTTACATTTTTCGACCCAATAGACGAAGATGGCATTATTACCTAAAGAATGGGAAAGTAAAATCCTATTCGAAAAAGGAATCTGCCGAGATATTGTTAATACACACCTAAATTGACGCGTATTGAATGAGTAAATTCACTGAAAAGAAAAGTGATTTTTTCATATCTCTTTTAAAAACAAGAAAGCGGAACTCCTACCTGATCTGGACTTCAACAATTTGCTTTCCCGAAAGCATATCAAGTAACCTAAAATCGAAACGAAACATTCTTGATTTCAAGAGATAAAGGGAAAGGGCAGATTATGAAACAATGGTTGCGTTTCGGACGCAAACCAAAGTCTCCGAAAAAACTAAAATACAAGTTGTTTTTTTCCCACACATAACCGCCGGGAAATTCCAACTACGTTTGAATTCCTAATGAAACACCTTCTTTTTTTAAATGGTAATCGGGCAAGCGATAGTCAGGATGAGTCGGAACTTAGGTTTTTGGAGAAAAAATTGAGTTCAAGACTATTTTGTTTTACATCACGAATTCAAGTAAGCCATACGGTTCAGAGGATACTTTTTTTCGTTTGAGAGCCGTAAATTAATATCAAGAACTTTGGGATTTATGACTTTTTTCAGACAAGAGTAACGATACATTGTAAAATGAGAAAGATCTGAAAGGATTAGATAGATTTCTGGAGTCCAAATATGAAGTGATTTATAAGGTTAACAAATGCAAACACAAATTTGCACATGTCGTACTCGTTCCCCTCTGCGTGCGCCAAAGAGCAAAAGCCAAGCACAAACAAATTTACTTACAAGTATTAATTAACAGAAAAGAAAATAAAACTTCGCCCCCGCTCGAAAAAAATGCACGAAGTTCACAACAAAACCTAAGAAAACAATGCCCTTCGGGACACTTTCTAGCCCTGAGCGTTAGTGGGCAAGTTTAACCCGACAAACAAAACAGACAATGTTTTTCGACAAAAAGGATTAAAATAAAAGGAAACGAACATTCTATCAAGTAATTCGGACCTATTTGAGCAAAAAAACCGAAGAGTAATTTGGGCGTATTAAATTTTGACAATCCTAACCGACAATAAAGTTTTTGAAAACAAGACTCTTCTAAAAACTTCAATTTGAAAACACTAACACCAATTCTAATCTAACAGTCAATACTTACATATTTCAGTTTAGACTTTTAGAGAATGATGGATTATTGACGGAAATTATTTCCAAACAACAAACAAGCATCCGAATTGGGGGCAGTACAGCGATTATGAAGCCATAAGACTTCAAAACATTTTTCCTGACAACTGCCGACCCCAAGTACAAAGTATAGTGCAAATGAAAGAGTCTTTTGAAAGAGGACTTCATTATTCAGACAGTAACTCCAGCAAAAGTTCGTGTAATTTGTATCTGCGACAATTGGCGACGCAAAGTTTTACTGTTTCACATTTCATGCAGGGTTTCAGAAAGACAATATTTCTATTCGGCCTGACACAAAAAACTTTAATTGTTCCTTATGATGCATATTATAAAATATACCGACACAACTACAAAAAGGAGCATTGACGAAAAAAACAATTGCGAGTAAAGCGAACTTAATGAAAGTGACATAATGGAACTGGAAAACTATCGTTATTATAATTCATTTCGTTGCCTCATTGTCTGAACCATATATAACTTTCAAGCTAACAAGGAAATTAGACCGACAGAATATTAAAATGGATTGAATATATATCACGACACATTTATAACAATTGAAAAAAGTTGAAAACAAAACGAAAAGAAAACCACCACTAACAACAATTTGTACAAAAAAATGGCTAACTCTACTTAAAACAAAATCTACAAATATTAAGGGTTTAATGCAAGCTGACAGAGGTAACTGCTTTAAATGCATTTCCGTACAAACTTGCAAAAACGTTAGATTGCATTAAGGACTCGTAAATCAGAAAAAAAATTTACAAAATAAAAGAATATTAAGCATTGTAGTAATAAAGCCTACTTGTAATGGGTTTTGTTCTTGTGATCAGAACGAAGAATCATTCTAAAAACATTAGATAATTTGAACTCACGAAGAAAATGAACATTGGAATTGACCTTCTCACTAATAATTCAAGCATTTTTAGAGACAGAATTTCCTGATTTATCCGTGGAAAGTATTCCCAAGAATATACAGATGGCAATACTTTCGTTCAAGAAGAAAACAAGGAAAGTGTCCTTCGATGGACCTTTAAGCAACGGAGGCTATGGAAATATAGGAACGAAATTATAGACTACTTCGAAAGGAACGGTAAATCAACAAGTAAGACAGGCAAGTTCAGACAAGCCAAATTTTTTCGACAAACCATTAAATTAACAACTTGAAAACATTCGCAGACCTTGATAGCGGCAATACCGACTTGTTCTGGAATAGCTCTTCTTCCATTTTAAAAGAACGAACTTCAAAACCAAACTTCTTGAATTCAATCAAAGGAAGGGAAGGAATCACCAGATAAAGGCGAGAGAGAGTTTTGCTCTGTAAACAATACTTATGAAAATCAATGCCTGGAATAACGACAACAGGGTTTTATGTTGTGGTGCTTTACGTTTCAGACGACAAAAACATGGTTGAACAACTAAACATAACCAACTATCAAAACGACAGTTTGAAAATTTACAGGTTATGACTATCGAGCACCACCAATTAAAAAATGGCAATCTAACCCGTGTTAAAAATGCATTAAAACGCATTTTACACTAACCGTTAGTGAAAACCATTTGAAGACCGCAATCACAAAACATAATACCTTATTTTTGACAAGCATTTTTGTGATTGCAATATGGACCTGAATACTTTGGATTGGACAATTATGCTTGGTTTCCCAAAGGCAACGATTTGTTAATTCTTGAAATGCATTAGCTCCATTTCTATTACAAGGCAATTTTTTGGTTAAGTTGTGGCTAACTTGATTGTTTTTAGCATTAAAGACAATTAAGAAAAGAAAAATTTCATAGCAACAAATAATTTCTACAATTCAGCAAATTCTGATTTATTTTCATTGTCGGACAATTTGGTCGATAAAAAATGCGCATTTCATTATTATTCAGTTTTTTCAATAGTCAATCCGTGACGGAACAATATTTAAAACACCAATGTAATCAGCAGGTTATCATATGGCCCCATTTTGACAGAAATATGGGGACAAAAAATGAAATTATAGAAGATATGCAATCGTTGGATTGAAAAAATAACAGTAAAATAAACCAGCGACACTAACACTTTGGCCAAAATTCCTATTTGACCAAAAGCGAATTAGATATTTTTTAGAAGCAGAGCGCATATCAAACTTTAACTACAATTCAAACAGAAGAAACTAGAAGAATATTAGAATGATTTTAAAATCCCAAGCAACCGGCTCAATGACATAAAGTAATTTGAACTGTGAGAATACTTTATAAAGAAACAAATAAATGAGGGTCAAGAAGCGGCAAGCCCCACTAACAAGCGTTTAGCAAAAAAAGCGGGTTCAGAGATTGAATGAAAAGTTCGTCTCGTATGCAATTTTTAGTGTGTTGACAGTTTAGTGATCGAAATCCGCTCTTTGCCAAGCGCCAAACGTTGTGCTAATTACCACAATGAGAAATACCTACTAATCTCATAGTTTGTTGCAGCCAATTGTCAACTTTTACGGACAGGAGAACCTAAATGGAACTGTCCCCGCAGCAATGGATAAAAAACGCATTGGGGGAAGGAACAGGAAGTGTTAGGATCAGATTCTTGAATTCGGTAAAACTTTTTAAATCAAAAGCCTATATCACTTCAGAAGGTGACTATGAAGAAAATGAACCTTACCTCAACATTACCAAAATATAACCTCGATGAAGATATTAGGGTCTGAATTCCTTACTATTATTGAAGTAATATGCAAATTCTTTTTTTAAATGGTAAGAGATGATGATTACACTAATTCATGAAAGAATATCTCTGGTTACATAACGAACACACCGCAATTAAGAATTACAACTCCTTCGTGCATCAACATAAACCTTTTTGGATCAAATATTTATATGGAAGAGGCTCAGGAAGATGGTTGTTCTCAAACAAATTTCAAGAGTGGATTCGGGTAAAGTTAACGTTGGTGTTAGAATTTGTCAAATATTCAAATGACACTTTCAATTTGAAGGTATAATGGATGGATTGAGACTGAAAACATTCAGGAATTGGTGGTAATCTATTTGTACGAAATCATCAATGACTTTTATTAAGAAATCCGACTTGTTGATACATCTTGGAATAAATTAGAGGGTGAACTCCATAATTCTTTGGCCAAGGAAAGACATAACTATCATATATTTCTTATGAACCCAACTAGAAATCAGATGAAATTTAATGATCGAGGATTACTTTCCTGAAATGATGAATGTTATTCCTTTTCAACCTAGCAATGATTCACTATTCCTTCAGGTCTCGCAGTGACTGATAAGAAGGTCAAAAACGTTCGGAACTGATAAAAGACTAATCGTAATACCCTCAGAACGAAAAATAACTAGGCACAGACACACTAAAAATCCAAGGCTAATGAGCTACTTGGCAAAGAGTATTGTTGAATCAGATACTTTTAAAGAAATTAACAACGTTCAGCCTACGGAAATTTAGCTATTCGTTAGCAAAAATTAAAAAACCTATCGATATAACAAAAATACTTACATCCATTAGCTTAATTTTGTCTGCAAATTCAAAATTTTAGGAACAAACTAAACGAAAAATCAATACGCAGAAGATGCCAATTCAATGATAACAATAATAAATGCCTATTAATGATTGTTTGTTTCTGGTTTCGAGTAAGTGAACCTTGGGAATTTGAAAGAGATAAATAATATTCATTGTCAAAAAATGCTGTTTAATAACAAGATTAAGACGAAAAATGGAAAAGCTGAAATCGTCCCTTGAACGGAAATATATACCAAACGGAATTATCCCTAAAAGAGGATTTTTTAATGAAAAAGGACTTAAAGAGTAGTAAGCAAAGCTATGGAAAGTTTGCACAAGTCTGGAGTGCTTTGAAAACGAAGCTGATCCAAAGACCGAATCCAAATTAGAGGAACTAAATAGCATATCAACTTACATTATTGAAAATGGAAGATGGGATAGACAGTTTGACTGTGAAATGGATCTGAAAAAAAATTTCTGTGTGACTGAATTTATGACAAGTAAATAAAAAACTTTGCCAGCACTCAATGTAGCTTTGGAGGGTGATGTGTTAAATGAAATTTTAACGTTTTTAAAAAACTTAGAGGCCAGCCCCGTCAAGAAAGTTCTCCGAAAATCGCCACATAGCCATCTGCAAACCGTATAGCGCACATTAATCCTTCAAAACATACAGCACGTAATTTTCTTTGAGCTACCCATGAAAAAGCATTTAAATCTGTTGATTTACAGCATTTCTGGTCCTATAGTTACAGAGCAGGTCCTGGTCCTTATTTGGTGAAAGCCCTTGCCTATAAAAATAAGTGCGCTGAAACTTCAACATGGTTTTTGGTGGGAACCGCAGCCTAGTGGTTTTTTCAATAGCGGAATGTTTCCTTAGTTGAAAATGGAGGTTAAGCATAGAGCACTACGAAAGAGAAAAAAGAAGACATAGGTTAGCAACCCCTGTCAAAATGCCAAATTGAAATAGGGTGAATAACAAAGGATAAATCCAAAATAATTGAAAGCAATCGGAAAAACAGTAGAAGATATTCTGGTCAATTCTTCATGAGGAAAGATTAGAACGCATTTAAAGAAACTACCCATGAAAACTAATCTTAAAAATCTACCCAAAAAGGATTTGAGGCAGCGATGAAGCTATGGTAGCCTTGGTTAATGTAAGTTCCGCAACACAATTTATCCCTTCCGCTATCAATTGTAAGCCGAGTGAGCCACTCCCATTGTGGGAATTGCCCTGCAAAAACATTCTATAATTTTTTTTACGCACATGGGTATTATGCTGATCCCGATTATTGAATGGTTCGTGAAACAGAATATCCCCCAAGCACAGCAAATCAAAAAACTGGATAATGGGAAAAGCTTTGTCCGATTTAAGAAGCTGGATGAAGATTCCCTTATAAACTCATTGCTGAAATTAAATGAAGAAGATAAGCGTAGAAAAAATTGGATTTCAGATGTATGAGGATAATCTTGTGCGAAATCAAAAAAAATATGTTCTACTATTCAACTTTGCCGATGAAATTACCAGCTCCCCAGTTGGCCTGCCAACAGCTATCCAAACATCAAAATCCATCAACTTTCCCAAAATTTGACCAATTGAAATTATGACAACTTGTTTTTAAATACATAATTTGACCCAGCCAAGTGGTAAGAAGTTTCGAACATTATGGGAAGCCCCCTTTTTTTTTTGGAATCGACTTAAAAATGAATGGGCGGACTACAATCATGGCTATTTTTGCCTCACGAGGGCGCAAAAGTAATGTCGATATGCCTCCTTTTCCTTTCACTCATTGGCCGCCTATGAAAACTTATCGACAACGAAGAATGCAAAATTCATCCAAATGCCAGAACAATCAATATGCGATGGATACCAAATGCAATCTTGAGTTACGAGCGGAAATTTTTCTAAACCAGTAATTTGAAGATTTTCCGAAAAAGCAAATTGGTTTTACTAAACATCGGATTGTCGCGAAAACTATTGCATAATAATGTAAATCCTCAATTGAAACCAATAGCTCTATTTCATAGGTTTTTTGATGTCTGCCTGCTCCCGAAGGCAGGCATGACCTCTACCAAAAGTTAACGATCCGAAGGCTTCCTTATTCAAGGTTTCGGAATTGCCTCCACCTGTAGAATTTAATTCTCCAAGTATTAAATTCATCGATAATCAGCAATCCTCTTTTCATCCGTTGGAACGATCCTCTTTTAGGCTACCTTCGTCCTACAAGATTATTCATTTCGTTATGAAAATACGCCTTGTGCACCCAAAATGAAGCTATTCTACAACACATCATCTTGTGGTAGGGCGGATCAGGAAACGGCATCGACATACTCAACTTGTCCTCCCTAAGCCCTTGAAGAAATTCTCACTAATTCAAAATGGCTTTTGACACTACTAAAAAATCATTGATTTATAAACCAGCCTTAGCAATTAGGGTTCAAAAATGAAAGACATCATAAAATACTCAGTTATAATATAGCTGTATTAAGAGAATATGCCGAAGTCTTGGTTGGCTCTAACTACCCATCGACTAGATTATTTATTGAATGAGAAATTGGGGCCAAACTGAATTCTTGACCAGCTCGAGACCTTATTTAACTACCTCTAAAAATTCTGAAGCCAGGCACTCGACAAATTACTCTACCGCTTAACGATTATATCCGACTAAGGCCAATCCCCTTAATCGTGTGTACAGAATGGGCCTTTGCTCAACTTAAACAGCCTAAAAGCAGAGAAATTGTGATCAGTTTTTCATCTCAGACCGCCCTATTTTGGCAGTTCTGCGGATAAATTCATTGAATCCTAAAAAAACCCAAATCATTATACCTGGCCAACCTGCCGGATTATTTTGATGCGGAAGCATCCGAAATGTTTACGGTTATAAGTTTTTGGATTTGGAAGCAGGTTGACAAATCAGAGCGAGATTCCTGCATTTGAGGGAAGTACCATGTTTATTTCAGAATCTACAGAACTAGCCAATCTAAATCTCAGCCCGCTGCAGATGGCTACGGGATTGGACTTTTTTTTATCAGTTTGATTCCTTCCCTAGGAGTTATTCTAGCAGTAAATGGGAAAGCAAATGAAAGTTACCATCTCAGAGATTCAGCATGGTGAGAAGAAGAGAGACAACGGCAATGACTCCAGCTGATTGTCTTACGGTATTAAACAGTCTAGTAGCAAATTCTCTGTTGATCCCGAAAGAAAGCGATCTGGATCGATAGGCGATTAAAAATAGCTTGTCTGTAGATTCAATTAAAGCTATTAAACCGCGCAATTTTCATGCCATTAGTTTGCTTCTAGCGGACTCTCTATTCAGTATGCGATTATGATGGGTCTGATTCACGATGCCGCAGGAAAACCAATAAAGATAAGCGTCAAGTTAAATCGTCCCTCCCAAGATTGCTATGGTGGATACAAATGACCAGGCAAGACGAGTTGCTGCTTGCTTGCGAAGTCCGAGTGGTGATTTTGGCCTGTTGATGGTGGCAATGATAGGTTCAAAGTATGCGAACGAGTTTTTAGCTCAACCTCGCTAAGGAAGAACTGCTGTCCCCTATAATCATCGCTGAAATCAAACTAACGCTCGAGTTGAAGTTCCAGACACTGCTCAACTTAAAGGCCGGTTTTAAGCAAAGTTGCGTCATACCAACACAGGTGAAATTGCGGTTGATCAGCGTAATCTTATTTAGATCAAAAACTTCTGTCCTAATGTTGCAGATTTTTAGCGTGAAAATGGATCTCTCAACCGTCAGGGCTATTTCTTATGCCAGTGGATCGAAACATCCCAGTGTTGGCGAATGTACTGCGGGCTAAATGTGTGAGCAATAAGGAAGCGGGAAGCATTTAATCGAGAGATAGAATTACATCTACGACTTTGTGATATAGAGGCTACAGCTCTCCAAAGGGACAATATTAGCCAGACAAATGCCTTCGCATGAAATCAGCGATTAAAGATGGCTTACAAAGATATATTCACCGTGAATTCGTCCACTTTCATTCAGGAACTTACAACAGCAAAAATCAAATTTCGTCTCAGAAGAATCTGGCTTCTAGTAAAGGATTTACGGCCTTCCGTTTCTCATTAGATCTTCCTACCAAAGGGAAACTGAGGAGGAGAAGGAAGCCTACAAAAAGGAGTTAAAATCTGAAATTAAATCAAGTTGATATTACCGAAATCCCCAATGAAAGCAGTTCTGGCGTGAGCTATGGGCAGCTAAAGGGATGCTATTGGAATCGATACCTGCTACATCTACCCAGGGGACGAACAAAAGAAGGCGAATAAAAGACCTACAACTCGTCCGTGCATCACTTCGCCCAACATGGACCTTGACTTCATAAAAAGGTCTTTTCTAAAGTTTGTTGGACAAATATTGATTTTAGAGACGCCAACTCCACAATTATCAAAAGTAGAATTTTGGAACAATGACAAAATCCGAATTCAATTGTTTTCTAGACAGATACGAGACAGAAGTGTAGTGGATTTGAATGCTAGGAAGCTAAAAAGTTTTATGGATCTAAAATTAAAGTAAGAAAAGGCAACTTTAAATAGCCGATATATGAAACTGAAAGACACCACAATTTACCAAAGGTTATTAATTGCCGGGTTAATGAATATGTCAGTTTTTGATATTTTTTCAAGAACTATTTTTACAAATTCCACAATCTCGAATTTGATCCCAGCGTCTATGTCGACTTTGGCTGCTTATGATCCATTTGGGGACTAGCTTACAATTTCTGTCTCAAACAAGTTATCGTACCGTAAAATGGCTTGTTGGGGTGTTTTGCATCGAAAAAATTAATTTATGGGCCTAGTCTGGACCAATTGGATGCTCCACAATACTATCTCTATGTATTTTGAGAAAGATAACAATGGCAGGACCTGTTTTATTCGATCAATAATGGGATCAATGATTGGGTGTTTTTCATCTCTTTTCACTGGTTTTTATTCGCCTGTACAAAATTGATAGAAGAGGCTTTTGGGCACTTTAAAACTAAGATTTTTAATTTTATTTAATTTTAGAGAAATTCGTTTATCCGAGAATACAATTGGTTTAGACCATACAATCTTTCTGTAAACCCTAAGTTATGACCGGCTAACTTTACTTGAATACCGAGTAGTTCTCATTATATCATTGAATTTTTAACTCTTTTGAGAAGATTTATTCTACCTCTCAAAGTTAAAAACTAGAAGACGAAACCTTTATCCTAGCAAAAAAGTAAAAACCAAACTCCTGTTTTGTAGGTTTTCGTCCTACTTACCTTTATCAATTCAAAAGTCACTTTAATTATATGGAATATTCGTAATCACCAACCAATTCTGCGCTCATTCAAAACAGGATTTAAAATTCATGGGGAACTAATAGTTGAGCAGCAAGAACAGGTCGAACTTCCTGGATTTACCAAAATGGAATCCCAAAAGGTGAATTTGGTGCTATTGGCAGGAGGACCAATGAAACCCGCTAAGGGCGAAAAAGTTTTGGAACTCCTAGTTTGCCTACATCGGGGTGCCAGTTTGTCTCATTAATAAAGAAAATGTCAACCGATTTTTAATCCTTGAAAAGCATCGGTTACATCCCGCATTCAACTACCTGAGGCGCGGTGCATCAGTCGACTATTTTAAGGCATAACCTTTCTTCATCATTATGGAGCGGATGGCTGAAAATGATATTAAAGTACTCTTATGAATTTGGAAAAATTTGGGGATCATTTTTTCAGATCAAAAATGTCTTTTTGGTGGTAAACCTGAAGTAAAAGGCGGGTCCTGCAAAAGGTCTTGACCGAGAGGGAAGATGGATGCCGGATTTTGGCAGGAGCTTTGTTTCCTGCGCATATGCCTGGGTAGGGAAACCGAATACTCCGTTTAGTTATGAATTGCTCAAAAACATGGAAGCTCACCTACATTGAATTTTGAATTGTTACAGAAATTTCCGGGCGTTCTCCTAGAGAAAAGGAAAATTGAGGCTCGAAATGCATTGCCAAGTTTTTTCCACAACTATTGATTTTCGAATTAAAGGGAAAAAATATAAAACTATCCCCCCTGGCAGTGGGACTTTCTTGCGGGATTTTCGCACCCACTTAAATTATTTATATAGAACTATATAATTCTCAAGTCTCTCCGGTGGATGAGGTCAAAATGCAGGATATAATCACCGCTAATAAAAAACCTTCGGCATTTTAATCCTCTGAATAGGGTGAGGCGAAACCCTAAAGTAGTCAGCGTTTTTAGTGAGTCAAAATTTAAAAAAAATTATTCCGTAGTAATTTTCTAACCTGCTTGATATGGGACCGATGTAAGTGTTGTAATCCCCCAATATTTACAAACCAGGCACAGTCCTTCTTGAAAACCTTTGACTCCTATTATCAAAGTACTTTTAAAGAAATTGGAAATAATTATTGTCGATGTGGAAGGTAAAAGACGACTCTCCGAAAAGTCGCTTTGGATCTGCGGAAAAAATTTCCTGGACAAGTGTCTGTCAATCATCCAAAAAAAAAGTTCCGGACCTGCAAAAGCTAGAATTGAAGGGGATCAGAAAAGCTACGGAAGTACATCCTTCCTTTGGATGCAGATGATTTGATCTCTCCACACTTACATTGGGAAATGCAGTGAAAGTTTCTAGACTCAAATCCCTTTGGTAAAAAGTCGGGTAATGCTGAATGCGGAAAAATTGGGTGATAAAAATGGGAAATGGAAGTTAAAGCCTATTCTCCTATTTTTTTGCGATTTCTCTTGATAATATGATTTTCGTTTCTGCCTTTTACAGAAAAAACGCCTGGGAAAAAAAATAGGTGGATATGATGAAAGAATGATTGGGGTTGGGAGGAACTGGGAGTTTTGGATCAATCCCTTAAATCCGGTGAGAAGTTGGTAAAACTTCCCAGAAACAGGTTTTACTATCGGATTCGAAAAATTCAAGACGGAAGCTACTAATAAAGAATTCGAAAAACACAGGAACAATTGACCTGATCAATTCCAGCATTAAGACCTTCTGAAAAAACGCAGATAAATGGCCCCTACGTTTACAGGAAGATCACTTTCTCCTTTGATCAATCTATCAGTGGTTTTTTTGGAAGGTCATAAAACCACGAGAAAAAAAAATCAAATTACCAGTAATCAGAGAAATTAAACCAAACCAAGGTTTTAGGGAAAAATACTAAGCTGACCACTTCTTATAGGACCAATTCATGCCCATATTTAAGAAATCCCTTCCAAGCTTTTTTTCCTACCTTTGACCTTTCCCAAGTTTTCAAACCACCATTTTGCAAATGGCCCCTCAAAAAATATCAATCTGCTTTTAATTTCAGTCCTATTATAATGACAACTCGAGCCTAATAATCGCCCTTTTCTGAAGCACACGGGGTAAAATCTATTCCAAGTCACGGCGGTATCAGAAATCAAATCGAAGAGCAAGGTGGCAGAAAGTAATCCTGTAGAAGAATTGACTAGCTACCCTTATTCCATTTTTTTGGGGCAGAGTGAAGAACCCTTCATCCAAAAGTATTTTGGTGAAATATTGTAATCGAAAGAAGAATGAAGGCGATCCTGGTCAAGCCAGCTGAATATTGATATTCCCAGCAATTGAACTTGGTGATCGTAGATCTATATCCTTTGAGGAAACGGTAAGCTTCGGGAGCTTCTGAAGCTGATTGTCATTGGAAATAGACATTGGAGGAAATCCTCCCTAATCCGAGCGCTGCGAAGAATTTTTAAAGATGTCATCAATCATCGCTTCCAAAGATCAATACTCCCGAATTATGAAATGAAGGCTAACGCGCTCAAAATGGCGAAACCCACCATCGAAGATCGAGCGCCTATTGTCGCGGCTCAGGCTTTTTTCAAGTTTCCTCAAATAACTATGACACTCACATTTTCAACTATTCAAATCAGGCGTGAAAATATCCCTCCTTTGAAAGTATCTGAAAACAAATGCCAAAGCCGCTTCGATAACGGTGAAAACCCGCCGCAATCGGCTCAAAATTTCCTTTGGAGATTTGGAAGCCACTTTTGTCAGTTGAATGGAAAGAACTTTCCTACAAAAACCTAGTTGACGTAGACGCGGCAGTGAAGACTGAATCTCGGAATTCAAAAGGAGCGAAACGGCTTTTGCAAATCTTGAAGCAAATACCAAATGCTTTGCGGTGTAGCTTTGGCCATCTGACAGTAAAGGAAGGGGCCTATCAGAAAGCATTTGCAGCCGAGATACCAACTTCGGCTTTTGGTGGGGGTTGATCACCAAGGCCCAAACTGTAGACAAGCACGCAGGCGAAGAGATGCCATTTCGTTGTTCCTTCCGAAAGTTTTGATCGCATTCCGGCTTTACGGAAGATGCTTTGACAGTATTGAAAGGCAGAAAAACAGAATCCTTTTGGTTTCAGAAAATGACTTCAAAATTTTTTTTTTTTCTAAGATGATGAAGACCTTGCTTAAATGGCGTAATCCAGCAGGAATAAGGATTTGGCTACTTGAGACAAATAGCTGATTTATCTCAGTCGCTAACCAAAAGGCTCCTACCGATGCCGACAAAATGCCTTAAGTTTTTCCGCAGCAAAAATCTGTAAGCATACTAAACCAAACACGATCAAATCCTTTCCAACGACAACACAAATTGTTTTCAGCGGAGTTGGGCAAACCTTCCCCGAGTGTGACGCTTTTGCTTTCGCGAATAGAAAAAGCGAGGCCATTTTGGCTTTGACCTGAATGGGAGCGGTGATGGCTTCAGATGCATTTCTTCCCTTTCCCCGGATTGTGTGGAGATCGCTCGTAGGCAGGGATCACTGCAGTCGTTCAGGGCCCAGGAGGATCGATGCAAGGATCAAGAACACGCATTGCCTATTGCCCGATGCAATGGAATGTCAATGGTGATGACAAGGAGTGAGCACACTTTAAAGCATTGATTCTAAAAACTAGATTTTAGGAAACACAGATTAAGACCCTTCGAAGTAACCTTTTCCGAAGGTCTTTTTTTTTATTCGTTACTCCTTAAAATCAAAACCTTAGAGAGTCAGAATTAATTAATAACAATTTCAAAAAAACCTCTTATGTTTTGGTTACAGTTTAATGTGTAATTTCTGTACTACAAATTCACTATAAATGGACTATCTGAAAGGCATCAAGAAAAAACTTGATTCCAGAAATAGAAACCTAAGCATAGAATCTCTTAAAATGACATTGAATCCATTTTTGATTCTAAAAGTGAATGAGACGCAGATTTTAACTGTGACATTAGCTGCTATAGAAGTAGGAAGGGGGCAAATTAAAAACGGTCATATAGGAACCCTCATCATCAGGTAATGAGAAATGGAAAAAATGCTAGAAAGCAAATTAATTTGGTCTAAGCCTTGCTTCAATGAGCCTGTCACAGCATTTTTAGATTTTTTATAAAACTATCCGCAAATGGTAGTAATAGGTAAGGTTTAAAACTTTTGGTTCTACCCTGAAATTTTTAATGAAGAGCAAGTTATGGGCTTTAAAATTATGCTTATAATCAGAATATGTAGGATATCTATTTTACTAAGTTCATTAATACGGCGAAGATTCAACGTTCTAGTCACTTTCAATTCCATTTTCCTATAGGTTTTAATCTTGTCGACTTTTTGGCAGCAAAGTAACCAAAAAACCCCTGAGCCTCCGCCCCTCTTTCATTTCCGCTGGAAGCTTTTTTCATTAATTTGAGTAGGAACAGGCGGAATTTGTGCCTTGCCTTTCCGACCTAAAAAATGAACTCCCCCAAAAAAAGCTGGCCCAAGTCTAAAAAGGCGTGCCTAAAAAGGCATTTTTTATTTAACGACTTGTCTCTCCGTACCTCGAGCAAGTCTCATTTTCTTTACGGCGTGCAAACGCAGCCCAAAACCCGAAAATCCCGCAGTCTCAGCCATTCCGGAACGCTATCCTCAGAGATTTTCTTGCCATCAAATAATCAAGTGTCGTTTCCAATTAAATTCGTGTGGTAGTACCAACTTTTAGATGAGATTGAAAATAAAGTAAAAATAAGTCTTTGATTCGATAATGACAATCTCTGGTAGATTAGCTACAAATAAGAATTCACGGATTTTAACCCTCAATATTACCGCTCATTTTTTACGAGGTAAATCAACATCAAAATCAGAAATCCAATTTCGATTTGATAATCGACCAAAATCCTGAAGAAGGAAAAAAGTTAACTGATTTTCAAATGTTTTAATCCAATAAATTCAAGTAGAAATATTAAAGACGCACTTTGCGAAAACTCTTTATCTAAGTGGTAAAAAAATTAATATACCAGAAATATTTGCGTGAAAATACTGAAAACTAACCCGCGATAACAGTGCATTATCTTTTTCCTAGAGTGAAAAAATGATCAAGCATTCATAGCAGAAGTACCCGAACTAGCAAAGGTTCATTTCTGATGAGGAACTTACCATGAGGCTTTTAGAAAATGCGAAATAATTATTTCAGATGGATTTGAAACAGCTAAAAAAATTGGAAGGACAATTCCCAAAACCTAAAGTAAATTGAATTTCTTGCCTAAAAAAAAGTATCAAAAGATTTTAGTAGCTAGTATCCAGGACCTTTAAGCATTAAAAAGTCAGAAGTCTAGAATATTGAGACAAGAAAAAATCAATGATCTTTGAGGTTTTCAAAAGAAGTATCAAGAATTTTAAGTAGCTAGTAAATCAAAACCTTTGAGATTTCAAAGAAAGTATCAAGATTTTAGTAGCTGTATAGACCTTTAGAATTTCAAAATCTCGGAGGCTTTTTCGTTTTTAAAATAAAATAACAAACCCAGCAAGACATAAACAAAACTCGACTTTTAAATTTGTCCGAGGTTTTTTATGTAAAGCTTTAGGTACTTAATCTTTGCTTGGAATCCGCCAATACTGACCGGGATAAAATTTTATCCGGATGGGAAAGCATCGCTTTGGTTTGGCTTCGAAAATGACCGGATACACTTGTTGCAGATCCGTAAAAATCCTTTGCGGATTTTTGAGAGGGTGTCCCCACTTTACCACAGTGTGAAACTGGGGCCTGAGGAGCCCCGGATGACTAACTTTAACTGATCATCCACTGATTCACACCATCGACCATTCCTTAGCCAATATGTTTTTTTCGGCATCTTGTTTGACTTTTCTTTTCTAACTTCACGCGATGAGGGTAACCTGCTACCTGCCACTCGGATGGATAGTGGTCTTGTATGCAAATCCCTAACTTGTTGACATACAAGAAATAAAGGCATAGCTTGAAGTGCTTTTGCTTTCTTCAAACGGGAGCTACATCGGGTTTCCTTTTTACC